>JGI24891J29808_1000251_pt1 | contig 50115 bp, 44 predicted proteins | sample FreactcultuFSWF8_FD_29808 | JGI IMG/M metagenome (IMG submission 29808)
GCCTGCAGCGCGGCACCTTGCTGCATGCGCTGGCCGCACTGGTCGAGCGCGATGCCGACCTGCTGGCCGACATGGATGCCAATGCCATCGGCCGCTCGCCCATGGAGCCGCGCATGATGGACGTGCCCAACGCCGTGAGCCACCTGCGCGCCGCCGCCGGCTGGGCCAACCAGATGGAAGGCCGCACCATTCCCACGGCCGGCTACATGGGCAAGCCCACGCTGTCCTACACGATCCGCGAACCGATCGGCGTGGTCGGTGCCATCCTGCCCTGGAATGCGCCGCTCATGATCACCAGCTGGAAGGTCGCCGCACTGCTGGCCGCCGGCTGCACGGTGGTCATCAAGCCGGCCGAAGAAACCCCGCAATCGGCCCTGCACCTGGCGCGCCTGGCGCAGGAAGCGGGCTTCCCGGATGGCGTGATCAATGTGGTGACCGGCTACGGCAACGAGGTCGGCCGTGCCCTCTGCGAACATCCGGACGTGGCCAAGATCAGCTTCACCGGCAGCCCCGAAGCGGGCCGCGCGATCCAGCGCATCGCCGGCGAACAGTTCAAGCGCGTGACGCTGGAGCTGGGCGGCAAGAGCCCGCAGATCGTGTTCGACGATGCGCCTTTCGAAGATGCCCTGTTCGGCTGCACACTGGGCCTGTTCGTCAACCAGGGACAGGTATGCGCGGCCGGTTCGCGCATCCTGGTACAGCGCAGCCTGGCGCAGCGCTTTGCCAAGGCACTGGCCGAGGCCGCCGCCGGCATCACCGTGGGCGATCCGCGCCAGCCGGGCGTGCGCATGGGGCCGGTGGCCAAGAAGGCGCAGTTCGAACGCGTCAACCGCTACATCCAGCAAGGGCTGGATGAGGGGGCCACCCTGCTGGCAGGCGGTGTCTCGCGGCCGGACAAGGGCTGGTTCGTGCAGCCGACGATCTTTGCCGATGCCAACAACGGCATGAGCATCGCCCGTGAGGAAATCTTCGGGCCGGTAGGTACCATCATCAGCTTCGATACCGCGGAAGAAGCCATCGCCCTGGCCAACGATTCGCGCTACGGCCTGGCCGCCACGGTCTGGACCGGCAACCTGGCCCGCGCACATCGGGTGGCCGCTGGCGTGAAGGTCGGTGCCATCGGCGTCAATTGCTGGAGCCCGCTGGATGCCAACCTGCCCTGGGGTGGCATCAAGGACAGCGGCATGGGCCGCGAAGGCGGACTGGCCGGCGCATTGGCCTATACCGAAGAGAAGACCGTCACGGTGCTGCTGGCATCCTGAAGTCGACGCGCCGGATCATCGGCGCACGGAGCAACAACGCGGTGCGGCGCAAGCTGTGCCGCGTTTTTTTGCGCCCGGATACAGGCGTGAATTGACGCGCGAATCCACGCCCGAATTGATGCATGAATTCACGCATGAATTCGCGCATCAAATCACGCCTCTTTGCTGTATCGGAAAACGTGGCCCAAAGAAAACGGGCCTCGCAATGCGAGACCCGTTGAGCAACGGTTCCTGCCCAGGCCGGGGGGCGGCTACAGCTTGTGACTCCCCAGCGCAGCGAAACGCATCGGCGCACAGCGGCGCAGGCGGCTGGCCAGCATCACGCCGATGAGGATGGCCAGCGGGATCATCGAGCACAACGCCCAGGACATGGATTTGCTGGCCCCGGTCAAGACATCGAAATGCAGGATGGCGGTGCAGAGAATGTAGAGCAAGGCGACCAGCGAGACGGCCGGCAGGATGCGCACCCGCCAGGCGCTGTCACAGGCCTGCGGATGCCGCCGGAAATAGCAGATCACGGCCGCCGAGGTCATGATCATCAGCAGCATCAGGCACAGTGCGGCCAGGCTGGAGAACCAGGCGAACAGATGCAGGATGGGATGCGCCCCCGAGACCGCAAAGAGCGTCACCACCACGGCCGCAATGGCGCTCTGCAAAGCCGAACCCATGTGCGGACTTTGATAGGTCTTGTGAGTGGTGCCCAGCAACCGGTGCAGCAGGCCATCCCGCCCGACCGCATAGAAATAGCGCGCGGCCGAACTGTGGAAGGCCAGCAAGCCGGCATAGATGCTGATGACGAAGAGGATACGAATCACAGCCGTCAGTCCGCCCCCGGCATAGTGGTCCGACATGACGTAAATGAAGGCGGTCGGGTCCTGCATGTGTTCCAGCAGCTTGACCACCTTGTCGCTGCCGGCCCCGATGATGAGCGCCCACAGCGAGATGCCATAGAAGGCTCCGATCAGCAGCACCGAGGTATAGGTGGCAATCGGTATCGCACGCTTGGGATTCTTGGCCTCTTCGCCATAGATGGTGGTGGCTTCGAAACCGATGAAGGCGGCAAAGGCGAACAGCAGGCCGATGGAGGGCGTACCGCTCATGACATTGGCCGGTGCAAAGGAATCGAGGTTGACGCCATGATCGCCGCCGGCACGCAGGATACAGAAGTCCAGCACCAGCACCGCCAGGTACTCGGCCACCACCACCACCGACAGCAGGCGCGCCGACAGGTCGATGTTGCGGTAACCGAGCACGGCCACGCTCAGCATGGCCAGGGCCGCATAGACCCACCACGCCAGTTGCACTCCGAAGATGTCGAAGATGGTGGCCGACATCACCCCGCCGAACATGCCATAAAGTCCGATCTGCAGGATGTTGTAGGCGAACATGGCCAGCACCCCGGCCACGCCGCCAGCCATGCCGCCCAGGCCGGCACTGGAGAAGGCATAAAAGCCGCCGGCATTGGTGACGTGGCGCGCCATGGTGGTATAGCCGACCGAGAAGGCCAGCAGCAGCAACAGGATCAGCACCAGCAAGGCCGGTGTGCCGGGACCGTTGCCGAGCATGATGCCGATCGGAAATCCGCCGGCGATCACGCTCAAGGGACTGGCGGCGGAGACCACGAAGAAGATGATGAAACCTACGCCGAGGGCGTTTTTCCTCAGCGCATTTTCTTCCTTGTCATGCTTGCTGCAATCGAGCTGGCTCATCGGACCCTTACCTTTTCTGAAAACACCTGCGTCTCGTCATCGCCGTGGCAGCGGACAGGCTCATGTCCTTGCACACCGGCATCTTCCGCGCCCTGCGGGCAGCGTGAGGGGTGATGGCATTCTAGAGAGTGGCGGCTTTTTTCTTTAACCCAAATTGGCAGTCCGGCAGAGGCCGGACATGGCAGTGCCGCCACGTACTCCTGATGGATTGTAGGTGGCAGCCGTACGAAAAAGAGAGGAAGGGAAGCCAGAAAGACGGCGGCACGGCCTGCACTGTGGCAAGCCGGCCGCACTGGCTGACGAAGCGCTGACGGCGCGCTCCCGAGGGAAGAGAATCAGGCCGCCAGGCGGCGTTCGATGATCTCGTACGCACGCAGCATGCCGGCGATGCGGGCGTGCTCGAAATCGAGATACAGCGGGCTGTCCTGCCGGTAACGCAGGATGCGCTTGCCGGCGTGGAAGATGCGCAGGCTCATCTCCCAGCCATGCGGCCCCTGAATCGCGATGACGCGGATATCGTAGTCGCGATACCGGGCGTGGTGGATCTGCTCGCGGTCGTTGAGGAGCCGGCGGCCATACAGCCGCAAATCACTGCGCGGACACATCATGCCTCCTGTACGCCTTGCGCGCTGCGGCGACGTCCCGCCCCCAGCACCAGCACGAAGAACAAGGGCACGAACAGCACCGCCAGCACCGTGGCACTGACCATGCCGCCGAACACGCCCGTGCCGATGGCGCGCTGGGTCTCGGCACTCGCGCCCGAGGCCAGCATCAGCGGCACCACGCCCAGCGCAAAGGCCAGCGAAGTCATGAGGATGGGACGCAGCCGCAGCACCGCCGCCTTGATCGCCGCCTCCACCAGGCCCGCACCCTCGGCGCGCAACTGGCGCGCGAACTCGACGATGAGGATGGCATTCTTGGCCGAGAGCCCGATGACGGTAATCATGCCGACCTTGAAGAACACGTCATTGGGCATGTCGCGCAGGATCACCGCTGCGACCGCACCGATCAAGCCCAGTGGCACCACCAGCATGACCGACAGCGGAATGCGCCAGCTCTCGTACAAGGCCGCCAGCACCAGGAACACCACCAGCATCGACAAGGCCATCAGCATCGGTGCCTGGGCCGCTGACAGGCGCTCCTGCAGCGACTGGCCGGTCCAGGCCACAGCAAAGCCGGGCGGCAGTTGCTTTGCCAAGCTTTCCATCTCCGCCATGGCATCGCCACTGGCCACGCCCGGCGCGGCACTGCCGGAGATGCGCACCGCCGGGAAGCCCTGGTAGCGCTGCAATTGAGTCGGCACCACCTGCCATTGGGCTTGTACCATTTCCGAGAGCGGCACCATGCCGCCGTTCTGGTTGCGCACATACAGCTTCATCAGGTCCTCGATCTGCATGCGCGATTGCGCCTGGGCCTGAATGATGACCTGCTGCATGCGGCCCGCATTGGGGAAATCATTTACATAGAAGGAACCCATGGCCGCCGAGAGCGTATCGCTGATGCTGGCAAAGGAAACGCCCAGCGCGGCCGCCTTGTGGCGATCCACATTGAGCTGCAGGCTCGCACCCGGTGGCAGGCCATCCGCATACACGCCCGCCAGCTTGGGGCTCTGTGCCGCCAGTGCCAGCAGTTGCGCTTCGGCCGCCTTGAGCGCGGCGTGGCCCTGGTTGGCACGGTCCTGCAGGCGCATGGCAAAGCCGGAGGAATTGCCCAGCTCCTCGATGGCCGGCGGCAGCAGGCTCATGACCATGCCATCCACTCCGTTCTCCATGGCCGCCTGCGCATGCTGGGCCTCGATGGCGGCGGTGGACCCCTTGCGCTCCTTCCAGTCCTTCAGTTCGGTGAAAGCCATCGCCGCATTGGGGCCGGAACCGGAGAAACCGAATCCCAGCACCGACAGATTGGCACCGATATCCTCGCGTGTTTTCAGATAGCGCTCGAACTGGTCCACGGCACGCGCCGTGCGCTCGGTGGTGGCATCGGCGGGCAGCTGGAAGCTGGTCATGAAATAACCCTGGTCTTCCTCCGGCAGGAAGGCCGACGGCAGCGCCCGCAAACCCAGCACCAGCAACAGCGACAGCGCGCCATAGAGCAGCATCATGCGCAGACCGTGTGCGATCAAGCGGCCCAGCAGCGATTCATAGCGGCGCGTAAGGCGTGCGAAGGCACGGTTGAAGGCTCCGAAGAACCCACGCTTCTCGTGATGGCCGGGGGCCACCGGTTTGAGCAAGGTGGCGCACAGGGCCGGTGTCAGGCTCAGCGCCAGGAAGGCCGAGAACAGGATCGATACCGCCATGGCCAGCGAGAACTGGCGATAGATCACGCCCACCGATCCCCCGGCCAGCGCCATGGGAATGAAGACGGCGGTCAGCACCAGGGTGATGCCGATGATGGCGCCGGTGATCTCCCCCATCGCCTTGATGGTGGCCTCGCGCGGACCCAGGCCCTCCTCGGCCATGATGCGCTCGACGTTTTCTACCACCACGATGGCATCATCGACGATGATGCCGATGGCCAGCACCATGCCGAACATGGTCAGCACGTTGACCGAGTAGCCGGCCACCAGCATCACCGCCAGCGTGCCCAGCAGCGCGATGGGCGCGACGATGGCCGGGATGACGGTATAGCGCACGTTCTGCAGGAACAAATACATCACCAGGAACACCAGCACCATGGCCTCGATCAGGGTCTGCACCACTTTCTGGATGGAGATCTTGACGAAGGGCGCGGTGTTGTAGGGCAGCGAGAACTGCATGCCCTGCGGCAGGCTGGGGCGCAGTTCTTCCATGCGCGCCTGGATCGCCGCAGCCGTGCGGACGGCGTTGGCACCGGGCGAGAGCTGTACGGCCGCCACGCCAGCAGGCTTGCCGTCTTCACGGTTGGCGAAGGCATAGGATTGCGCGCCCAGTTCGACCCGGGCCACGTCGCCCAGCAGCACCCGCGAACCATCGGCCTTGGCCTTGAGCACGATGGAAGCGAACTGGTCCGGTGACTGCAACTGTCCTTGTACTGTCAGGGGAACGGCGATCTGCTGGCCCGGTACAGTTGGCGTATCGCCCAGGCGTCCGGGAGCAATCTGTGCGTTCTGCTGGCTGATCGCTGTACTGATATCTGTCACGGACAGTCCGAAGGCATTGAGCTTGAAGGGATCGATCCAGATCCGCATCGCCTGCTCGGCACCGAACAGCTGCACGCGGCCTACGCCGTCGACGCGGCGCAGTTCTTCGACGATGTTGCGGGCCAGGTAATCGTTGAGGCGGATTTCATCATGGCGGCCGTCCACCGAGGTCAGGCTGACCATGAGCAGGAAGCCCGAGGCCGCCGACTCCACGGTCACGCCGTTCTGGCGCACGGTTTGTGGCAGGCGCGCTTCGATGGCCTTGAGCTTGTTCTGCACGTCGACCTGGGCCAGTTCCGGATCGGTGCCGGGCTTGAAGGTCACGGTGATCTGGGCGCTGCCCGAAGTATCGGCCGAGGATTCGAAATAGAGCAGGTTCTTCACGCCCGACAGCTCACGCTCGATCAGGCTGATGACGCCATCGTTCATGGTCTGCGGCGTGGCCCCCGGATAGGTGGCGTTGATCGTCACGCTGGGCGGGGCCACCGAGGGATAGCGGGCTATGGGCAACTGGCTCATGGCGATCACGCCGAAGAGCACGATGAACAGCGCGACCACCCAGGCAAAGATGGGGCGGTCGATAAAGAAGCGAGGCATGCAGGAACTCCATCGGGGGAAACACGCGAAGGACAGCGCCTGCCGGTCAACCCACGGCTTTTTTGCCGCACGGGCTGCCCGACAGTACAATCGCGAGCGAAGGCGGAGTCTGGGGCATGCGCATGAGGTTTGCGCGATACAACGATGGAGTTTTGATGGAGAACGCAAGAATGGCGGCAACCCAAGTGAAAGCCGGCGAGGCCGCACCGGCCACGGGTGCGCTGATCCTCATCGCCGAGGATGCACCCGAGATCGCCGAGATCCTGGCCGCCTACCTGGCCCGCAGCGGCATGCGCAGCGTGCATGCGGCCGATGGCGCGCGGGCACTGGAGCTGCATCTCTCGCTCAAGCCGGACCTGGTGCTGCTCGATATCCAGATGCCGCAGGTCAATGGCTGGCAGGTGCTGGCGCAGATCCGCCAGCGCGACAACACGCCGGTCATCCTGCTCACCGCGCTGGACCAGGACGTGGACAAGCTCACGGGCCTGCGCATCGGTGCCGATGACTACGTGGTCAAACCTTTCAACCCGGCCGAAGTGGTCGCGCGCGTGGAAGCGGTACTGCGCCGCAGCCTGCCGCGCGAGGAGCGCGAAGACCGCCGCATCCTGCGTGCCCCGCCCTTCGTGATCGATTTCGAACAGCATGAGGTGGTGGCCGAGATCGAGGGCGTGAGCCACACGCTGGTGCTGACGCTGACCGAATTCAAGCTGCTGGCACAACTGGCCCGCGCCCCGCGCCGCGTGTTCAGCCGCGCCGAACTGCTGGCCACCTGCCTGCCCGAGGGCGACACCCTGGAACGTACCGTGGACAGCCACGTCAGCAAACTGCGCAAGAAGCTGGAAGACCTCGGACTGGCCGGTATCCCGGTGAGCATTCGCGGGGTCGGCTACCGCTTCCAGCAGGGCGGCTGATTGCACGCACCCGATACGCATCCATGAAACCCGGCATCGATCTCCTGACCCTCTGGCGCGGCAAGGGACTGGCGCGCCAGATCATCAGCTCCATTGCCATCCTGGCACTGACCATCATGCTGATGGTACTGCTGGGGTCCTACGCGTTTTATTCGACGCTGTTCATCTTCCTGCCCACGGCGCTCTCGGCACCGGACAGCTGGCTGCCCTCGCCCGCTGAATGGGGCTGGATCTTCGTGACCACGCTCGTCGGCGTGGCCATCGCGGTGTGGGTGGCCATCCGGTTATCGCGCCGCATCCTCACGCCCTTGAATTCGGTGGCCACCAGTTTGCGTCGCGTGGCACAGGGTGACCTGGCCGCGCGCGCCGCCGCAGACAGGCAGCCGCTGGACGAAGCCTCGCAACTGATCAGCGATTTCAATGCCATGGCCGAACGGCTCGAGCGGGNGCAGCAGGAACGCATCTTCTGGAACGCCGCGATTGCGCACGAGCTGCGCACGCCGGTGACGATCCTGCGCGGGCGTCTGCAGGGCCTGGCCGATGGCGTGTTCCAGCCCGATCCGGCGCTCTTTTCCAGCCTGCTGGTGCAGGTGGAAGGACTGGGCCGGCTGATCGAGGACTTGCGCATTGTGGGGCTGGCCGAAAGCGGCCATTTGCGCATCCAGCTGCAGCAGGCCGATCTGCGGCAGGAGATCATGACGGTGCTGAAAGCCTGTGAATCGGCGCTGCACGACAAGGGCTTCACGCTCACCCTGGCGCTGGGGGTGGAGCACCCGGCATGCGACCCGGTGCGCATCCGCCAGGCACTGCTGGCGCTGCTGGAGAATGCCCTGCAACACGCCACGCCGGGCCCCTTGCGCATCAGTACCCTGGTCGTCGATGGCCAGCATTGCCTGCGCGTGGAGGACAGCGGTCCAGGCCTGTCCGCCAGCGACGCGCAGCGCATCTTCGATGCCTTCGAGCGTGGGCCCCGCAGCGGCGACGCGGCCGCCAAGGGTAGCGGGCTGGGACTGGCCGTGGTGCGGGCCATTGCCAGCGCGCATGGCGGCACGGTGGATTGCCAGCCCTCGCCCCTGGGCGGTGCCTGCTTCGAGTTGCGCTGGCCGAAATGAAACAGGCGCTCGCCACGCCTGCCGAAAAATCACCCTCCTCTTCACTCCGCTAGCGGCCTGGCCCCCGCCTGGGCCGCATGGACGGCAGCGTACTGAAGTTCTCTTCATATCGCCCTCCAGCCCCCGCCAGTGGGCGTTCGTATTCGCCTGCGCTAGGTCTTGAAGGCCCCGACCAGTCCGCTGAGCTTGTGGGCCTGCTCCTGCATCGACTCGGCGGCGGCCGAGGCCTGCTCCACCAGGGCGGCATTCTGCTGGGTCACGTTATCCATCTGGCTGATCGCCTGCTGGATCTGCTCCACGCCGGCGGACTGTTCCTGGCTGGCCGAGCTGATGCCGGCAATGATTTCGGTAACGCGTTGTACGCTGGCGACGACTTCATCCATGGTGGAGCCGGCCTGGTTGACCAGCGTGCTGCCGGCATCGACCTTGGAGACCGAGTTGTCGATGAGTTCCTTGATCTCCTTGGCGGCGGCCGCCGAGCGTTGCGCCAGGCTGCGCACCTCGCTGGCCACCACCGCAAAACCGCGCCCCTGCTCGCCGGCCCGGGCCGCTTCCACGGCGGCGTTGAGTGCCAGGATATTGGTCTGGAAGGCGATGCCGTCAATCACGCCGATGATGTCGACGATCTTCTTCGACGAGGCATTGATGGCCCCCATCGTCTCCACCACCTGCGAGACCACGGCTCCTCCACGCTGCGCCACCGCCGACGCAGTACTGGCCAGTTCGCTGGCCAGCAGGGCGTTGCTGGCATTCTGCTTGACGGTGGAGGTGATCTCTTCCATCGAGGACGCGGTTTCTTCCAGCGAACTGGCTTGCTGCTCGGTGCGGGTGGACAAATCCAGCGTACCGGCCGCGATCTCGGTGGCTGAATTGTCGATGCGATGGGCACCGTCGCGCACATCGGTGACGATGATCTGCAGGCCGGTCTGCATGCTCCGCAGGGCCTCCAGCAACTCGCCGGTTTCGCCCCTGACGTGGTGGCTGATCTCGGCCGTCAGGTCGCCCTGCGCCACCCGGCGTGCCACCCTGGCGGCATGCGCCAGGGGATCGCGGATAGCCTTGTAGACCAGCATGAGCGTACAGGCCAGCACCACCACCGCCACCCCCATGAGGGCGTAGAAGATCAGCGCCATCGTGGCCGAATGCGCCCTGGCATCTTCCACCTGGGCCAGGGTGCGGGCGTCCAGCATGGCGAAGAACTGGTCTACCGGGCGCATGATCCGGGCCTTGTTCACGTGGTAGGCATGGTCGTGCATGAGTTCGCGTGCACGGACCAGGTCGGGTTCGCCGCGCCGGGTGAAGTTGCCTTGCGCATCTTCGTAAAGGCCCTTGACCATGTTCATGGCCATCGTTTCGGTCTTGACCAGGGCATCAGAATTGGCCTTGGCTTCGCTGAGCTTGGCCAGTTCGGCGTCGGTGAAGCCGGCCTCGCGCATCAGCGCGATCAGGGCGACGCTGCGCGAACTGTCCGGGCGCGGCGGCTTGCCGTCGGCGGCGACGAAGTCCCAGTAGATGCGGCCGTAGTTTTCCGGACGGGGTTTCTTGCCGTCGCGGATGTCGAGGATCGCCTGGTACTGTTTTTCATAGGCGGGGTCAGCCGTGATGACGTAGGTGCGTGCCAGGCGGGTCAGGTCGTCGGAACTCTGGCGCAATTCGGTGGCCAGCTGGAACGAGGCGTAGCGGCTCTCGTTGGCGGCATTGAGCGTGGCGTCGCTGCGTTCCAGCGCCAGCGCGACCAGCGCGATGGCCAGCATGAGCGCACTGATGACGCCGGTGAGCAGGATGAAGATCTGGCGGATGGTAAAACGGCCTATGAATGAGACGTTCATGAAAACCCCGTTGGAAAGAGTGGATGCAATCGGAACGGTTCAGCCGCCTGCGCTCCGAATTGAGCTACTTCAAATCACTTGACCCATTCAAAAATCATTAAATATGATATTTTATGGAATCAAATTGCGAAATTTAGTTTATTGAGTGAATTCAATATTTCAATGTAATTTGATGAAGAGCTTGGTTTTTTTTCCGGGATCAAATGAGGCGGTGCGATGCGATCCTTGCATGTGGCGCATGGCCCGATCGGGCCAGGGTGTGTATATTGGGCCGCGTACCTGTGCAGAAATAACAACCATCACAGATCAAGATCCCGGGCAGGTTGCGCCGGGAATGGGGGGAAGTGAGATGCGCAAAGTCACCATCATGAGGGCGGCCTGGTTCGCCTTGCTTGCCTGTTTGCAGCCGTGGACGATGCAGCCGGCCCAGGCCGAGGAAGTCCGCCAGGTGACGCTGGGCCTGAGCGCCTGGCTCACGCAGCCGATCGTGCAGAGTGCCTGGCACGGTGCGGAGCTGGCGGTGGAGGATGCCAATACCCTGGCTGCCAGGAAGAAATCTTCATGGCGTTTCCGCCTGCTGGCCCAGGATGACCAGGGGTCGGCCAATTTCGGCGTGAATGTCGCCCGTTATTTCATCAAGGAAAAAGTCGCAGGGGTCATCGGGCCCTGGAGCAGCGATGCGGCGATGGCGACGGCCGAACTGTACGAGGCCGCCCGCATCCCGCAGATCGGCTTTACGGCCGGCACCAGCCAGTGGACCAGCCAGGGCAATCGCATGCCGTTCCGGGTCGTGGGCGGAACCGCCGAGGTCGGCCTGACGATGGCCGAGGTGATCACCACCGACCTGAAGGGCAAGCGGGTCTTTGTCGTCCACAATGACTCGGCCTACAGCAATGCCCTCACCGATGAACTGACTGCGCGCCTGGTCAACCGGCCGGGACTGACCGCCACCCGCTATCTGGTCGGCCGGCGCACGACCGACTTCAATGCCACCATCAAGGCGGCCAATCAGTATCAGGCGGATGTGATCGTGTTCCTCGCGCTGTTTCCGCAGGCAGCGGCGTTCGTTGAGGAAGTGCGGCGCTCCGGATCGGAGGCCAAGGTGTTGCTGGTGGGCGGGGCCAGCAGCCTGTCCTTCGGCGAGGCGGCGCTGCCGCAGGCCTACGTGCTGGAATATGAACTGGCACGTGAGCAGTGTCCGCGCTGGAAGGCGTTCACCCAGGCCTATATACGGCGCTACAACGCCGCCCCCAGTCCTTATTCCTACTATGCCTATGACGCGGCCAGCGTGTTGATCGCCGCCATCCTGCAAAGCGACTCGACCGATGGCGAAAAGATCGCGGCCAGCTTGCGCCAGCTACGCCATGCGGGACTGAGCGGACCGATCAGTTTTGCGGCCGGCGGTGCCAATGCGGCACCGCGCTTCCGGCTGTACCAGTATCGCAGCAGGGGGCAATGGCAGCAGGTGGGCGTGTTTCCGCGCGGCGCGGGGATCAACGAGAAATGCCAGTGAAGCGAAGAAGCCGGGCCGGGCTCACTTCAGCCACAGCGCACGTACCGCCTTTGGCAAACCGGAGTCCATGTACGCTTTCACGCGTGTATTCCGCTCCTTTGCCTTGGCATCGCCGCGGCAGCGATCAATGGCTTCGCCAAAGCTGATGTCGGGTACCTTGATCTTCTCCGCCCTTGCCATCTCCAGGAAACGCCGTACCAGCGGCTGAGGCAGCTTGCGCTCTTTGAGCTCGTCCTGGGTCAGGCTGACCTGCGTCTCCCAGAGCAGCTGCAGATCGTCCTCGAACCCCGTCCACAGAACCTCACACGTCGCCGCCAGGCGCAACAGATCTGCGCCTTCACGCACCACCTGTTGCAAGGCCTTTTCATCGGGCACGGCGGCCACGGCTGGCAAGGCTTGCGCGCCCGCCATCAGCAGCAAGGCGGCCGTCCATGATGCTTGATATCGTCGCATGGTTCTTTCTCCTGATTGGTCATCGTTCTTCACCGCACGCGCATGTCAGCGCGGGGGCTGTCCCGTGGCCTGGCGCAGGGCGGCCAGCAGGTCGGGGAAGATCAGCTTGTTGAAGTCCGCGAGCAACTTGCCGTTGTTGCTGCAATGCTGGATGACGTCGCGCAGGCGGGCTTTCCTGTCCGGCTGCAAGCGCGCCTCATTGGCGGCTTCGATGAGGCGTTTCGTCGTGTTCTGACTGAGATGCAACGCGGAAAGAAACTGAGCAGCCTCATCCAGCTGATCGCTCCAGGCGATCCCGATGCTCCCATCCATGCCTTCGGTCATATAGGTGCAGGTGACCAGGGTGCGATACTGGTCACGCACGCCTTCAAAGGCCTTGACGACCTTGGCCTCGTTCGCGGATGCAGTCTGCGCCTTGGCCGGGGTGATCGCAGCACCGGCAAGCAGCAGGCCGATGCCGGTCAGCAGGACGGCGCGGCTGGTGTACGCCCTGCGTGCCGGGGCGGGGTGATCTCTCAATGGGGTCTCCCGTAGTCGGACGACGATGGATAGGAATGGTGCAGCGGGCCGACCTCCTGCGCGGTGGGCGGGCGTTGCCATCTACGATCCCGGCCGATACGAAAAGTTTATTCGCGCTTCGCCGCCGGCATCATCACCACGCATCGTCAGAAGGCGTGAACAGACATGGCGAGCAATAAAAAACCCTCGCTTCGGGACGAAGCGAGGGTCGGATGACTTGCGATGCAAGCGTACGGCGTGGACTTAGAAGGGAATATCGTCGTCCATGTCCGAGAAGTTCGGCGCCGGGCGCTGGGCCGGCTGCTGGCGCGGGGCACCACCGCCAGCTGCTGCGCCACCGCCGGCGCTCTGGCGCGGAGCACCGCCGCCGTAGCTGCCGCCACCGCCACCGCCGCCACCACCGTAGCTGCCTTCGTCCATGCCGCCACCGCCGCCCGCACCCTGGCGGCCGCCCAGCATCTGCATGGTGTCAGCGATGATTTCGGTGGTGTAGCGTTCGACGCCTTCCTTGTCCTGCCACTTGCGGGTCTGCAGGCGGCCTTCGACGTAGATCTGCGAACCCTTCTTCAGGTACTGGCCGGCGATTTCAGCGAGCTTGCGGTAGAAGGTGATGCGGTGCCATTCGGTGAGCTCCTTCTTTTCGCCGGTGTTCTTGTCCTTCCAGCTTTCGGTCGTGGCGACGGCGATGTTGGTGACGGCTTCGCCGTTGGGCATGTAGCGGGTTTCCGGATCGCGCCCGAGATTGCCGACGATGATGACTTTGTTGACCGATGCCATTGTTTCTCCTGAATACGTTTAGGCTGTTGCACCCGCCGCCTGCGCAGCGCGGCGCGGCAGGTTTTTCATGTTAGCCGCGATTATAAGCCAGGTCAGCGTGAGGACGGCTGACAAGAGAAACACGGCGGAATTCCCCACATTTTGTTTGAGCCAGCCGCCGAAAGCCCCACCACAGGACAGCCCCAGCGCCTGCAAGGTGTTGTAGACGCCCAGCGCCGCGCCCTTGGCAGCCGGCGGCGCGATGCGCGACACCAGCGACGGCTGGGCCGCCTCCAGGATGTTGAAGGCGACGAAGAACAGGAACAGCAGCGCCACCAGCATCCACACCTGCGCCAGCGGATGCGACAGCACCGCCCAGAAACCCAGCTGCACCAGCAGCATCAGCCCGATGGCCCCGAGGAAGACCGGCTTCATGCGGCCATATTTCTCGGCCACGAAGATCGGCGGCAGCATCAGCACGAAGGACGCGAGCACCACCGGCAGGTAGATCTTCCAGTGCTCGCCCAGCGGGATGCCGGCCAGTTGCACCAGCGCCGCCGGCACCACCATGAACATGGCGACCTGGGTCAGGTGCAGGGTGAACACGCCAAAGTTGAGTCGCAACAACTCCGCATGGCGCAACACCTCGGACAGCGAGACGCGACGTGCCGCCACCATCGGTGCGGCCGGGACCACCCACACCACCACCGCGATGGCGATCAGCGACAGGATGCCCGTCAGGCCGAAGATGCCGCCCATGCCGATGGAATTGTAGAGCAGCGGCGAAGCCACCATCGACACCGCGAAGGTCACGCCGATGGAGGCACCGACCATGGCCATGGCCTTGGTGCGGTGTTCTTCCCGGGTGGAATCGGCGATGAAGGCCGTGATGGCCGCCGAAATCGCGCCCGAGCCCTGCAGCGCGCGTCCGATCAGCAGCCACAGCACGCTGTGGGCAGCGGCCGCCACGAAGGAACCCAGCGCAAACAGCAGCAGCCCGATGACGATGATGCGCTTGCGCCCGTAGCGGTCGGAAGCGATGCCGTAGGGAATCTGGCCAAACGCCTGCGCCAGGCCGTAAATGCCCAGGGCGATGCCGACCAGGGTGTCGCTGTCACCGCCGGGCAGGCTGTGGGCGTGCACTGCGAACACCGGCAGCACCAGGAACAGGCCCAGCATGCGCAGGGAAAAAATGGAGGCAAGAGAAACGCTGGCGCGCACCTCGGCGCGCGACATGCCGGATTTTTCAGGCTGTGCGGTGGAACGGGAGTGGTGGGACATACGGTTCGTGACTGGCGTTGGCGACTGCCCGGCCCTGCAAGTAAAACCCGGCCGGGGCAAAAGCCGTATGGTAACAGGATAGTCCGGCCGACCGGCAGCACCGCCCAGCCCCGGCACTCCCGGCCCGCAGGATTGAGGCACTTCCATGTTCTGGGTCAACTTCGGCGGCCCCGCCGGCTGGTCCCAACGGGATGGGAGTGTCGCGAAACTTCACAACATTCCTGACAAACCTGTCATGTTAGGCATACCTTATGCCAAAATAGCGCATTGCTCATTTTTTCTGCAGTGCTCATAACAGCCGCCCCTTCCTGAACGGAAGATTTCAGCCCGGCCATAAACTTCGCCAAGAAAAAGAAGGCAATCACGCGTAATGGGGGGGAGAACCCGGACGCAGAGGAAGGCGAACAGGTCAAGCGGTGTCCCGCATGCGGCGGCACGCTGGTGTCGTGCGCATCCTCGATGTCCTCCGGTTTTCAGATTTTTTTCCGTTTTTTGTTTGTTGCGCTGGCGGCGCAGGCCGCTCGCATCCGTATATTCAGCATGTTCCTATTTGATTCGCTCAACGAAGGCAAGACGAGCACTTCCCGCTCTGCGCAACCGGTCTCTGCTGCCGGCGGGCAAGCCCTGCCCGCCCGTCTGGCCTGGCTGCTGCTGATCCTGGCCGGTGCCGCCTGGCTGCTGCCGGGCGTGTTCGGCCATGGTCCCTGGAAACAGGATGAGACCTATACCTTCGGCATGATCCATCACATGCTGGTCTCCGGCGAGTATCTGGTTCCCACCAATGCCGGCCAGCCCTTCATGGAAAAGCCGCCGCTGTACTACTGGACCGCCGCGCTGCTGGCCAAGCTGGCCTATCCGCTGCTGCCGTATCACGAGGGCGCGCGCCTGGCCAGCGTGTTCTACAACCTGGTCACGCTGGCGTTCGTGGCCAGGATTGCCAAGATGATGTGGGGCCAGCGCAGCCTGATGAGCCTGCCGGTACTGGCTACCCTGGCCCTGTTCGCCGGTACGCCGGGCATGGTCAAGCACGCCCACGACATGTTCACTGACGTCGCCCTGGTCACCGGCGGCGTCATGGCCACCTACGGCCTGCTGGCCATCGCCCTCAACGAGGAGCGCCGCACGCCCGCGTGGAGCGCGGCCTTCTGGTTCGGCCTGGGGGTGGGCATCACCGAGATGACCAAGGGCCTGTTCGTGCCGCTCACCTTCGCCGCCACGGCGATGGCCATCGGCGTGATGGTGCCGGCCTGCCGCTCGCGCTCGTACTGGAAGATGGTCGGCACCGCCGTGCTGGTCTCGCTGCCCTTCTTCGTGATCTGGCCGGCGCTGCTGGCCCAGCACTCCATGCCCTTGTTCATGGAATGGTTCTGGGACAACAACGTCGGCCGCTTCTTCGGCTTCTCGGTCAAGAAACTGGGCTCGGACAACGACCACACCGTGATCCTGCGCGCCCTGGGCGGCTTTGCCCTGCCCGGCTCGGTACTGGCGCTGGTGGCGCTGGGCAGTGGCGACTGGCGTCAGGTCGGCACCAGCAAGGTGGCGCTGCCGCTGGCCTTTGGTGCCATCAGCCTGGCCGTGCTGCAGAGCTCCGCCACTGCCCGCCAGCTGTACCTGCTGCCGGTACTGCTGCCGCTGGTGATGCTGGGCGCGCGCGCCCTGCCGCGCCTGCCGGCCCTGGCCAACCTGGCGTGGGACTGGTTCTCGCGCCTGGCCTTCGGGGCGCTGGCCGTGGGGATCTGGGCGACCTACATCGTCTCCACCTGGCCGGCCGACCAGCACCAGCCCATCGCGTTCATGGGCAAGTGGCTGCCGCTGAGCTTCGTGACGCCGATCCAGCCGCTGGCCGTGCTGGCCGCGGGCGCCATGAGCATCCTGTGGATCGCCTCGCTGGGCCTGCTGAGCCGTGCCGGCCAGTGGCGTGGCGCGTTCTCGTGGTTTGGCGGGATCACCCTGATGTGGGGCCTGGCGTTCACATTGCTGCTGCCCTGGGCCGATTACGGCAAGAGTTATGAATATGTCTACGCCGACCTCCAGGCCAAGATCGGTCCGGCCTGGCAGGAGGGCGATTGCATGGCCAGCCAGGCACTGGGCGAATCGGAAGCGCCGATGCTGTACTACTACACCGGCATCCTGCACCAGCCCATCGACGGCGAACGCCACACCGCATGCCGCTGGCTGATCCAGGAAATGCCCGACGCCGGCAAGCGCCCTCATGGCCACTGGACCCTGTTCTGGGAAGGCCGCCGCGATGGCGATGAAGGACAGTTGTTCAAGATCTACGAACGCGCCCACTGAGGGCAAGCTGTTGCATGACAAGAAACTGCCGGCCACGCGCCGGCTTTTTCTTGTCTGCTTCATCATTCATCAGCAATCCCTGCACCGGATCCGCCGCGCAGACGATTTCCTGCGGCATTTGCGCTGCAAGGCCATGGCTTTCTCCACGGCCGCGCTTTCAATTTGGCGATGCATGCCCACATGGGTCATCTGCCGCTGCAGCCCCGCCTGCCGGCCATTCGCAGTCCTGTTATAGTTACATGTTGTCCCCATCGCTGCTCCGCACAATGCGTGATCGCTCATCGGCTGATCGCACGCGGGGGCAGGCAACCCCTAGCTGAAGGCATCCATGGAAGAAATTCGCATTCGCGGCGCACGTACGCACAATCTCAAGAATATCAACCTAGACCTCCCCCGCAACAAGCTCATCGTCATTACTGGCCTGTCCGGTTCGGGCAAGTCGTCGCTGGCCTTCGATACCTTGTATGCCGAGGGGCAGCGCCGCTACGTGGAGTCGCTGTCGGCCTACGCGCGCCAGTTCCTGCAGCTGATGGAAAAGCCCGATGTCGACATGATCGAAGGCCTGTCCCCGGCCATCTCGATCGAACAGAAGGCGACGTCGCACAACCCGCGCTCCACCGTCGGTACCGTCACCGAGATCCACGACTACCTGCGCCTGCTGTACGCCCGCGTCGGTACGCCCTATTGCCCGGACCACCCCGAGCATCCGCTGGAGGCGCAATCGGTCTCGCAGATGGTCGACGCCGTCCTGGCGCTGCCGGAAGACACCAAGCTGATGATCATGGCCCCCGTGGTGGCCAACCGCAAGGGCGAGCACGCCGACCTGTTCGAGGAGATGCAGGCCCAGGGCTTCGTGCGCTTCCGCATCCAGAGCGGCACCGGGTCGGCCAAGGTCTACGAGGTCGATGACCTGCCCAAGCTGAAGAAGACCGAGAAGCACACCATCGACGTCGTCATCGACCGCGTCAAGGTCAAGGCGGAGATCAAGCAGCGCCTGGCCGAAAGCTTCGAGACCGCGCTGCGCCTGGCCGATGGCCGCGCCATTGCGCTGGAAATGGACAGCGGCAAGGAACACCTGTATTCCAACAAGTTCGCCTGCCCCATCTGCGGCTATTCGCTGCAGGAGCTGGAGCCGCGCCTGTTCTCCTTCAACAACCCGATGGGTGCCTGCCCGGAATGCGATGGCCTGGGCCACATCGAGTTCTTCGATCCCAAGCGCATCGTGGCTTTCCCCAATTTGTCGCTGGCCTCGGGCGCGATCAAGGGCTGGGATCGCCGCAACCAGTTCTACTTCCAGATGCTCACCAGCATCGCCGCCTACTACGGCTTCGACCTCGATGTGCCCTTCGAGCAGCTCGACGACAAGGCGCAGCAAGCGGTGCTCTACGGTTCGGGCCGCCAGACCATTCCGTTCGCCTACGTCAACGAGCGCGGCCGCACGGTGGTCAAGGAGCACACCTTCGAAGGCGTGGTCAACAACCTGCAGCGCCGCTATCGCGAAACCGATTCGATGGCGGTCAAGGAAGAACTGGCCAAGTTCATCAACGAGAAGCAATGCCCGTCCTGCCACGGTGCCCGCCTGCGGGTGGAAGCGCGCTATGTGAAGGTGGGTAGCGGCAAGCAGCAGCGTGCCATCTACGAAGTCGCTGCCACGCCGCTGCGCGAGACCCTGTCTTTCTTCGAGACCCTGAAGCTGACCGGTGCCAAGAAGGAAATCGCCGACCGCATCATCAAGGAAATCGTCTCGCGCCTGACCTTCCTCAACAACGTCGGCCTGGACTATCTCTCGCTGGAACGCAGCGCCGATACGCTCTCGGGCGGCGAAGCCCAGCGCATCCGCCTGGCTTCGCAGATCGGTTCGGGCCTGACCGGCGTGATGTATGTGCTGGATGAACCTTCCATCGGCCTGCACCAGCGCGACAACGACCGCCTGATCGATACCCTCAAGCATTTGCGCGACATCGGCAACACCGTGCTGGTGGTGGAGCATGATGAAGACGCCATCCGCACCGCCGACTACGTGGTCGACATGGGCATCGGCGCGGGCGTGCATGGCGGTGACGTGATCGCCCATGGTTCGCTGCCGGACATCCTCAAGAACAAGAAGTCGCTGACCGCCAAGTACCTGAACGGCTCGCTGGAAATCGCCGTGCCCAAGAAGCGCACGCCCTGCGATGAATCGCGCATGCTGACCATCACGGGCGCCACCGGCAACAACCTCAAGAATGTGGACCTGGAACTGCCGGTGGGCCTGCTGACCTGCGTGACCGGTGTTTCCGGTTCGGGCAAGTCGACCCTGGTCAACGACACGCTGTACCTGTCGGCGGCACGCCACCTGTACGGTTCGCAAACCGAACCGGCCGAGCACGAAGCCATCGGCGGGCTGGAACACTTCGACAAGGTGATCGCGGTGGACCAGGCGCCAATCGGCCGCACGCCGCGGTCCAACCCGGCCACCTACACGGGCCTGTTTACGCCGATCCGCGACCTGTTCGCCACCGTGCCCATGGCCAAGGAACGCGGCTACAGCGCCGGACGCTTCTCCTTCAACGTCAAGGGAGGCCGCTGCGAAGCCTGCCAGGGCGATGGCGTGATCAAGGTGGAAATGCACTTCCTGCCGGACGTCTACGTGCCCTGCGATGTCTGCCACGGCAAGCGCTACAACCGCGAAACGCTGGAAGTGCAGTACAAGGGCAAGAACATCACCGAGATCCTGGACATGACGGTGGAAGACGCGCACGAGTTCTTCAAACCCGTGCCGCTGATCGCGCGCAAGCTGCAGACCCTGCTCGATGTGGGCCTGGGCTACATCAAGCTGGGCCAGAGCGCCACCACGCTCTCTGGCGGCGAGGCGCAGCGCGTGAAGCTGTCGCTGGAATTGTCAAAGCGCGATACCGGCCGTACGCTCTACATCCTGGATGAGCCGACCACCGGTCTGCACTTCCACGATATCGACCTGCTGCTCAAGGTGATCCATCGCCTGCGCGACCAGGGCAATACGGTGACCATCATCGAGCACAACCTGGACGTCATCAAGACCGCCGACTGGATCATCGATCTCGGTCCCGAAGGCGGTGCCGGCGGTGGCCGCATCGTGGCGGCCGGTACGCCCGAGGACGTGGCCAAGAATCCCGCCAGCGTCACCGGCAAGTACCTGGGTCCGCTGCTGAAGAAGAAGTCGAAGCAAGAAAAATAAGTCCGGACTTGCGCGCGCGCAAACGATACAGAATTGCTGCCCATCTGTATCTTGCGCTGCGCTGGCCATGGCATACAGTCATGCACCTGGCCGCCATCCGGCGCACAATGAAGGCTCGCCCGTCCGCCATGGACGGGCTGCCGTGCAACCCCGAAAGTCCATCATGTCGAACCCGCTGTCACCCGCCCAGGTCGCCTTCTTCCGCGAACAGGGCTATCTCCTGCTCAAGGGCATGGTCCCTGACGCCCTGCGCGAACGCCTGCTCGCCGTCACGCAAGATCACCTGCAACGTGCAGTCGCACCGCTGGAATACGAAGCCGAGGTCGGCTACGAAGGCGCTCCCGTCTCGCTGGAGGCCGAAGGAGGCCGCACCGCGCGGCGCCTGCGGGCAGCCTGGCAGCGCGATCCGGTGTATCGCGAATGGGCCGCCGATCAACAACTGGTGGCGATGCTGCACCAGTTGTTCGAGGAACCGGTCTGCCTCACGCTGGCGCATCACAACTGCATCATGACCAAGCACCCGGCCTTCGGCACCGCCACCGGCTGGCACCGCGACATCCGCTACTGGTCCTTCCCGCGCAATGAACTGATTTCGGTATGGCTGGCGCTGGGTGCGGAAACGCCGGAGAACGGCGCGCTCAAATTCATCCCTGGCTCGCACAAGCTCAAACTGCAGCCGGAACAGATGGATGAACTGGATTTCCTGCGCCCCGACGTGGCCGCCAACCAGGCCCTGTTTGCGCAGGGCATTGCGCTGTCACTGGCGCCGGGCGACGTGGTGCTGTTCCACAGCGGCCTGTTCCATGCCGCCGGCCGCAACGACAGTGAACAGGTCAAGTGTTCGGCCGTGTTCGCCTATCACGGCAAAAGCAATCCGCCCCTGCCCGGTACCCGTTCGGCTGCGTCCGAGGATGTGGCCCTGGACGCTTGAACGACTGTACTGGCTGGGGGCGGATCACTGTACCGGCAAGGTCGAAGCAACCGTACCGGTACGGAAAGACGCGGTGACTTGCGGTGTCAGCGAAGCAGCAAGCCACCCTTGCCCGGCAAGGCCGCTGATGCCGGTACAGCCACCGTAACAGTTGCACGCGCGGACAGCGCCTGGGCTGCCGGTACGCCGGCGACGGCAGTACCGCCGAGCCGGAACACGCTGACCGCTTCCGACAGGCGCGCCGCCTGTTCCTGCATGGACTGTGCGGCGGCTGCGGCCTGTTCCACCAATGCGGCGTTCTGCTGCGTGGTTTCATCCATCTGCGTGATGGCGTTGTTGACTTCCTCGATGCCCTGGCTCTGCTCCTGCCCGGCCGCACTGATGTCGGTCACCACTTCGCTCACGCGCTGCACGCTTCTGACCACTTCGTCGATGGTCTGTCCGGCTTGTGCCACCAGGGCACTGCCGGTCCCCACCCGCGTGACCGAATCATCGATCAGGACCTTGATCTCCTTGGCTGCGGCCGCCGAACGCTGTGCCAGTGAACGCACTTCCGACGCCACCACGGCGAAGCCGCGTCCCTGCTCACCCGCGCGCGCCGCTTCCACTGCGGCGTTCAGCGCCAGGATATTGGTCTGGAAGGCGATACCGTCGATCACGCTGATGATGTCGACGATCTTGCTGGAAGACTGATTGATGGAACTCATGGTGTCGACCACCTGGCGCACCACCTCGCCCCCGCGCACCGCCACTTCGGAAGCGGAGTGCGCCAGCTCCTTGGCTTGCTGCGCACTGTCGGCATTGTGGCGCACGGTGGAGGTCAGCTGTTCCATGGCGGAGGCGGTTTCTTCGAGCGCCCCGGCCTGCTGCTCGGTGCGCGAGGAGAGATCAAGGTTGCCATGCGCGATTTCGCTGGAAGCGGTGGCGATGGTATCCGTGCTCAGGCGCACCTGGCCGACGATGCCCTGAAGGTTGTCATTCATCTGCCGCAGCGCCTGCATCAGCTGGCCGGTTTCATCCTGGCTGTGGACATCGATCTGCTGGGTAAGATCACCGGCAGCCACGGCCTGGGCCACGGTGACCGCACGCTGCAGCGGACGCGAAATCGCCCGCACCAGCAGCACGCCCATCAGCAGCGCCACGAACAAACCCGCCGCCATGGCCACGCCCATCACCACCAGCAGGGTCTGGTAACGCTGCTGCGCCTGTTCGTGCAGCTCGCGGCCGACCGTGCGCTGCAGGTCCATCAGTTGCGCCAGCGTGGTATGGGCATCGGCGTAGAGCTTGAGCATGACGCCGCCATACAGTTCGATGGCCCCCTGGAAGTCGCGATTGCGCAAGGCTTCGGCCGCCGGCTTGATGCCATCGGTGACGAACTTCTGGCGCTGGGGAATGAGCTTGTCCAGCAGCACGCGTTCATCGCTGGTGAGCTGGGTGTCCTGATATTGCTTGACGATGGCGTCGTTGGCCTTGATGGCCTTCTCGATCCGGTCCATGTTGGCATCGATGTCACCGGAGTCGCCGACGATGGAGGTGGAGATGCCATTGCGCGCCGCGTCCAGCGCCGCCGACATGCGCTCCAGCTGGGAGAAGGCGACCAGGCGGTCTTCATAGAGCGAGCGCATCTGCGCGTTGGTCGAACGCAATCCGACCAGGCCCAATACGCCTGAGCCGACCAGCATCAGCGCCAGAAAGCCTATGACGAAAATCAGGCGTGCCCTGATGGTTAATTTGCTGAACATGTTCCTCCCGGACTTCACTATTGTTTTCTCTACAACGGATTCATTGTGTGGACCCGTAGTCCTGATGCGTCCAGCGCGCGCCGATAAGGCCGCGTCACTGCCACCCGGAAACACTAGCATTTCCCGTACCAGGGGAACAGGTCCGGGATGCGGGAAGTGAACATTTATTTTTGGCAGGCTGGGATGATGAGCAGATGTGCTGAAGTGTGCCGCGCGAGCCGCTGCGCATCGGCTGCCAGCGGCGCGCTCCGGCTATTTGCTGAGCAGGCGTTTTTCGGCGCGCAGGATGGCTTCCGAACTGCCGCGCAGCACCACGATGTCGCCCGCCATCAGCTCGATATCTTGCGGCGATTCCAGCCGTTGCTTGCCGCGACGCAGCATGGCGACTTCGGCACCACATTGGGCCGGCAGGTCGATGTCGGACAAGGTATGGCCGATGGCGCTGGCACCGCCGATGAGGGTGACCGATTGCAGGCGCACGTTCATGCCTACGCCATCGGCTTCGGCATCGGACATGCCGTGGAAGTAACCGCGCAGTGAAGCGTATCGTTCATCGCGCGCATCCTGCACGCGGTGCACCACGCGGCGCAGCGGCACGCCCAGCATCACCAGCGCATGCGAGGCCAGCATCAGGCTGCCTTCCAGCGCTTCCGGCACGACTTCGGTGGCACCGGCGGCCAGCAGTTTTTCCAGATCGGCATCATCGTGGCTGCGCACGATCACCGGCAGCTCCGGTTCCAGCTCGTGGGCGTGATGCAAGACTTTCAATGCCGAGGGCGTACTGGCATAGGTCACCACCAGCGCCGCCGCGCGGTGGATACCGGCGGCCACCAGGCTCTCGCGCCGGGCTGCGTCACCGTAGGAAACATTTGCGCCCCCATTGCGGGCGTCTTGCACCAGTTCCGGATCCATCTCCAGGGCGTGGTAGGCGATCCCCTCCTCTTCCAGCAGGCGCGCCAGGCTCTGGCCACTGCGGCCGAAGCCGGCGATGATCACGTGCTTCTGCACACCCATGGTGCGGGTCGCCAGTTGCGTCAGGGCCAGCGATTGCAGCATCCATTCATTGGCCGAGAGCTTCATGACGATGGCGTCGGACTGGGCCAGGATGAAGGGCGTGGCCAGCATCGACAGCACCATCGCGGCCAGGATCACCTGGATCAGCATGGGATCGACCAGCTTGAGGCCGCCGGCCTGGCTCAGCAGCACGAAGCCGAACTCGCCGGCCTGCGCCAAGCCCAGGCCCACGCGCAGCGCCACACCGGTGGTGGAGCCGAACAGGCGCGCCAGTCCGGCGATGAGGGCAAACTTGAGCAGGACCGGCCCGGTCAGCAGCAGCAGCACCAGGAACCAGTGATCCACCAGCGTGCGCACATTGAGCAGCATGCCGATGGTGATGAAGAACAGGCCCAGCAGCACATCGCGGAAGGACTTGATGTCTTCTTCCACCTGGTGCTTGAACTCGGTCTCGGAAATCAGCATGCCGGCGATGAAGGCCCCCAGCGCCAGCGACAGGCCGGCCTTCTCGGTGATCCAGGCCGCGCCCAGGGTGATCAGCAGCAGGTTCAGCATGAACAGTTCCTGCGAGCGCCGCTTGACCACGATGCGGAACCAGCCGCGCATGAGCTTGCTGCCGAAGAACAGCAGCAGCGCCAGCACCACCAGCGCCTTGCCCACCGCCCAGCCCAGCGTGACCATGATGTTGCCGGAATTGTTGGCCAGCGCCGGCACGACGATCAGCAGCGGCACCAGCGCCAGATCCTGGAACAGCAGCACGCCGAGGATGCGGCGGCCGTGTTCGGTTTCCAGCTCCAGCCGCTCGGTAAGCAGCTTGGAAACGATCGCCGTGGACGACATGGTGAGCGCCCCGCCCAGCGCAAATGCGGCCTGCCAGCTGACGTTGGCGAACTGCGGCAGCACCATGGCCGCGCCCCAGGCCACCAGCATGGTGGTGGCAATGGTCGCCGCCACCTGCGCCACGCCCAGGCCGAACACGATATGGCGCATGGCCGAGAGCTTGGAGAGCGAAAACTCCAGGCCGATGGAAAACATCAGGAACACCACGCCGAACTCGGCCAGCGCATGGGTGGTCTCGTTGTCTTCAGCAAAAGCCAGGCCGTGCGGGCCAATGATGATGCCCACCACCAGGTAGCCCAGCATCGGCGGCAACTGCATCATGCGGAAGGCGACCACGCCGAGGACTGCGGCAGCCAGAAGGAAAAGGGTCAGTTCCAGTCCGGAAAACATTGCTGTTGGGGTTTCTTGTCAAAAGCCGCCGGGCTGCGGCGCGGTTCGATATGAATGAATTTGTAAAACTGGCAACGCACCAGCAAAAGGCAGTTCACCTGACCAGTGTGCAATATGAAGGAAAACCTCGGGCGGCGAGGCGCGAAATCGCCTTGAAATTCATACGTGTGGCTCCACAACAGCAGAGTAATTCAGTGCGACCGTGAGCCCTCCGCGCCTGCTGCGATGCCATGCCCCATCCCGGCAATGGCCGGAAATCCCCCGTGGCAGCGGTGCTGCGGCGCGATGCAACGCTGCATATCACGTCAAATCCGGCAGCATTCCCTTACATCTGGCAAGTTTTTTGCTTTGCTAATTCGTTTATACTTCGGTTATGAGTGTAACCGATGACAAAACTACGCCTGCATCTTTTTCGGCCGGGGCTGCCCGCCGTGCCATCGAACTGGCACGCCAGACCCTGCAGATCGAAGCCGATGCCATCCTGGCCCTGAAAGACCGCCTGCGCGACGACAGCGCCGACCCCCTGGCACTTGCCGTGCAGACCTTGCTGCAATGCGAGGGACGTGCGGTGGTCTCGGGGATCGGCAAGTCCGGCCATGTCGGCCGCAAGATCGCCGCCACCCTGGCCTCTACCGGCACCCCCTCGCTGTTCATGCATCCTGCCGAAGCCGCGCACGGCGACTTGGGCATGGTGACGGCGCGCGATGTCTTCATTGCCATTTCCAATTCCGGTGAAACGGCCGAGCTGCTGGCCATCGTGCCCATCGTCAAGCGCATGGGGGCGGTGATCATCGCCATGACCGGCAATGACCAGTCCACCTTGGCCAAGCTGTCCGCCGTCCACCTCAACGTGGGTGTGGCGCAGGAAGCCTGTACCCTCAACCTGGCCCCGACCGCCAGCACCACGGCCACGCTGGCCATGGGCGACGCGCTGGCGGTGTCGCTGCTGGATGCACGCGGTTTCGTCGAGGAAGATTTTGCGCGCTCCCATCCCGGCGGTGCACTGGGCCGCCGCCTGCTGACCCACGTGCGCGACGTGATGCGCAGCGGCGAGGCCATTCCCGCCGTGCGCCCGGACGTGTCGCTGTCGGCAGCGCTGATGGAAATCACCCGCAAGGGCATGGCCATGACCGCCGTGGTGGATGAGCAATTCCGCCCGATCGGCGTCTTCACCGACGGCGACCTGCGCCGCTTGCTGGAGCGTGGCCAGGACTTTTCCAAGTTTTACATCGCCGACGTCATGCATGCCAATCCGCAGACCGTCAACCAGGACCAACTGGCCGTGGATGCCGTGCAATTGATGGAACAATTCCGCATCAACCAGCTGCTGGTCACCGATGCGGCCGGCGTGCTCACGGGCGCGCTGCACATCCACGATCTCACTCGCGCCAAGGTGATCTGATGAACGCGCCAGCCTTCGCCAGCACCCTGCCCGCTGCCGCGCTTGCCAAGGCGGCGGCGATCCGCCTGATGATCTTCGACGTGGATGGCGTGCTCACCGATGGCGGCCTGTTCTACGGCGAGGATGGCGAGGCCTTCAAGCGCTTCAACGCGCTCGATGGCCACGGCATCAAGATGATGCAGCAATACGGTACCGCTGCCGCCATCATCACCGCGCGCCAGTCGCCCTATGTGCTGCGCCGTGCGCGCGATCTCGGCATCGCCCATGTATTCCAGGGCATCCACGACAAGCGCCAGGCCTTCGAACAGCTGCTGCAGCAGGTGCAGTTGACGCCGCAGGATTGCGGCTACCTGGGCGACGACATCATCGACCTGCCGGTACTGACCCGCGTCGGATTCAAGGCCTGCGTGGCCAATGGCCATCGCGAGGTGAAGTCGCGCAGCGACTACGTGACCCAGGCCAGCGGCGGCCATGGTGCCGTGCGCGAGATCTGCGACCTGGTGCTGGCAGCACAAGGCAACTACGAGGCGGCCCTCGCGCCGTACCTGGCATGAGCGGGCGCAGCGGAGAACGCAACGCCGAGCGCGTGCGCCTGGCAGTGATCCTGGTGATCCTGATCGCCGGCGCCCTGGGCAGCTTCTGGGTGATGCAGGCCATGCGGGCCGCGGGCGACCAGCAACCGGCGCAGCGTCCGCGCGGCAAACCCGACTACTACCTGGAAAACTTCAACTACGTGCGCATGGGCCCGACCGGTCTGCCTCGCTATGACGTTGCGGGAACGAAGATGGTGCACTACCCCACGGATGACTCCTTCGAGATCACCAAGCCGGTGGTGCACAACCTGGACCAGAACCAGGCACCGATGGAGCTTTACTCGGATACCGCGCGCGTCACCGACGACCAGACGCAGATCCACATGTACGGCAACGCCAACGCCATCCGCGCGCCCTACAAGGGCCGCGAGCAGATGCACCTGGTGTCGGAATACCTGCTGCTGTTGCCAGACGATGAAATCGTCAAGACCGACAAGCCGGTAGCCATGACCATGGGCACCACGCGCCTGAACGGCGTGGGCATGGTGGCCAACAATGCGACCCAGGTGGTGCAGCTGTTCGGCAATGTCCGCGGCTATTACGAGCCCACTCCGAAGAAACGCTAAGCCGGATGACTCCGGGATAAAAACGCCAAGAACCGATCAGACAGGAACCCAATGAAACGCTCATTCTTACTGCCGATGCTGATGCTGGCTGCCGTGTGCGGCGTGGCCAACGCCGAGAAGGCGGACTCCACCAAGCCGACCAACATCGAGGCAGACCAGATGGTCTACGATGACGTGCGCCAGGTGAAGACCTTTACCGGCAACGTGGTCATGACCCGCGGCACGCTGATCATCAAGGCCGGCCGCGTGGTATTGACGACCGACCAGTACGGTTATGAAAATGCGGTGCTGTATGCGGCCCCGGGCGCGCTGGCCAACTTCCGCCAGAAGCGTGACGGCGGTCCCAACCTGTGGATCGAAGGCCAGGCCGAGCGCATCGAGTATTCGGAGCAGACCGAAATCTCCAAGCTGTTCCAGCGCGCGCACATCCAGCGCATGGACGGCGATCGCATCACCGATGAAGTCAACGGCGAATTCATCTCCTACGACAGCCGCGCCGAATTCTATTCCGTGAACAACACCGCCACCGGCGAGAGCAAGCCGGGCGCAGGCCGCATCACCGCCGTGATCCAGCCCAAGAATCCGCCGCCGGCAGGCAGCACCGCGCCGGCCCAGCCCGCGGGCAAGAACAACGCCACGCAGCCTGCAACGCGTCGCGACAGCGGAAAGGACCAGTAACGATGGCAGTCAGCTCGCTGGTCGTTCGCGGCCTGAAGAAAAGTTATGGCGCGCGCCAGGTGGTGCGCGATGTCTCGATGGAATTGCGCAGCGGCGAGGTGGTCGGCCTGCTCGGCCCCAATGGTGCCGGCAAGACCACCTCGTTCTACATGATCGTGGGACTGGTGCCTTCCGATGGTGGCGAGATCGACCTCGATGGCGCGTCCATTTCGCGCATGCCGATCCACAAGCGTGCCACCATGGGCTTGTCCTACCTGCCGCAGGAAGCCTCGGTATTCCGCAAGCTGACGGTGGAAGACAATATCCGCGCCGTGCTGGAACTGCGCCGGGAAGAGGGCAAGCCGCTCTCGCGCGATGAAATCGAAGGCCGCCTCAACAACCTGCTGCACGAATTGCAGATCGAGAAGCTGCGCGAAAGCCAGGCGCTGTCGCTCTCGGGCGGTGAACGCCGGCGTGTCGAGATCGCCCGCGCACTGGCCACCGATCCGCGCTTCGTGCTGCTGGATGAACCGTTCGCCGGTATCGACCCGATTGCCGTGATCGAGATCCAGCGCATCGTGCGCTTCCTGAAGGAACGCGGCATCGGCGTGCTGATCACCGACCACAACGTGCGCGAAACGCTGGGCATCTGTGATCGCGCCTACATCATCAACCAGGGCACGGTGCTGGCCAGCGGCAATCCGGAAGAGATCATCGCCAACGAGTCGGTGCGCCGCGTGTATCTGGGTGAGCACTTCCGCATGTAAGCGGTGCAGTCGGCTTGCCCGATACGCTCAAGGAAATACGGAGTGCGCATCACGTAATACGCAGCAAGCCAAACGCAACACGCAATACGCAACGACCGGCAGAGCAACCAGCGGGCCACGCCGCTTTCAGAAAGACAGATGAAACAGTCGCTCCAGTTACGTACCTCGCAGCACCTCGCATTGACGCCGCAACTGCAGCAGTCGATCAGACTGTTGCAACTGTCGACGCTGGAACTGCACCAGGAACTGGAACAGATCCTCTCCGACAATCCCCTGCTGGAACGCCTCGACGACGCGCTCGACAATTCGGTACGTCTGCTGGCCGATGGCGCGGTCTCCAGTTCGCCCTCCAGCGGCGTTGCGGAAACCAGTCACGAAGGCAGCGGCGAAGCGGCCCCGGCCGCCAGCGATGGCGATTCCAGCTTCGACTACCAGGACAACGCGCCGGAAGCCGGTGTCACGGGGGATGCCGACTGGAGCTTCGACGACGTCGCGCGCAGTGGCAAGTCGCCAGACGATGACGATGCCCGCCCGCAACTCGAAGCGCACGAACTGACCCTGCGCGAACACCTGCTGGAACAGATCCGCGTGACCGCACGCACCCTGCGTGATCGTGCGCTGCTGGAACTGCTCACCGATGCGCTCGACGAGAGCGGCTATCTGGAAGAGCCGCTGGAAGACATCCACGCACGCCTGCCCGAAGAGCTGGGCATCGACATGGAAGAGCTGTCGATTTCGCTCAAGCTGCTGCAGAGCCTGGACCCGGCGGGCGTCGGTGCGCGCAGTGCCGGCGAATGCCTGGCCCTGCAGATCCGCCGCCTGCCCAAGATTCCCTTCGTGACGCGCAAGCTGGCCCTGAGGATCGTGGAGGATTACCTGCCGCTGTTTGCGCAACGCGATTTCAACAAGATCAAGAAGGCCCTGGATTGCGATGACGAAGACCTGCGTGAAGCGCAGGCCGTGATCCGCCAGTGCCGTCCGCATCCGGGTGCGGAATTCGCGCGCGATGCCTCGGACTACGTGGTGCCGGACGTGATTGTCAAGCAGACAAAGAACGGCTGGCAGGTCATGCTCAACCATGAGGTCATGCCCAAGCTGCGCGTCAATGCGATGTATGCCAGTGCATTGAAGCAAGCCAAGGGAGAAGGTTCGCTGTCGTCGCAGTTGCAGGAAGCCAAGTGGCTCATCAAGAACATGCGGCAACGTTTCGATACAATTTTGCGCGTCGCGCAGGCTATTGTGGAACGTCAAAGAAACTTCTTTTCACATGGGGCAGTCGCCATGCGCCCCCTTGTGCTGCGTGAAATTGCTGATACACTGGGTCTACACGAGAGCACCATCTCTCGCGTGACGACTCAGAAATACATGCTCACTCCGCATGGAATGTTTGAGTTGAAATACTTCTTCGGTAGCCATGTCGCGACTGAAACCGGAGGTGAAGCTTCCTCCACCGCGATACGGGCGCTGATCAAACAGTTGATAGGAGCCGAGAACCCGCAGACCCCATTATCCGATAGCAAGATTGCGGATATGCTGGCAGAACAAGGCATGGTGGTCGCGCGACGCACAGTCGCCAAATACCGCGAAGTGTTGAAGATTCCGCCGGTCAATCTCCGCAAGTCCCTCTGAGTTTTTCCTCAGTTTTTCTGCAGTACCGTTGCTGTGTTCAGGCAAGCATCCGACTGATGCCCGCGCCATCCGACACGAAGACCGTGCCCGTGGTACAGCTGCAGCAGGATCGATTGCACGAACCTCCAGTGACTTCACGATAGGAGTCTTGTATGAATCTGACCATCAGTGGACACCACCTCGAACTGACCCCCGCCATCCGGGAATACGTGCAAAGCAAGCTCTCGCGTATCAAGCGCCATTTCGACAACGTGATCGACGTCAGCGTGATCCTGAGCGTAGATAAACTCACAGAAAAGGAAAAGCGCCAAAAAGCGGAAATCAACGTCCACATCAAGGGGAAGGATCTACATGCGGAAAGCATCGCACACGACCTCTACGCTGCCATTGACACGCTGATCGACAAGCTCGATCGCCAGGTCATCAAGCACAAGGACAAGTTGCAGGAGCATCACTCCATGGCCAAGCGCCTGCCGGACGAAACGCCGGAGGATGCGGTGGCCGGAGCGGCATAAGCCAGGACACCCTCGGCAAGCTGCCTCGCAGCCGCAAGGCTGCTGAGAAAGCCAGCCGAATTTTATGAGGAAGGGGCGCGCAAGCGCCCTTTTTCATTTTCCGCCGCCGAACTGGCGCACGCCTGTGGAAAAAATATAAATCATTACCCGGAGCAATTTTTCGACAGCCGCTGCTGAAGATGATGCAAGGGACTGCTTGAATGTCTTCCCGCCACCCTCATCTTCGACACAAGAACTTGCATACGATATAAATAATTTCCTATATGCAATTTTCTGCCCATTCAGACAGGCCACCAGCATGCAGGCGATTTCAACGCGCCCGCCGGCTTTTCCCTATAATGTCGGCAATCCCATTTTTAAAGGCATAGCCATGAGCGACGTCCAATCCTGGATCAAAGAAACCGTGACCCAAAATCCCGTGGTGCTGTTCATGAAGGGCACTGCACAGTTCCCGCAATGCGGCTTTTCCGGCAAGGCCATCCAGTTGCTGAAGGCCAGCGGTGCCGAGAACATCGTCACCGTCAACGTGCTGGAAAGCCCGGACGTGCGCCAGGGCATCAAGGAATACTCGAACTGGCCGACCATTCCCCAGCTGTACGTGAAGGGTGAATTCGTCGGTGGCTCCGACATCATGACCGAGATGTACGAATCGGGCGAACTGCAGACCCTGATCAAGGGCTGAGTTTTACTGGCCTGACTGATCCATGAGCAATTCTTCCAGCCAGCCGCGCCAGCGCCTGATCGTTGCGATCACCGGTGCCACCGGTGCCATCTATGGCGTGCGGCTGCTGGAGCATCTGCGCAAGCATGGCCAGGTGGAAACGCACCTGATGGTGTCCGAAGCAGGTGTACTCAACCTGCACCAGGAACTGGACATGCGGCGCAAGGATGTGGAAGCGCTGGCCGATGTGGTGCACAACGTGCGCGATGTCGGCGCCTGCATCGCCAGCGGCTCCTTCGCCTCCACCGGCATGGTGGTGGCGCCCTGTTCGATGAAGACCCTGGCCGCCGTGGCGCATGGTCTGTCCGACAACCTCATCACCCGCGCAGCGGACGTGGTGCTCAAGGAACGCCGCCGGCTGGTGCTGATGGTGCGCGAGACCCCGTTCAATCTGGCCCATCTGCGCAACATGACGTCCGTCACCGAAATGGGCGGCGTGATCTTCCCGCCCCTGCCCGGCTTCTACCAGCGCCCTGCTTCCATGGAAGAGATGGTGGACCACACGCTGGGACGCGTACTGGACATGTTCGGGATTTCCATGCAGTTAACGCCGGAGTGGCAGGGCATGAAGGGTAATTCGGACTGACGTTCTCCGCATCCCGACACCACGATTCAAACGCCGGATTGCAAATATCTCAAATTGAGATATCATGCGAGACATGCGCGTCATTTCCAACAAAGCCCTGACCGATTTTGCCTTGCGCCATCCGCAAGCGGCCACGCCGCTGCAGGTGTGGCGCAAGATCATCGAGTCGCGCAGCTTCGAGCATTTTGCTGAACTGAAGAAAGCCTTCAACGCCGTCGACAAGGCGGGCGACTTCATCATCTTCGATGTGGGCGGCAACAAATTCCGGATCGTCACGCTGGTGAGCTTCAGCAGCCAGAAACTCTACATCCGGGAAGTCTTCACACACAGGGAGTACGACAAATGGAAGCCTTGATGGAAAAGCACGTGATGGACGACATCACCTCGCACTTTGCGGCCTTGTCGTCCCTCATCCCGCTGCGGCCGATTCGTTCCGACGACGACTATGACCGCGCAGTCGCCACGCTGAATCAATTGCTCGATGCCGGTGCCAGCGATGAACGGCATCCGCTGGCCGACCTGGTCGACACGCTCGGCAGCCTCATTGCCGAATACGATGACAAGCACTTCCCGCTGCAGCAGGTTTCTCCGATAGAGGTCCTGCAATTCCTGATGGAGCAGCATCAGCTGACGCAATCCGACCTCCCGGAGATCGGCTCACAAGGCGTGGTCTCCGAGATCCTGCGCGGCAAGCGCGATTTGAATCTGCGCCAGGTCAAGGCACTGGCCGAGCGCTTCGGTGTCGGTCCGGCCGTGTTCATCGGCTAGCGCATCGCGCTTTTCAACGCCTCAAAAAAATTGGCCGCAGCTCATCACTGCGGCCATTTCTTCATCTGACGAATATAAACCGGCTCACCCCCGCCCGATATACGGCATCTTGGTCGCCATCACCGTCATGAACTGCACATTGGCCTCCAGCGGCAGGCTGTCCATGTAGAGGATGGCACGGGCCACGTGTTCGGCATCCATGGTCGGTTCGACCTTGGTCGAGCCATCGGCCTGCAGCGTGCCCTTCTTCATGAGCGTAGTCATGTCGGTGGACGCATTGCCGATATCGATCTGCCCGCAGGCGATGTCATAGGCGCGGCCATCCAGCGAGGTGGCCTTGGTCAGTCCTGTGATGGCGTGCTTGGTGGCGGTATAGGAGGCCGAGAACGGACGCGGTGCATGCGCCGAGATCGAACCATTGTTGATGATGCGCCCGCCACGCGGCGACTGGTCCTTCATGATGCGGAAGGCTTCCTGCGTGCAGAGGAAAACGCCGGTCAGGTTGATGTCCACCGCCGCCTTCCACTGCTCCACGCTCAGTTCTTCCAGCGACACCGGCGGCGCAAAGACGCCGGCATTGTTGAAGAGCATGTCCAGCCGTCCGAAACGCTCGCGGGTCTTGGAGAAGAGCTGCTTCACCGAGGCCGGATCGGTCACGTCGGCCGCCACCACCAGCGCGTTGGCACCATGTTCGCCGGCCAGCTTGACGGTCTCTTCCAGCGCATCCTGGCGGCGTCCGGCCAGGGCGACGCCATAGCCTTCGCGCAGCAGCGCGAGCGTGATCTGCCGGCCGATGCCGGAACCTGCGCCGGTCACCAGCGCGATACGTTTGGGTGCAGCCATCGTGTGTACTCCTCACTCACTGTAGGTCATGGACGATGCGCATCACGGAGCCATAAAAAAACCGCCCGTGATGCACGGGCGGTTTCACTATAACAAACACGGCGGCGGGCCAGATGAGAGATTTTCAATCCCGCTGGCCGCCGTTCATCTATCGCTCCACTTCATACTGAGGACGACAAGGGCTTGTTCGTATCGATGCCCAATGTACGCGCTGCTTCTTCCAGCCGCGCACGTTCATCCCCCCACACTTCACACAAGGCCGTATAGGCAATCCAGCGCGCATCGATCTCGAAGAAGTCCCGCAAATTCACCCGCGTATCACTACGCCCAAACCCGTCCGTCCCCAGCGTCACATAGGGTGCCGGCACGAAGGCGCGAATGCTCTCGGGCAAGGTGCGGATGTAATCGCTGACCGCAATCACGGGAGCCTCACTGCCCTGCAATTGCGCGCTCACATAGGGTTGGCCATCGCTGCCCGACAAGCGCTGCGCCCGTTGTGCCGCCACGCCATCGCGCGCCAGTTCGGTATAGCTGGTCACGCTCCACACCTCGGCATCAATCTGCCAGTGCTGCTGCAGCAGCGCAGCCGCCGCCACGGCTTCCTTGAGGATGGGACCGGAACCCAGCAGCCGCACTTGCGCCCCGGGCTTGCGGCCGAGGCAGTACATGCCACGCAGGATGCCATCCTGCACACCGTCCGGCAGGCTGGGCTGGGCCTCGTTCTCGTTGGTGACGGTGATGTAGTAGAAGACGTCATCGCCCCGTTCCATCATGCGGCGCATGCCCTCATCCAGGATCACCGCCAGCTCATAGGCATAGGCCGGGTCATACGACACACAGTTGGGAATCGATGCCGCCGTCACCAGGCTGTTGCCGTCCTGGTGCTGCAGCCCCTCGCCGCCCAAGGTCGTGCGGCCCGAGGTGGCACCGATCAGGAAGCCGCGCGCACGCTGGTCCGCCGCCGCCCAGATCAGGTCGCCGATGCGCTGGAAACCGAACATCGAATAGTAGATGTAGAACGGCAGCATCGGCGTGCCATGCACCGAGTACGCGGTGGCCGCTGCCGTCCACGAGGAAATCGCTCCCGCCTCGGTGATGCCCTCTTCCAGGATCTGGCCATCCTTGGCCTCGCGATAGTAGAGGATGGAACCGATATCCTCCGGCTCATACAGCTGCCCCTGCGAGGAATAGATGCCGACCTGGCGGAACAGGTTGGCCATGCCGAAGGTGCGCGCCTCATCGGCCACGATGGGCACCACATACTGACCGAAGTCCTTGTCCTTCAGCAGGTTGCCGAGCTGGCGTACCAGCGCCATGGTGGAGGACATTTCCTTGCCGTCCGCTTCCAGCGCGAACTTGCTGTGCTCCTCCAGCGGCGGCACGGTACGCCGTGCATCGCCCGCATGGCGGCGCGGCAGGTAGCCGCCCAGTGCGGCACGGCGTGCATGCAGGTGCTTCATCTCCGGGCTGTCATCAGCCGGCTTGTAGAAAGCCAGCTCACGGCACTGCTCATCGCTCAGCGGCAGTTTAAATCGGTCACGGAATTGCAGCAGGCTTTCCTCATCGAGCTTCTTCTGCTGGTGCGTGGTCATCTTGCCCTCGCCCGCAGCGCCCATGCCGTAACCCTTCTTGGTCTGCGCCAGGATCACCGTCGGCTGGCCGCGATGACTGGCCGCTGCCTGATAGGCCGAGAAGATCTTCTTCATGTCGTGGCCGCCACGGCGCAGGCGATTGATTTCCTCATCGGTGAGGGTGGCACCGATGGCACGCGTGCCCGGTGTCTGGCCGAAGAAATGCTGGCGATTGAACGCGCCATCATTGGCGGCGAAGGTCTGCAATTGCCCGTCCACCGTGCGGTTCAGCGCATCGACCAGTTCGCCGTCCTTGTCACGCGCAAACAGGCCATCCCAGTCCGAGCCCCACAGCAGTTTGATGACGTTCCAGCCGGCACCGGCAAACAGCGTTTCCAGTTCATCGACGATGTGGCCATTGCCGCGTACCGGACCATCGAGGCGCTGCAGGTTGCAGTTGACCACGAAGATCAGATTGTCCAGCTTCTCGCGCGAGGCCAGCGAGAGTGCGGCCAGCGATTCGGGCTCATCCATCTCGCCATCGCCGAACACGCCCCACACCTTGCGCCCCTGATCCTGCAGCAGGCCGCGATGCTCCATGTAGCGCAGGAAGCGCGCCTGGTAGATGGCATTGATGGGACCGATGCCCATGGAGCCGGTCGGGAATTGCCAGAAATGCGGCATCAGCCAGGGGTGCGGATAAGACGACAGCCCCTGCCTCCCCACGCGCTTGGCCTCGATCTCGCGGCGATAGTAGGCCAGGTCTTCTTCGCTCAATGCACCTTCAAGAAACGCGCGCGCGTAGATACCCGGCGCGGAGTGCGGCTGGAAGTAGACGACGTCGCCCGCGAACTGCGCATCGCGCGCACGGAAGAAGTGATTGAAGCCGACTTCGAACAGGTCCGCCGCCGAGGCAAAGCTGGCGATGTGCCCGCCCAGCTCACCGTAGGCGCGATTGGCGCGTACCACCATGGCCAGCGCATTCCAGCGCATGATGCTGGCAATGCGTTCCTCGATGGCCTGCGCGTCCGACCCGCCGGGAAAAGGCGGTTCCTGTTCAGGCCGGATGGTGTTGACGTAGGGCGTATTGCGCGCATCGCGCCAGTTCACGCCCCATTGCTGGGCCGCCGCCGACAGCCGCGAGAGCAGGAAGCGCGCGCGTTCCGGGCCGGCTTCGGCCAGCACGCTCTGCAGCGCTTGCAGCCACTCCTGGGTTTCCTGGGCATCGAGATCGATATCCTGCGGGATATCGCTGTCACTGGGGCGGGACATGTCCACTTCCTGTTCTCCTGTCTGGGCGCGCCGGGTCGCTCGCCTGCAGTCAGCACAAAACATGCCGGCACTGCAATCGCTGCTATGCAAAGAGACAAAAAGCCGGTAAAACACAGGCCGCGCCATCCGTCTCCCCGCGCCCGACGCCTTTTCGGTCTTGTTGTCGTTGAGGGCTAGCTGTGTGATGGAACCACCGGCTTACGATACGCCGGATGCCCCGGCATGAGTCACTTAAAATTGGAAGTTGCCGTACAATATTCAGCATCCAGTGCTGCGAAACTGAAACTGACAGAATTAAATTTCGATAATGGAACTCGACACCACCGATTTGCGCATCCTGAACATCCTGCAGGAGAACAGTTCGATCAGCAATCTGGAGCTGGCCAGCCGCATCAACCTCTCGCCCTCGCCGACCCTGGCCCGGGTGAAGCGCCTGGAAACCGAAGGCATCATCTCGCGCTATGTGGCGCTGGCCGATCCGCACCTGCTGGGCTTGAAGGTGAACGTATTCGTCAAGGTGATCCTGGAGCGCCAGGGTGCCGAAGCACTGGCCCAGTTCGAGACGGCCGTGAGTGCCTTCGATGAAGTCATGGAAGTCTACCTGATGACCGGCGATGAGGATTACCTGCTGCGCATCGTGGTGCCGGACCTGCTGACGCTGGAGCACTTCATCGTCGACCACCTGACCAAGATCCCCGGCATCAAGAACATCCGCTCCAGCTTTGCGCTCAAGCAGATCAAATACAAGACCGCCCTGCCCACGCCCAAGATCAAGACGCGGCGCTGAGCTGGGAGCGAAATCGCGCCTGCGCTGCCATGGCGGAAAAAAGGGCCTTGCGGCCCTTTGTTTGTTTTTACGCCAAGCCGCTGCACGCAGTTCAGTGTGAGCGCCCGCCTTGCGGAGAGCCATCTTCCCGGCGCCGCTGCGGATGCCCGGGCAGACCGGCCAGCGCATCGCGCATCACGTCTGCGGACAACGGTGCCGCGGCCTCGCTGACATCGCACCAGCGCTCCACCATCTCCACCACACACTGCGCATAGTGTTCGCCATCGACCGGCTTGGGCAGGTATTCGGTCGCGCCGGCGGCCAGCGCCTCGCGCTCGCCCTCGGTTTCGTAGGAAGGGAAGACCACCACCGGCGCATCAGCCAGATGCTTGCTGGCACGCAACTCGCGCAGCAGCTGCAGGCCCTCGCCGCATTCCATGTCGGACTCCAGCAGGATCAGGCTGGGCGCAATGTCATCGCCCTGGCGGCGTCCCTGCAGCAGGCAGCGACGCGCCGTGGCCAGGTCAGGACACGCACGGAAGGCGCAATGCAACCCGGCACGCCACAAGGCGAAGCGCGCCAGTTCTGCGGCCTCCTGGCTGGGGTCGATCATGATGATGCTGGGAAAGCTCATGCTGCGGGGGGACAGTCCTGTAAGAAGTGCACAAGCCATGGAATGGCTACACCAAACGTTTTACAGGAGTGATGACCACTGCGGCATCGGGAAATTCCTGACCGCCGCCAATCTGCTGGCTGACGCGCCGTCAGGATTTCCCCGATCGCCAGCCCCGCACAGGATGGCTACAGTGACAACCTCAATGATCCGCTCCACCCGGATCCGCCCATCTCCGCACCAAGGAAGCCCCCGCCGATGCTGCCGTTTGCCAAAGTCCGAGTCCCTGTCCCCACTGCCTTGCTGGGCAAGGTCGAGCTGTATGTCAGCAGCTGCACCCGCATCATCACCGGGCGTTCCGATGCCATGCAGGACTGGGCGAGCCTCAACGCCAGTCCGCGCAAGGTGCTGGAGTGGTTCGCCACGGCAGGTTTCGCAGCCAGCGGAGAAGCAGCGGCGCTGGCACCTTTCCAGCCGTGCGCTGCGCGCCTGGCCAGCCTGGACCAGCTCAAGCATCGCGTCCGCCCCGCGCTGGCGATCCCGCGCTTCTGGCAGCTCGACGGCAGCAACTATGGCTTCGATGCCAGCCCGCACCTGTCCTATTGGCTCGCTGTGAACGAAGCTTCCTTCGTCCCGCTGCTGGTGCCCACGCACCAGATGGCGCACTTTTCGCGCGCTCTGGTGGCGTGAAGTTTCTTCCCGTTTTTTGACCGGCACTATTTCAAGGGCAGGTAGATATCCGTCAGCAGCTCGCCCGGCGGCGTATCGGGCAGCAGGTTGAGGTAGTGGAAGTACAGCGGGAAATCCCGCAGCTCCTCGCCGCTCTCCGGCAGCCACTGGCGATACAGCGGATAGATGCTCTCACCCAGCCGGTCATGCGCGCCCGCATGCCGCACGCGCGCGCAACGTCCGCCGGGAATCAGGAAGGCCTCCACGCCTTGTGGATTGTCCGGCACGTCCCCTTCCACCTCGCCGCAGATGCCGAAGCGGAATTGCTCCGGGGGTGTGGTATCGGGATTGTCCCAGGCCAGACCAAAGGTGCGACAGCGCTCCACCGGTGACAGGCCCGTGGCCTTGCGCCAGTCGATGAACTGCCCGACGGTGCCATTGAGCTGATTGACGGGACCGCGATGCGTGAGCATGGCGATGCGGATGGATTCGACGTTGACGATCTCGACTTGCACGTCCACTTTCCTTTCAGGGATGCGGAACACGAAACGCTCGTTCCAGGAGGGCCAGTCGGGTGTGCGCCGGAACTGCGAGGGCGACTGGCCGAAGGCACTCCTGAAAGCGCGCGTAAACGATTCCGGATTTTCGAAACCGGCTTCGAGGGCGATGTCGATGATGCGCCGATGCGGCTGGAAGGCCAGTTGCAGGCTGGCATGCTTCAGGCGCATCAGCAGGATGTAACGCGCCACCCCGACGCCGGTGAAATCGGCAAATTGCCGCTGGAAATGGAACCGCGAAAAATGCGCGACGGCCGCCAGCTGCTCCATCTCCAGGGGCGTATGGAGATGCGCCTCGATATGGTCAAGCACACGCTCGAATCGGGCTTGATAGCGGGCCTGGCTGCTGGTTTTGCGGTCGTCGTTCATCGGTTCCTCGGTTCACGGGACGTACTGTGCAAGAAAGCGCGCCACAAATCCTGACCGAAATTGCGCATCGTCATCAGAACCTCTGGCAGTCTTGATGGCCGTCATGTTAAAACACGGGCTTCGTCGCGTTCCGCCTTGATATCCAATGCCTTCCGCTCTCCTCTTGATGCTGGCGATCTGCAGCGTCTGGTTGCCCGCTCTGCCCTTGCCTGCTGGCCGATCCCTCGCGCCGTGGCTGCCGCTGCTGGGGCTGGCCCTCGCGCTGGGACTGCATGACGGCCAACTCGATGCCATCGCCGTCGCGGGCATCGTCCTGTTGGGCTACGCTGCCCGGAGCACGACCCATGCGCCACACGCATGGCAACGCCGCAGTCTGCTGGCGTTCACGCTGTTGCTCGCGCTGCTGCTGGCCTTGCATCGCTGGCCCGGTTTTCACAATGTGCTGGTGATCCCGTCAGCGGCCATCACTGCGGATGCGCGGCCCTTCATGCTGTTCGCCAATCTCGACAAAGGGAGTGCCGGACTGCTGTTGCTGGCGCTGCTGGCACCCCGCTGCCATGCGTGGCGGGAATGGCGCGAGAGCATCGCCAGGACGCTGCTGCCGGGCATCGCGACGATCGTGCTGGTGATGGGCGTGGGCTGGTTCACAGGTCTGGTCAAACCGGCACTGAAGTGGCCTGGCTTCACGGTAGAGTTCCTGGCCATCAACCTGCTGTTGACCGTGGTGGCCGAGGAAGCCTTTTTCCGTGGCGTGATCCAGCAGCGTCTGCAATCCGCCTTGCAGGGGGTGCGCTGCGGTAACGGACTGGCGCTGACGGCGTCGGCACTGCTCTTCGGTGCCGCGCATCTCGGGGGCGGCATGACCTATGCGACGATTGCCGGTCTGGCCGGCCTCGGCTATGCGTGGGTGTTCCAGCGCAGCGGACGGATCGAGGCACCGATCCTGCTGCATTTCACGCTCAATGCGGTGCACTTCCTCGCGTTCACCTATCCGGCGCTGGCCTGAGTCGCGCTCGCCTCACGGCGCGATCCACTGCCCCTGCCATTGATCCTGCGCGCGCAAGAAGCGGGCACGGCGATGCTGGTCCGGCGTCAGGTCCAGCCATTCGATGCGCTCCAGCCGCACTTCCACCAGCGCAAAATTCTCGAAACCATCGCTGCTGACGTGCGGCTGCACGTGAGCGTCTTCCGGTTGCGCAACAGGCGTGCCAGGCGCATGCGGCGTCTTGTACAGGATCAGCGTGTGTGGCCGGGCCCCCGTCCACATGGCGCGCACGCGGGCCGCATCCTGCACCACCTGAGCCGCGCCGTTGACGCGCAGTTGCAAATGGCGCTCCAGGTCCACGGCCAGCATGGACACCCGCCCGTCTGCACGGATCTCGGCCAGTTTGGGAGAGCGCAGATCGGTGTGAAAGCACAGCGACCCGGCAGTCGCATCCGCCTCGCGCAGGACGATGGAACGCAACTGGGGCGTGCCATCCAGGCCCAGCGTGGCCAGTTGCCAGATGGTAAACGGCGAGCGCGTCGGGCTGGCACCGCGACGCAGTTCGTCCCAGATCAGGGAGTGGAGCTCAGGCAAGTTCAGGTGGAAGTTCATGGCGCCATTGTAGGGCCTGGCGCATGCAATCGATTTCAGGGCAGCGCGAATCGCGCGTCAATCGCGGGACGACATGCTCATGTCAGGCCGGCGTCAGTGCATTGTCAGAGCGCTGTGCCACCATGAATCTCCACCCGCATCACCCATCGCAGTCCGGATCGCAGTCCATCGCAGCACGTCAGCCCCGCAGCACGGCGGGAACACACGGAGCCTGGCATGAAACTCTCCTGGTCGCCCAAACAGATTGCCCTGTCCGCACATCTTGATGCCGGGCAAGCCCGGCTGCAATTCCACGCACGCTCCTTGCGCCTGCAAGCTCACGCTCGGACCTGGCTCATCCTGCTGGCCTGCGCCCTGCTGTCGGCACTGGCGCGCGCACTGGGCATGGGCTATCCCGGCAACATCGTCGCCGCCTGGGCCGGCGCCTGTTGCTATGCGCAGGCCGCGCTCTACCTGGTGCGCGGCCATTGTTGGCGCCTGCTTGAGCGCCGGCGCAATGATGGGGCCGAAGCTGCCGATCTCACGCTCTCCCAATGACAACGCCCGCTTGCGCGGGCGTCATCGTTGCTTGCTGAAACCCGGCCGCGGCGAATCAGAATGCGCCGACGTAGTTCTCCGCCAGCGCCGTCGACAGCGCGCGCGAGTTGACCACGTTCTCCAGTTCGGCGCGCTGGATCTGGCGCTGGAAGGGCGAGGCATCGTCGAAGGTATGCAGCATGCTGGTCATCCACCACGAGAAATACTCGGCACGCCAGATGCGCTTCAAGGCCTGCTCGGTGTAGGACGAGAGACCTTCCTCGTTGGAACTGCGATAGAAATCCTCGATGCCCTGGGCCAGGCGTTTCACGTCACCCACCGCCAGGTTCAAACCCTTCGCGCCAGTGGGCGGCACGATGTGCGCGGCATCACCGGCCAGGAAAAGGCGGCCATGCTGCATCGGCGTAGAGACGAAACTGCGCATGCCGATGATGCCCTTCTGGAAGATCTTGCCTTCCTTGACGCGCCAGCCATCGCCGTTTTCCAGGCGGGTATGGAATTCATTCCAGATGCGGTCATCGCTCCAGTTGTCCACGCTGTCCTTGGGATCGCACTGGAAATACAGGCGCTGCACCGTCGGCGAGCGCGTGCTGATGAGCACGAAGCCGCGATCATGCTGGGCATAGATCAGTTCGTCCGAGGACGGCGGCGCTTCCACCAGCACGCCGAACCAGCCGAAGGGATAGATGCGCTGGTAATCCTGGCGCTTGCTTTCCGGAATGGCAGGACGCGAGACGCCATGGAAGCCGTCGCAACCGGCGATGAAATCCGCCTCCAGCGTATGCTGCTCGCCCTCGTGCATGAAGCGCACGCGCGGCTTGCTGGTCTCGACGCCTTCGATGCTGGTGCCGCTCACACCGAACAGCAATTGCCCTTGCGCGGCCAGACGCGCCGCCACCAGGTCCTTGATCACTTCGTGCTGGGCATAGACGGTGATGGCCTTGCCGGTCAGTTCGGTGAGGTCGATGCGATGGCGGCGGCCACCGAAGGCCAGCTCGATGCCGTGATGCAGCGCGCCTTCGCGCTTCATGCGCTCGCCCACGCCGGTCTCGTTGAGGATGTCCATGGTGCCTTGTTCCAGCACGCCGGCGCGGATGGTGGATTCGATGTCTTCGCGGGTGCGGGTTTCCAGCACGACCGATTCGATGCCCTTCAGGTGCAGCAGGTGGGACAGCAACAAACCGGCCGGGCCGGCGCCGATGATGGCGACTTGGGTACGCATGATGGAGGTCTCCGTGTAAAGGTCAGGCACCGTTATCGTTCCCGTCGCCCAATGGCGCGAGCCCGAAGCGGGTGGCAGTTGATCTGTTCTTGTTCTTGGTGTGAGAAGAATCTTAGACGGTGGTGTTCGGATAAAAAATGGATGATCCCGCCAATTACTTGTACTATTTTTACAGAGCACAACCATGCCACCCACTCGCAACGCACAGGATGGAGACCCTATGCCCTTACCGCGAAGCAAACCCCGCACCAGCGATGTACCTCAATTCTCCTTGTATGGCGAGGCTTCCCGGCCGGAAGATGCGGAGTCGGTGCACATCGAACTGATCGAGACGCGCAGCCGCGTGCATGACTGGCATATTGCACCGCACACCCATGCCGGACTTTTTCAGGTACTTTTTTTAATGTCCGGACACGTCAGTGCCTTGATGGAGGAAGAGGTCTGGGAAGTCGATGGTCCGGTGGTCATCACCATCCATCCGTCCCTGGTACATGGTTTCGATTTCTCGGAACAGGCCGTGGGATTCGTGCTGACGGTCGATCCGCACGTGGTGTTTTCGGCCGGCGGCAGCGAGGGGCATGGCGAATTGTTTTCGCCCTTGTTCCTGCGCCCGATGGCCATCGAACTGGGGCGCGTACCGGAACTGCGCGAGCGCATGGAGACGCTGCTGCGTCTGTTGATTGCCGAATCGGCCGCACCGCGTACCGGCCACACACTGATGCTGGAATGGCTGGCGCGCAGCGTCATGCTGTTGCTGGTAAGGCTGGAAGCGGATCATCGCTCGGCGGAATTGTCCGGACGCGGCGACTTTGAATTGTTCAGCCGTTTTCGCGCACTGGTGGAGCAGCATTTCAAGGAGCAATGGCAGGTGGCGGTTTATGCGGACCAGCTGCGCATCACGCCCAGCCGCCTCAATCGCCTGTGCCTGAAGCTGGCGGGGCATTCGGCCTTCGATCTGGCGCAGCAGCGATTGATCCTGGAGGCTTGCCGCAAGCTGACCTATGTGCCATCAGGCATCTCGACGATTGCCTATGAGCTGGGCTTTCAGGACCCGGCGTATTTCAGCCGGCTTTTCAAGCGGCACATGGGGGTGACACCCAAGGAATATCGGCGCACGCATGTGGAAGAATAAGTGTCCCGGTGTGCCGTTTCCGACGTTGGCGCAAAAACGAAAACCGGCGCGCCATCTTCGAAAGTCAGCCAAGCCTCACAGCAGCGCTCCCAGCTCCACCTGGATCTTCAGCATGGCCGGCAGGCAGCGTTCCACCATGTCTTCCAGTTTCATGCGGGCCGCATGCACGCTGATGTTCATCGCCGCCACCACCTCGCCACGGAAGTTGCGCACCGGCACGGCCATGGTGCGCAAGCCCAGTTCCAGTTCCTGGTCAACCAGCGCATAGCCCTGTGCGCGGGCACGCGCAATTTCCAGTCCCAGTCGTTCGACGTCGGTGATGGTGTGGGCCGTGATGGCCTCCGGCTGGGCACGCGCGAGGATGGCATCGAGCTGCGCCGGCGGCAGGTTGGCCAGCAGGATGCGGCCATTGGCGGTGCAATAGGCCGGCACCCGCGTGCCGGGCTGCAAGGTGGTCGACACCAGTTGCCCCGCGCTCACCGCCGCCACGCATACCAGCTGGTCGTGATCGAGTACCCCGCAGGAGGCCGCCTCCCCCAGCGAATAGGCCAGCCGGTACAGCAGCGGCTGCACGATGCGCGGCAGCCGCGCCGAATGCAGGTAGGACTGGCCCAGCCGCAGCACCATGGGCGTGAGCGAGAAGGTCTTGTTGTCGTGCCGCATGTAGCCCAGGTGCGTGAGCGTGATGAGATAGCGGCGCGCGGCGGCGCGGGTCAGGCCCGTCAGTTGCGCCACCTCGGCGATGGTCAGGCGCGAGCGCTCCTGATCAAACGCTTCGATGACCTGCAGGCCCTTTTCCAGACCGGCGACCAGATCACGCTTGAGAGGGCCGTCTGCGCCCTCTTCCGCTTCTTCGATGTGTTCTTGCTGCATGTTTCCCTGCCCTGTGGATAAAACAAGCTGGTGCGCACCGTTTTCCGTTCGCTGCAGAAAATCGGCCATTTGTGCGATTCTCGCACAAAGCGGGCGCATGGCGGATATGCTGCGCTGCGTTGGCCTTGAGAGCGGCGATCTGCTTGCCTACTATCTGTCCACACCCAAGCACGGCGCGCCATTCGCCCATTCCGGCAGGCAAGGAAACCGAAGACGACGCCGCATTCACCCCGTCGACCTGAGGAGACCTCATGCAATTCGATGCCATCGAACCCGGTGTCTATCCGGAACTGATCTATCCCCCGTACAAGTCCACCGCCAAGCGCGGCCCCACGCAAGCGCCGCTGCGCGTACGAGACGAGACCGCCACCAATACCAACCTGTTCGCCTCGCCCAAGCTGATCCTGCCGCACGACATGGACCTGACCGCGCAAGGCAAGGGCGAGCCGCTGGGCGAGAAGATCGTGGTCACCGGCCGCGTGCTCGATGAAGATGGCAAGCCGGTGCGCAATTCCCTGCTGGAAGTCTGGCAGTGCAATGCCGCCGGCCGCTACTTCCACAAGAAGGACCAGCACGATGCACCGCTAGACCCGAACTTCACCGGCTTCGGCAAGATGCTCACCGATGACAATGGCCGCTATCGCTTCGTCTCCATCAAGCCCGGCCCGTATCCCTGGGGCAATCACCACAAGGCCTGGCGTCCGGCGCACATCCACTTCTCGCTGTTCGGCAACGTCTATGCGCAGCGCCTGGTGACGCAGATGTATTTCCCCAATGATCCGCTGTTCGCCTATGACCCGATCTTCCAGAGCATCCCTGACGAAGCCGCCCGCCAGCGCCTGATTTCGCGCTTCTCGCTGGAGGAGACGGTGGATGACAAGATGCTGGGTTATGAATTCGACATCGTCCTGCGCGGCCGCAACGCCACGCCCATGGGCATCTGAACACAAGGCAGGAGACCACATGAGCAACATCACCACTTCGCAAACCATCGGCCCCTTCCCGCACGAAGCCTGGGCCTGGGCCGTGGAACTGACTTCGCGCGTGGAGAGCAGCGCGCCGCAGGTCAAGATCAAGGGCGCCATCATCGATGGCGACGGCGTCCCCATCAACGACGCCTGGGCCGAAGCCTGGCTGCCGGGCAGTGCTGCGGCGGAAACTTCACATGCCATTCCCGGATATCGCCGCGTGCCCACCAATGAAGAGGGCGGGTTCACATTTTCGATTTCGCAGCCGCAGGCGCCGGCCGGCAAGCCGGTGGCTTATGTCACCGTGTTTGCGCGCGGGCTGGTCAAGCACCAGTTCACGGCCGTCTTCCTGGAAGATGATCCGGCGCTGGCGCAGTCGGCACTGCTGGAGCAGGTCCCGGCTGACCGCCGCCATACGCTGATCGCCCGCAAGCAAGCCGACGGCAGCTACCTGTGGAACATTCACATGCAGGGCGCGAGCGAGACTGTATTCTTCGACTACACCTGAACGCCCGTTACGGCGTGACGACCCTGAGGATCCGCAGGCTTTGGCCTGCCGGATCCCGTTTGCGTTGGATCGCGCCGGACGGGCAAGCAATGGAGACTTCATGAGCGTTTCGATCTTCGACAGCTTCCTCACCACTTCCGACATGATTGCGGTGTTCGACGACCAGGCGGTGGTACAAGCCATGCTGCGCTTCGAACAAGTCCTGGCCGAGGCCGAAGCCGCCGAGGGCATCATCCCCGAGGCCGCCGCGCGCGCCATCGCCAGCGTATGCCGCGCCCCGCTCTACGACATCAATGCCTTGATCGTCGCAGGCCGCCGCGCCGGTGCGCTGGCCATTCCGCTGGTCAAGGAATTGCAGCGCACGGTCGCCCTCTACAGCGAAGAAGCCGCCACCCACGTGCACTGGGGCAGCACCAGCCAGGACGTGCTGGATACGGCCATGGTGCTGGTCACGCGCGAGGCGCTGCGGCTGGTCGATGGCGAACTGGACCAGCTGGCGCATCGCCTGCTGGACCTGTCGCAATCCCATCTCGATACGCCGGTCCTGGCGCGCACGCTGATGCAACCGGCGCAAGTCACCAGCCTGGGCTTGAAGTTCTGCAACTGGGCCGCGCCCCTGCTGCGCTCGCGTGCGCAGCTGCAGGCACTGGCCGAACGCGCCCTGCAGCTGCAACTGGGCGGCGCAGTAGGCACGCTGGCCGTGCTGGGCGAGAAGGGTCCGGCCGTGGCCGCACGGATGGCTGCGGCGCTCGGCTTGAAGACACCCGATGCGGCGTGGCATACCCAGCGCGACGAATGGATACGCCTGGGCACCGAGATGGCCGTGCTGGCCGGCAGCCTGGGCAAGATCGCGACCGACCTGTCGCTGATGGCGCAGGGCGAAATCGCCGAGCTGGCCGAGCCTTCCGGCAATGGCCGTGGCGGATCATCGGCGATGCCGCACAAGCGCAATCCGGTGTCGTCCATGATCGCCCTGGCCGCTGCCGCCCGTGCGCCGCAACAGGCCGCTGCGCTGCTGGGGGCGATGTCGCAGCAGCACGAACGCGGGCTGGGCAACTGGCAGGCCGAACTGGCCGAATGGCCGGGCTTGTTCCTGGGCGTGCATGGGGCCTTGCGTGCGCTCAATGACGCGTTTGCCGCACTGGTGATCGATGAGGCGCGCATGTTGCGCAACATCGATGCGCTGCAGGGGCTGGTGTTTGCCGAATCCGCGTCGATTGCACTGGCGGGCGTGATCGGCCGTCCGCGTGCGCACAGTCTGCTGGAGCAGCTCACGCGCAAGGCCGTGGCCGATGGCGCGCAACTGGTCGATGTGCTGGTCGATGCCGTGCAGGCCGATGCGCAGCTGGGCAAGGAAATCGACCTGGCCATGTTGCGCGGGCTGTTCGATCCGGTGCAGGCGACGCGGCCTGCGCGCCGTATTGCTGAAGGGCAGCTTGAGCATTTGCGCGCGATGCTGGCGCGCTGAACCACTGATTTCTCCACCTCCCTCCACATCACGAGACAAAAGAGAACACCTCATGAGCTACGATCCGCTGGACCATGATTTCGAGCGCGGCATGCGCAATCGCCGCAGTGTGCTGGGCGACCAATGGGTTGACCGTTCGGTAGCCAACGCCACCAACTTCAATGCCGATTTCCAGAACCTGATCACGCGCTTTGCCTGGAATGAAATCTGGGGCCGCCCCGGGCTGGACCACAAGACCCGGCGCATCATCGTGCTGGCCATCACCATTGCCTTGGGGCGCTGGGAAGAATTTGAACTGCATGTGCGCGCCGGGCTGACCGCTGATCCGGCTACGCGGTTGACGCCGGATGAGATGAAGGAAGTGATGATCCAGGCTTCGGTTTATGCGGGCGTGCCGGCGGGCAATACGGCGTTCACGCATGCGCAGAAGATCCTGCGTGAAGTGGGTGAGCAGATCGGTTACGCGGTGGTGCCGCAGGCGCCTGCTGCCAGCGTGCATCCGGGGGTGGGGCGTGAGGGACGTACCTCGTCTTCCCCGGCGTTGCATTACACCTTGCGTGAGCCGCGCAATGGCAAGGCGCCGCGGCATACGGTGGTGCTGTCGCATGCGCTGGGGACCGACCTGATGATGTGGGACGGACTGGCCAATCTACTGGCGGCCGATTGCCGGGTGATCGCCTACGATCATCGCGGACATGGCAGTTCGGAGAAGATCGACGGGCTCTATACCATGGCGGACCTGGCTGATGATGCGGCGCGCTTGCTGCGGGAGCTGGATACGGGGCCGGTCGTGTGGGTGGGCCTGTCCATGGGCGGCATGGTGGGGCAGGAGCTGACCTTGCGCCATCCGGGGCTGGTGCGGGCACTGGTGCTGGCCAACACCACCTCCGCCTATCCTGAGGCGGCGCGCGAAGTTTGGCAGCAGCGGATTGCTACCGTGCGGGATCAAGGGATCGAGGTGATTGCGGATGCGGTCATGGGGCGGTATTTCCATGAGGGGTTCCGGGCTGCTCAGGCGGCTACCGTGGCGCGCTATCGTCATCGGCTGGTCACTACCGATGCGGTGGGATATGTGGGGTGCTGTCATGCTGTGGGGACTGTCGATACTTCTTCCCGGTTGGGGGCCATTCTTGTCCGTACGCTCGTGATAGCAGGGGAGCTGGATCAGGGGACGCCGGTTGCCATGGCTCAGGCATTGGTGGACGGTATCGCTGGCTCCCGGCTTGAGGTCATTGCCGATGCGTCTCATGTCAGTGCTGTCGAGCAGCCTGTTGTGTTTGCTGAGCTTGTTTGCGGGTTTATTGGCGGGCTTTGATGGCTTTAGGTTTAGGGCGTAGTCTGCACAGAATTCCTTCCTGCGCTCTAGCTTAATTCTTATCTCTCTCCGGTCGGGAGAACGCGCCGGGGGCGGCCCGGCAGCCGCTCACTTTTCTTGTCTCGCCAAGAAAAGTAAGCAAAAGAAGGCGACCGCAACTCCG
>JGI24891J29808_1000252_pt1 | contig 49913 bp, 47 predicted proteins | sample FreactcultuFSWF8_FD_29808 | JGI IMG/M metagenome (IMG submission 29808)
GCACCATGGGAAGGAATCGAACCCCCGACCTCCTCGGATCTAGACTGACACGGCGTTGAGTAACAACGAATGACTGCGCACGTGTTAAGACCACGGGTGTGATAAACCACTACACTACCACGGCTATTTTGCTTATTAAAAGGATCCTAAGATATGTCGTATATAAAGGTTGCGAAGGGATGTCCGGAAAGAGAGGGAGAGCTGGTGATTTGAGTTAGTTCTGACGCTTCAGCTTCATGTGACCAAGTATGACCAATAGCCGATGAGAGCATCTAAGCCTCGGACTCAGGAGTCCAGTGAACAGGCTAGCTGCGGACGACGACCATGTCGTCTTTCGTGTAGTGGGGCGGTGTGTCAGTTCACTGGAAGTCAGAGTCAGAGTTGTGTGCAAATGCATTTCGATGATTAGAGGTTGGTCAGTATGTATCCCAATATGTAAGTGTATGTGTAAGTGTATGTGTACATCGAACGCCGACATGTTATGCTCGGTGGACGGGCCTAGAACTCAATACTCGCGGCTCTCGCCAATATTGCAGACGTCAAACACGCCAGTCTCGGGAAGGCTTTTCCAGGCCATTGCCTTTTTGAGTAGCTTCGGAGGCTCAAGGACTTCCTCTTCTGTCAGTACCCATGTGCCTGGTATTGTTAGTGAACACGCCTTCGAATGGTCGATGTATAAGTCCTTACCCCAGTGGATTCCAAGCGCCTTCTTACATTGCGTATCAATAAAGATGTTGACACTGTCGAAAGGATTGGCGTGCATAGGAGACATGATGAAACGAGGGTCGTATGCGCCGATAGGGATCAAACCGAGATCGAATGGACCCCTGAGCTCACCAATCTCCTTGAAAGCAGGACATGTTGGGTAGTTGTGCTTCTCGTCGTAGTCATTCTCCTCTTCGGGAAGGTCAGGGACAGAGCGGTAGCCAGTATCTCCTCCAAACCAGATCTTCTTGCCGCCGCTCTCAATGCTCCATGAGCCCCATAGGGTGTGTGACTTGTCGAATGGAGTACGAGCACTTGTATGTTGGCAAGGGAGGCAGCCGATGACAGCCTTGATGTCCTCGGTACCTCCAGCGTTCACAGTCGACCCGGTCTCGGTGTGTGTGGTTTCCGCATCTTGCTTCTTCGCAGACAGAGTAAAGTCCCTCGACTCCCACCAGTCCAACTCGGTCATGTTCTCGATGCCGCATTTCGAGAACCATGGCTTGTTTCCTAACGGAGCCCAGAAGTGGGCATTCGGGTGCTTTTCTTTGATCTTGAGGATGGTAGGGTATGAAAGATGATCGTAATGACTGTGTGAAATGACGACGGCGTCTATTATGGGAATGTCGGCCACGTCGACAGGAGCGGGAGTATATCTCTTCGGTCCCATGAAGCTCAAGGGACTGCATCTCGGCTCAAAGACAGGATCGAAGAGAACTCTTAAGCCACTAGGGAACTCGACGTAGTAGCAGGCGTGTCCTAGCCATGTTGCTCGTAACGTCTTGGTCTCGCGTGTGGGTAGGAAGTCGGGTTTCTGAACTGGGACGGTGGGTGGGGTCGTATCGGGCGTGTTCTGCTTGCCCGAGAGCTTTCGCCTGAGTCGCGATGGTCAGCAATGGGATTTGCGATGGTGAATTGGACAACGGATGTGTCTACCAGATCAAAGCCGAGATAATTTGTGGAGCAGTTCTGTCGACATAAGAGTCCCAAGGGTTGATGAAGCCCTTTCCATTCTTGTTGTGATGGCGCAATTCCTTGGTGTTCTTTGGTACGGCACCGGTTGCTCGCGAAGAAGACGAGACGGTTGCATACAGAGCGGACGAGGTTGACGCCGACGACATTGTGGTCGAGGTCGAGAAGTTTTGCTGATGCTTGACGACGTTGGTGGCTGTTGCAATTGAACGATTGCACAAACGCGAAGTGGAAAGCATCACGCCGTCAGCGAGGCCTGCCCCTGCCTCAATATATAATGGTCATTCAATAATTCCACTCGACCAAATGCGAGGAATTGCACCGGCGGTCGCTTCATGCTTCCGCGCCGTTGCGAAAGCATGCGGATTTTGTCCATCTTTCACTACTTATCTCCGATGTAGCTCGGGCCCTTTAGGCACCTCAATTGACTCTGATATGGCTGGTCGATACTACCTGGTGGCCTCGAAATGTAGATGTGAAAGATTCGTAGGATCTGATCTTCAGAACAAGACATTGATCGGCCATCGACGACCTGATCAAAGGTCAGCAACTTGGCGGTCTTCCTCGAGACATGTGAAAAGCGGAGTGATCGTCGGGCGCGTGTAACCGCCGCGATCCAGCTCCGCGTCTATCAATCCGTCCTTCTTCCCTTCCTCCCCAATATCTCATGTCTTTGCTACAAGATATAGAATAGCGCCGCGTATTCTTTTGTTCCGTCTTGCTGGACTAGGGGAATATATCGTCGGCCAACATGGCGCCACAGTGCCAGGCATTATACGTGTCGGATGAACGGCGATGCAGCGAGGAAGCTACCAACGTTAATGGCTTGTTCTGTTCTTTCCATGCTAGGCAAGTCTACAGTAAGCATCGAACGGACTTTGTACGTGACAACACACCAGTTGACATGTCCAGGTTTGTATAAGGGTTACAAGCGTAGAGGTGCCCAGTTGGACGCTTTGCAGAAGGACCCTCCGGACTACCTTATCGACCGCCCTATACATAAAATCTCCTTTGACGACATAGATGATGAGGAAACTCTCAAGACGCTCCACGCCTTCCTGTTCAAACAAAACGGTCTTCTCGATCGCTGTATCCGTGCCAGAAAGCTCCACCACTCGCGCTTCTACGCTCTCGAGCTCGACTATGGCCACCAACACTATCTGGACCATCTGATTAGCGAGAAGCACAACACCAGTCGCGCTCTGGAGAAGCTTGAGAGACGAACCGCCGAGGTCTTGTACAGGCAGCAACAGTGGTTCGGCTGGGTCCGCAATCTTGAGGACGACGAAGAGAAGGAACGGGATGCCGAGAAGAAAAAGATCAAGCAAGAGGCCGCATTGTTCAAGCGTCACTGGAAAGACGTCTCTGCTCGTCTGGACAAGTTGAGACAGAAAGAGAACGAAAAGAGACAAGCCGAATACCTTGAGAAGGTTTGGGAAGAGAGAAACAGATTCGAGGAGGAACTCACCGCCGAAGGAGAAGGTGGCGAGGAATGGGACCCTATCGAGGACGTTGTCGAGGACGAACGCGAAAATTACGTCGATCTCATTCGTCGCTTCTTGTGGCTCGCAGAACCCATCACCCTAGCATCGGACGAGCCAAGGTCCCCGAAAGCCGCCGCGGCAGACGCGTCGACTCCGAAGAAGGAGAACGCGAACCCTGCCGACGTGCAGTCTCCGTCGAAGGAGGCGTCAAATTCTCAGGCACTCGTGGAGACCAACAAGTCCAAGAACGCAAAGAAGAAAGCACGACAAAAGGCAAAGGCTCTAGAAGTTCAAGAAGCTAGCAAGGCCAAGCCTGGTGAGGTCCACATCGAAACACCTGATGAAGTTCGCATCCGGCTGCGTGAAGGCTCAACCATGTGTGGTGTCTTGCAGACTTTCGATCCTGAGGATCCATCAAAGACCGAGATCGTCACGGACAAGACTTTTCCTCTTGCTGACGATGAGATCGAGTCTTTGATGCAGCAGATTCCTGACATCAAGCAGTTGTTGTTCTGTCGATTGCTGCTTGGCTATGCGACTTTGCTACCAGCAGCACTGCGAGCTGAGAACGTGGAAGAGTTCCTGGCTGATTCATCCGTGACCAACGCAGAGCTGAGAGACTTGTGTTTGAAGATGGAACAACCTGGACTGCAACAACTACGTGATGCATGTGCTGATCTTGGTCGTGAAGACAACGAGCCTGATGAAGACGAAAGTGTCCCTTCTGCCAGCGCGGAAGCACCCGCTGGACGTACCAAGTTCACATCGAGACCCATGTTCCCAGTCAAGAATGTGAAGACCAAGCGTGAGAAGGAAATCAAGGAGAAGAGAGAGAAAACTATGCAAGACAACCAAGACAGAACCACTTTTGTTGACTTCGGTGACGTTGATGATCAGCAACAATACCGTATCAAGAAGATTCGTGTCAAGGTTTGTGGCAGATTCATCTACAACTATCGTAAGTCCTGCAATATGCATATACATCTGCCATGCAACTCTGACACGATTTACAGCTAGCGAAAAGGCAATGTCCAGAGGTGGATGGCTGCAGTTTTCAGTCATCGCGAAAGACTGTTCGCTCTTCCAGGCAGTGAGCCTAGCCCGAAGTTGGGACGAGTTCTTCGAGCTCAACATTCTGACTTGTAATCACTACTTCCCGGCTGCGCAGTGGGCATCATGGATCAGGAGCATCACTCATGAGCAGCTTCTTCAAGTCGGGTTCATACCGTACTTCCAGATGGACAAAGCAGCACACATGACTTCTCACCATCAGACTGGATCTCGTGCCCATGGACAGCGCCGCACTCATCATGCTGTCGAGACTCGAAATTTTGTATGCGCACATATGAAGCGTAACGATCCAGTCACCAGACGCTGGATTCAGTACGCTGTTATGGAGTCCTACAAGATGGCAATCATGGTTCGTGACGGTCGAACTGGTAATGTCATTGTCGAACCACCTCAAGAGCATAAGTGGCTCATTCGAACCAAGTCTGGTGTTGGAAGAGCAAGTCGATCTGAATGGCAAATTGTCAAGGAAATTGACGACAAGTTCTGGGATGAGATCGACCGCTTCCGCGAGTGGCACCTTGGCTTCAAGGATTACTACGACATCGTTGTGTGGGACATTGAGAGTGGCGAGCACTACTCTTCGCTCTACAACTCGATTCAGGAGCTTTTGATCAGAGCCCTCCGTTTCAGAGGTATGTTTGTCAATTTCACCATGCGCACACTGATTCTAACTCTTCTATAGATCCCAAGGACTTCTACAAGCCCGCCGAGCATGTTTTGCGTACTCTCACCCGTGACGAGCATCTTTCTCGTGCAAGAGACCTGCGTCCAGACGAAATGGGCAAGGGCAAAAGTATTTGGGACTGGATTCATAGTGACGGCACCAGAATGAGATACTTCTCCAGAGGCAGTGATGGAAGCCACAGAGAAGAAGCCCCTCCTCAGCTATTGTACAAGCAAGAGGATATGCTGGAAGATCAGGTTCTATTCCCTTGGGACCGTAGTCTATGGACTGACGAAGAGATCCCTGAAACCGCCAGCAAGATAATTGCAGTTGCAAAGAAAGCCGCAGATCTTGCCCCTGCCAATTCAGGCCACGAGTTGATGTTGGCCGATGCTGACGCCGAATCTAACGCTGGTGATGAAGGTGTGCTTGCAAGTCAAACTGGTAAGATGCATAATTTCGAGCACCACGGCTTGGACCTCAACCGCTGGATCAACGATCTCGACACTGACGAAGAGCTGAGCGATACCGAGTATCAGGAAGTCTCAGAAGGTGAGGACGATGGCAGTGACTGGGAATCTGATGAGGAATATGCTGAAGGTGTTATTGAAGAACTCTCTGAAGCTGCCGGCGTGACCATTCGAGGCCGCTGGGTCGACGATCACAACGAGAAGGAGCCGAGATGGCAAGATATGGTTATGGCATTGGAACTCTGGGAAGATCCATCGCTCTCCAACCTCCGCGAGAATAAGGCTGTTGGCTACCGTGCACCCAGACAACTGCCCACTATCATGACCTCTAGAGGAGAGATTGAAGACATGAAGGAAGAGTGGGAGCTCTTCATCGATCGAACCAGAGCTAGCAGTTTCAAAGAAGCGTGGCACAAAGCCGATCTCGAACCTGGAGCTCAAGAGAAATACGCCGAAACTCAAAAGATCATGAAGGCGTACGTCGACTTCTTCGCCAAAGGAACTAAGGGTCCTTGGGCACCAGGAATGCTCGAGCGTCAATTCATGCTTATGATGCTCCTTGAGGTTGATCCGGATGTGCACCGAAGAGTCAAACGCGACATGACCTTCGCCAACGCCATGATCACCTGTTTCTTCCAGAGAGATAGTCCCTTCTTCAGCTCTGAGGAGGGCATGCCATGGAAAGACTCTGCCCTCTTCGACCAGGCAGAACGTGCGAAGCATATCCCCGACGTCCGCTCCTCGCACTCTAACCGCACCCGATCTGCCTCCCAGTGGGAAGATTGGGACAAGATTCGTAATGATGTGATGAAGTCTGGCCATGGCGCGCTTCTCTGGGCATCCGACAAGTACCCTCAAGATTGGAAATACATAACACGACCTACCATCGCGCACCTGTACCGTCACGGACTACTAGCACCCCGCTACAAGCCAGAATACTCCGGCTGCGCCGTCGTCCTCGAAGAACCCGCTCGACCAGCAAAACCCGAGCTGTACTTCGACTTCCGCGAGGACGCACAAGAAATGAAACCGCGTCAACCCATGCAAGATCCCCTCAAAGTAGCCCCCCTCCTCGACTCAGCACGCGACTACGCAGCCAAAAACCCCGACGCCTATTTCTCCATCCTCCGCATCTGGTCCGCCCCCCACTTCTGGCCCCTGATGCTAGGCTACGACAACCGCGACGGCACCTCCTTCGCCGACGACATCGGCCGCACCTGGGAATGGAAATTCGTGCCCAAAGACATGCCGTTCAGCGAATGGAGCATCCACCACGCTCTGCGCCTCCGTCTAAACGAATACGAAAAGAAAATCGAAGGCAAGGTTTTCTTGAAGGGGGATAAAGTGCTCGTGGTGGGTAAGAATCGGGAAATGTGTAGGAATTATTCGACGATTGCGTATTTTGCGGTTACGACCAGGCCTTGGAGGTTGGAGGTTGATGTGTGGAAGAGTTTTTTTGGTGTCAAGTTGGACTTTTTGGAGGGGTTGGATGGGAGGTGGTGGGAGTAGTGTTTCTCATCTCTATATCCTCCCGGTACAACAGTCTTCTTCCTGTCATGTTTCTTGCACGCAATGGTGCTGTGAATGTGGTTGTCGAAAGGCAAGCGGTGTTAGTATGAGGATTCATCGGATGGCCTGTCAGGGGGAGAGTTATCTTGAATTCTTCGTCAAATGTCACGCTCGTTTGTGACAGTCATAGGACAAATGCTTGTTTTTGGGGGGGTTGCATAGATACAGGTAAAACGTCAATCGTAACTTCCTCATTCCTCGTTGCTGCTTTCTCCAACTCTCCTCTCTCGAACGTTCACCTTTTTTCCATCGTCACCAGGAATCCATCTACTGCATCTTCTTGACCTCCTGAGGCGGGGCGGCTCTGTCAATCAACCCCGCACCAATCTGAGCGGTCTCATGCCAATTCCTCTGGCGAGCCCAGAATCTGTCCTCCAATCTCGAGCTCCTCAAACTACTTTGTCTAGCCTCTTCCTCAAGACTCTCTCTAGTAATCTTTTCGCCAAACTTGCCGACTTGAGGAAGCTGCTTGCTCTTCTCCAAAGACTCGGAGAAATATTGTTGGCGGGTGAAGTAGCGGTCACGGCGTTCCTTTTGACGTCCCGGAGAGTCGATCTTAGAAATGCCGATTTGGACGGCCCAGCGGACGATGAGGAAGGCGTGTTCGGCGAAGAAGATTGTGAGGAGGAGGGCCCAGCCGCGGATATCTTTGGGAGTGCCGTCGGGGCCGAGACCATCGTTACTGAAGAGGTAGACGAGGGCAGCAGTGGTGATACTGCCGAGCCAGGAGAGGAAAGATAGGGAGTCCAACCAAGGACCAATGGTGTCGGCGCGTTCGGGGGTGGGACGTTGCATCTCGATGCAGATCTTGACGGCGTCGGCGCGGAGTTCGAGCCAGTTGTTTGCGAGGAAGGAAACGGCGGTCAAGGGCCAGACTGTGCTGAAGAGTGCGAGGTAGCCGAATTGGATGACCATCTCGCGCAGATCGGAGGTGACATCGTAGACATCGAGCTCAGCTTCACGACGAACGCGGGTCAGGAAAGGGGCCTCATCGGGCTGGTCGCTCTCAGTGGGAGAAGGAGTAGCACCACCCTTCTTCGATGCACGCTCACTCTGCATCTCCTTGTACTTGCTGAAGCCTTGGCGCTTGAGGTAAGGTACAATGACCTCCATTCCCAGGTTGACAATTTGAGCAGTGACGGTGAAGTAGATGATTTGCTTGCGTAGACGATCAGGGTTGATGACGAAAGAGCCAACCTTGGGTGCCTGCAACTGCTTTTCGTTCTCGGCAAATGGTCTGGCGGTCAGACTGAAGACATCAAGGTAAGGGACAACAACAGCGCCGAAAGGAACGTAGACGAAGGCAGTCAGGAAGACGGGCAGGTATGAGGTGATGAAGTTCAGGACGAAGATCTTCTGGGTCATGGCGTATTTGAAGGCATCATCAGTCTCGTAGTTCTCAAACTTGGTCAGACGTTCGGCAAAAGTGGTGAGAATGCCGTTCAAGACAGGCATGACTGTGGTCAAAATGATAGTAGGGAGGAAGACCTGAAGAGTTAGCACAATTCTTGAAACTCCTGTTACCAATCACCTACCAGAACAGACTTGAGAGGGCCATTGTAGATCTCTGAGATGAAGATCTCGATACCAAAGCAAGTAGCGATCAAGCTACCGAGAACAGTGGCTGCAGCAATAGCAAAAGGGACCTGGAGAAGCTGACGTTGGAGACGCTTGGTGGCAGGGAAGACCAGCATCTTCTCTCCAGTGACAGGATCCGTGCCCTCCTTCTCGTGCTCAAAGTGTCTACGCTTGGTCTGAATCTTGGAGACACCACGTACACCCCATCTCACGCCAAGGTCAACTTCTTGATGCTTCCAGTATTCAACGAAGATGACACACCACAAACTGCTGACAATGGCATAAATGGGCGAGAATCTGCCCAGGAGAAGCCAGGCAGTGGCGCCGAAAGCGGCGGGGAAGACGAGGAAGGTGAAATAAGACTGAGTAAAGGCAAAGTAGAAAGCAATCTTCTCGCCCAGTCTGTTCCTGATCTCGTCAAGATCCTCGGGCTCCAAAAGGTATTTCTTGGTCCATCTCGTAATCCACTCCTTGTTGTAGGTATGGTCGTGCAGGGCGAAGATGGACTCGACATTTTTCCACTCTCCATCCTTGGGAGTGATGCCAGCTCCACCTTCTTCTTCGGGGTTGGTGATCATGCGGTAGATGATACGGTAGCGTTCGGCTTCGTGAAGGGGTTCGTCTTCGATGGCCTTTTGGGTCTCCTTGGATGGTGCGGCTGCTCTGACCCCATGAATCCAGTCCTTGACTCTTGAGCGGTATACTTCGGCATTGACATGCTCCTCGCTGGCAACCTTGACGAAGATCAACAGAGAGTGGTTGTCACCATTGCGAACTTCGGTAGCCAGTCCGACTTTAGCGAGTCTTTCGACGAGTTCAGCAAACTTCTTTCCAGCTTCACCCTTGCCTATAACGCGGTGATCAGTACCAGTACCGACATTGAGGCCGTGCTCACATACTCGTGGTTGCGAAGCGGAAGACAATGACATAGTCAGTCTCCATGTTTGTCGCGAGACCCTTTTTGTTGTCTTTGAATTCAGGAGACAACGGAGCGGACGGAGAGGACACCATGTTGATCAAGTGCTGTCTGTTACAGCAATTGAGAGCAGGTTGTTGATTCAAAAGGAGAGATAAGGCAGCGAAGCTCTCGAAAGCAGTCTGTCGAGGAGCTCTGCTTTCGAAACTTGATCCAGAGCTCCCAGAAGTCGCGTCCTCATACGTCATCAAATCAGGATTTCACATGCAAGCCTTGTGTATTGAAGCCCCCGCTTTGTTAGACGCCCACAGCGGGTGTCCCAATCACCTCGATGCATGCATGTCTCGATGCATGAACATCCAGAAGTCAGCAATTGGCCAGACGAGAACGCGTCTTGAGCCCATCTACGCGCTCTTTTGGCTCTGAGTTGTGACGGTGACTCTGCCGGGCAAAATGTAGCCTCGGTGAAACCAAGTCGATCAACGTAGGCTTCAGTACCGAGACCTTCACATGCCCTCTGTCCAACCATCTCCAACTTGTCTATACATTCTCACCACCATCGAATTGATTTTCCGAACTTAGGACAATCTCCTCTTTACATGAATCGATAGTATACAGTAGCCATGTTCTCTCCCTTCGCGCCTCCGTCGCCATTCGAACCACCATCTCTCTTATACCTCTTCTTTCTCTCACCACCCAGATTCCTCCTACGGACACTACACCGCTTGATCTCAGTACTCCGCTCCTCAGCCTCTTTACCACCAACTCTCCTTCCTATCAGAGTGGTTTGCCTTTCAGACACACATTGCCAAATCCCAGAAATTGTCCCCGATGGCGATCTCCTCATCCACGCAGGCGACCTCACTCAAGCCGGCACACCAACAGAACTCCAAGCCCAAATAGACTGGCTAAACTCCCTTCCACACGCGCATAAAGTGGTGATAGCAGGAAACCACGATACCTACCTTGATCCACGATCACGAACAACTCTTCCCCCAACAGATGTGGAAGGAGCATCTCTAGATTGGGGCAACATCCATTACCTCCAACATTCAGGCACCACACTCACATTTCCCTCCCATCGAAACCGGAAGTTGAGAATTCATGGAGCGCCGCAGATTCCAGCTTGTGGAGGACCGGAGTTTGCGTTCCAGTATCCTAGAGGTCAGGATGCGTGGAGGGATACTATTCCCTCTGGCGTGGACATACTCGTAACCCACACGCCCCCAAAACACCACATGGATCTCTACGGTCTGGGCTGCGAACATCTACTCTCGGAGCTCTGGCGTGTAAAACCACGTCTCCATATTTTCGGCCACGTGCACGCTGGCAGAGGAAAAGAAACCATGTATTACGACGACGCGCAAAAGGCTTTCGAAGATGGATGCGGGAGAAAGGATGGCTTTATCAGAGGGTTTTTTGATCTGTGGCTTTGGGTTGATTTGGTCAAGGTGGTTTGGCATGGTGTGGGCAGTGTGGTTTGGGATCGTGTTTGGGGTGGTGAGGGAAGGGCTAGTAGGTTGGTCAATGCTAGTGTTATGTATATTAACACTGGACAGTTGAGAAATATGCCTCAGGTGGTGGAGATATAATATGAAATATGGGCTGTCCCAGCGCTTTGTCGCCCCGATGTCTACATTAACGTTTCTCAAATGCCTGAAATACATGCTCAGTGCTCTGCTGTCGATTAGTGTAATCAAGACGTACGAAACAGTGAACTAAGTTGAGATCTAGGGAGCAGGAAACATGAACAGTTCGAAAGGGTATATATTCAAGGGTTGATCGAAATGCAAAACAGTCTACTCTCTCTTCTTACCACCGCCAGCCTTCCAAGCAGCAGCTCTGTTGCTGCTCCTAGTTCTCGGCTTACCCTTCTTCTTTCCAGATCCACCAAGCTTAAGACCACTCTTACCCGAGCCAGCCTTGGCTCTGTGGCCCTCAAAGATGAAGCTCTCAGGGGTCTTGAAACCTTGAGGTGTTCCTCCTATCGGCTTGCCCTTCTGGACCTGAGCGGCGGCGGCACGGCCGAGCAGTTTGCCTGCACGACCCATGTTGGATTGCATGACGGGGTCGGCTTTGGGGTTGTAGATGCCCTTGCCGGTGGAACCGGGGGCCTTGACTGCGTTGCTGCCGGGCTTGACGTTGCGCTTGATGGTCTTTGCTCGTGTTACGCGGAGCTTGCGAGGGAGCATAGGAGGGAACTTCTTCTCGTTGAGAAGGAGAGCGGCTTCGACAGCATTTTCTTCCTGTTTGGTTGTTAGCTACTGGAAGATGCAGGATTACTGTAAAGTAAACTTACAGTGAATTGCACGTATGCGAAACCTTTGCCAACTCTCGTCTTTGCATCGCGAGGCACGCGGACACTCTCGACCTTTCCGCAGGTAGAGAAGGTACGCCACAGACCTTCCTCGACATCACTGGGAGTCTTGTTGCCCTTGCGCGTACCCTTGCCCTCCTCAGCATTGGCCTTGTCAATGTTGGTCTCATCGTCAACGAAACCAAGGTTTCCAACGAAGACACAGCGTCTGGGCTCAGTCTTTGCAGGATGAGCAACCTCATCAACACGAAGATGGCGGTCCAGCACGACTGTTCCATTCAGACGACGAGCGGCTTCACGAGCCAGAGCGTTCGATGAGTAGACGGCGTATGCGTTTGTGGATTTCGTCGTCTCGGTCATGATCTCTTTCTTTGCAAAGGCGGCCTTCTTGGGGATAGCACTGGCGTAGGCGGTCGATCGGAAACGGAGTGACTCTACGCTATGTGCGGGTTGTCCCTTCTCAGGGTCGGCGATGTCGTCGAAGAAAGACTCAAGATGGCGCATCAGAGTCTTCTTGGCTGTCTTTGAGGTGATTGCTTCGGAGGATACATTGCCCAGGAAGACAGTACGTTGTGACTTGACAAGATCCGAGTCGTTGTCGGGTGCTAGAGTCTCGTGCATCGGAGGTGGTGACATCTCCATGGCATCAGCACCTTCAACTGCGTCTGAGTCTTCCTCCTCGCTGTCGCTGTCGTCCTTCTTTGCGGTCTTCACACGCTTAGAAGAGCGGTCTTCCTTTGCTTTGGCGATGGCCCTCTCCTCTTCGCGACCGAGTTTGTCCATGTATACATCCTCCAGTTCGGGCTGCTTGTCCTTTCTCTTTCTCTTGCGGTTGTTGCTCTCGAGAGCGGCTTGGGCAGCAGCCTTGGCTTCCTCGACATCGTCTTCACTGTCTTCCTCTACTTCGGGCTCTGAATCATCCTCGTCTGCGTCAACAGCGTCCAGCTCGTCATCGTCAAGTTCCGAGAGTTCTTCGTCGTTGTCATCTCCTTCCTCTTCGTCGTCCGACTGTGCTTTCTTGGAGGATCTGGTGGATTGAGATGGGAGTTCGGTGTAGATGGGCTTAGCGGCACCAAACTGGAGAGATCAGTACATGGCGACTTGAACGGCGCGTTTTCGTGGTGACATACGCTATTAGAGAAGAGACTGGAGATCTTGGGATCCAAGGGAGCGGAGGGTGCGAGAGTCGATTTCTTCTCGGACTTCTCGACCTTGTCCTTCTTGTGTGACTTTTCCTTCTTGTCCTTTGAATGCGCCATTGTGATTATTGTGAATTGATATGTAAAATTGAGCAGGCGCGAACCTCGAACAGAAACTTTGACTTTCCTTCTTTGGTTTGCGAATCCTTATCGATAGTCGGCTTAAAGCCGGGACGATTGCTCCGTGACATCGATCATCTCGTCCTCGGTCTTTGCGTTGCAAGCCTCTTTGAAGGACCGAGTCTGCACATCTCTTTATTGCTCGTCGCTGTCTATTGCTCCTTTGCCCGCCCATCAGACGGAATCCTTGTACGCCTCTCGCCGACACGCATCGACACGAGCAGCTCCTTCGAAGTGACCGTCTTTGGCCTACTTCGAGCTCTCGCACTTCCTGACGCGCACACTCACTTTCACGCCTTCTACAGCTAGCATTGCTGTGCGCAATCGACACTCAAACAATATCTCCGCTGCCCGCGACGGGGCTCATGCAGAAAAATGGACGAAATCCACCATCCTGCCGCAACGACGACCCCTCCACGCTCACCAGCCTTTGACATTAATCACACACCCTCAATAAGCCCGCTTAGTACCACCTCAAGAACTGCCATTCCTCCGATCATCGATCCGATACCTCTACAGCTCGAAACTACCGATCAGGTCGACCATGTTGATCAAAGCGACGGCTCTAGCAGTCTGAGCGACTATGACGCCGAGTTCGACGATCAGTCACCGAGAGACAACAACGACAGAGACTCAGAAGCAGAGACTGAGCGTCTTGAGCGCTCTCCCATAAAGTCGTGGATTCCTTCTCCGACAAAACTCAATCAAGCCTCAGTTCGCTCTGAGCCGGCCTCTTCGCCTGACCCCCAGCCTCAGTCGCCTTCACCCACGCAAGCTCGTCTAGGTACGCATATCGATGTTGATGGCCAACTCGACGCTGACGCTCCATTCGCAGCTTCTCCCTTGGCCATTGCAGGCAGAAAGCGCAAGCGACCGAGTCCCATCAGCGACGCCGACAGTCCTCTCTCTGAACACTCCGACTCCGAAGAAGCACTCGCCCTCAATCATAACAGACACATCGACCAAGCTCCCGAGAGCCGTCAAGAGACACCAGAACCAGCAGACGAAGTCGACGAAAACCCTTACATTTCGCCCATGAAGGCCGCTCGTTTGAAAAGAGCAAAACAAAAGAAGCAGACTCGCGATCCTTCGCCTGCTGTTCAAATAGCTGGCAATGAGCTCGAAGAAGAGGAAGCTGATGAGCAGAACGATGGGGACGAAGAGACGAAGAAGCGCGCGACGGAAGCCTTCACAGCAATTGTCGAGCAATTCCAGACATTCCGCACAAAGTAAGTCGCGCAGCTTCTATCAGGCGTGTACGTGCTAACATCTCATCAGGATGCACGACGAACGCTTGGCTTCAGCAGAGGCCGAACTCGAGCAGCTCAATCTACCGAACGCAACCCACCCTGATTTCCTCGCCATGTTACAGTGCATAACTGCTCGCCGCGACACGAAAATCCAACAAGAGTTCACACTTCACCGATACAAGCTAGGCACACTTCGAAACCAAGTCCTTGCGGAGCGCGCTCAGCTACACACCCAATACTTCCAGGAGGCTCGAGAACTGCGTGATTCGTTGTTGGAACAGCTGGGCAAGCAATGGTACGACATACAGAAAGAGCGACGTCAATTCCAGGCCGATCAGCAAGACAACTACTCGTACAAGTTCCCTACAAAACGCTCCGACCAAGTGCGCAACCAGGAAAAGTACAATCGCGAGGTCTCAATTCTGTCAGGCATGGCAAAGTACCGAGGCTTCCCTGCTGCACCAGACATTCACGGCGCACGGACAAACGAGTTGGACGACGACTTCAAGGCGATGCAGATCCCACGCAGGCAAGCATTACCTCAACAGCAAGCCCCCGCTCAGCAAAACTCCGTGCATATGCACTCGGCACCTGCGTCAGTACGTACTGCCGAGGAGAGATTTATAGAGCAAACCCCTTGGGCCAATCCTCAGCATCCTCTACACCATCAATCACGAACTCCTGGTCCGTTCGGTACATATGGCATGCATCTCCAACCAAACCTGATGCGACAAGGTTCCGCTCAAGGCCAGCGTACCACTTCTCCTTTCAGCACACCTCTTCCAAACCCCGCAAAGCGTGCCGAATATCCACAGAATGGTCTTGGCTCTAACGACACCATTGGTATTCCGAGCGATCCTCCCTCAAGCGCAGTACCACAGACTGGTGACAGATTTGCGCAAGGCCCTGTTGGAGGCGATATTTCGCCGACAGACCAGCTTAAAGTACGCTCTGCCCTAGCCAATCCGCTGGCCAATCGCGCAGATAGACGCGACTTCTCTGGTTTGTCCAGTGCCTCAACAATTGAGACACCGAGCGATCCAGCCGACGTGGACCGTCATGGCGTGCCTTCACATACGAGCGCTGCGCACAACGGCTTGCCCATACAGCTACCGGTCGAGCATTCAGCTCCTCAACAAGCCTTCGTAACAAGCGCGTTGCATACTCAAAACGGCAAGCCAGAAGACCGTAAGCCTGAGCTATACGAGAACATCAACTACAGGAGGCCACAATTGGGTGCATTTGGGACACCGATGCCCTTGTTCGGGACGAACTCTCCTGCGCATCCAGATGGTCAGAAAGCTTCCTAGACTGGAGCGTTCCGATACACCATCACACACGAATAACGATCAATCGTCAAGTCACGGCCAAGAACATGGGCATCTGAGATTTACATAAGGCGTAATAGACAAAGGCAGCACACACTCTTGCGAATCATGGTCCACCAAGATCTTCAAGAGCGTCTCTGATTCAGGTTGGCATAGTTGTATAAGGACAAGAGAGCGTCCCATGAGCAGATGTTTTATACCCAGTACCTTTTTTCCATTCTCACTTGTAGGAGTGTTTTTTGGCTGCACAATTAGCGTAGATATATGTCAAGAAACTGAATCGGGATCTTACTCCTGTTTTCCATTGAACACTTGCACGCCACAAACCAATTTCTACATGATGCATGTAGTAGAAAGCCCTCCGGCATAAAAAGGGTCTCCAAGACCTGAATCTGAAGTCAAGTGTCTGCTGTGCAAGCCGCGCCTCGGATTGATGCTCAAGCCGGGCAAAAGACAAAAAGAAATCTCCTCTCTCTGAGTCGAACAAAGGACCTTCTGATGACAATTAACAATTACAGTCAGACGCTCTAAACCAACTGAGCTAAGAAGAGATTGATGGAAACAATGTCAAATTTTGCGTTCATGATCTATGAGCAATTCTTTGCACCATGTGACGTGAACCCCACCGGACTCCGTTGCGTCTCCCAAGCTCGCTCGTGATCGCGGTCGCTCCTCAACCATACTTCTTCGCGTCGATGCAACCATGCTCGAGTAACGTCTTCTTCAAGTGGTCTTATACAGACAAGTTGTGTATTCCTCGAGCAAATGTGCAACGCTGCTCCTGAATCACGACCTTCGTGTCACGTATCACTGGTCCTGTAAACAACTTGCATTGCATCGAGTCCATCTGCAGGATGCAAGCAGCACCTCATTTGCATAGAGCCGGACTGTCCGACTCCCTGTACCGACGATCTTCGTCTTGTTCTGCATCTTTCTCCGCACCAACCTTGCTAACGGCTCGACTATAATGTGTTACCAGAAAGCACCGAGGGCAAGAGCGACCACAATGTCCTTCTCCGCACCCTTCTCGAACATATATTCACGTAGTCCGCTATCAATGGTTCACGCATCTCAACAATGCCTGTCCCGTCATTCGCCATGATCACCATATTGCTATCCGCTTTGTTTCTTGCGACTGTCTGGGCACAAAACCCCTACACTGATACTTCTGACTTTAATGGGTAAACTTGATTTCCTTCAAGGCCGTAACCAGATTGCGAACGGATCTTACTCACATATGATAGGCACAGAACACCTTCCTACTCGCCTGTCCGTCCTCCAGCTCTACCTCTCGCCGTCCGTAGCCCCTACACCAACATCTGGACTTCTACCATCAACAATGGCACTCTCAATACTAATGGAGCCATGTTCTGGCCTGGGAACAGCGCTGGCTGGGAAGGCATAATCGTTGTGGATGGAGCTGTCTACGAATACCTGGGCACTGGTCTGCAATCTCTCCCACCTCTCGATAATGTCAAGACTGCTTCGCCACTGGCTGTCGATTTCGACTCCCAGTACTCCAACTTTACCTTCCGTGCTGGCCCGGTTGATCTTGTTGCAAGCTTCTTCAGCCCTGTCATCCCTCAAGATCTTTGTCGGACCAGTATTCCACTGAGTTATCTTCAAGTCACCTATCAAAGTACGGACGGTCAGCCTCACGAGGTCCAGCTATACAGTGATGTCAACGCCGGATGGATTTCTCCAGAGTCTAACACGACTGTGAAATGGAATCTATTCGAAGACGGCTCCGCAGTCAATGGCAGTGGCAATGCTACAGGCAGCCCTTCTACTGTTTACAGCTGGGTGCTTTCTCAACAAAATCAGTATGAATTTGGAGAACAGTAGGTGATCGCCACTCTTCACTCGGATACACATGCTAATTCTTGACAGGAAAGACTTTCCTCAATGGGGTAACTTCACGTAAGCGAAACTTCTGTCTCTCGAGTGCATCACTCAAATTTGACACCATCTACAGTTATTCCTCAAGCCCTGGTCAGTCTCAGACATTTGGTTTCCAGAGTGGCTATTCTCTAAACCTCCGGTACGACTTTGTCACAAACCTTCAGTTGTCCGATATCGTGGATTCCGAGTACCGGGGTGCTCAGAACAAAGAGCCAGTGTTTGCTTTCGAACATTACTTCAGCTCGTCAACTTCAGGAAGCGCTCTCTACACGATTGGAACGGTGCAGCAAAATGTCATTCGCTTCCTGACATCAGACGGACTTGTGCCTCTGCAGCCGTGGTGGACAGAATGTTATGGGCCGAGCTTGTCAAATCTCATCGACTTCCATTACAACGATCTCGCAAACAGCCAGGCAAAGGGAGCCAGTTTTGAGGCTCAGCTCAAGGCAGACGTCCACGCATACTACTTGACTACTCCTGGGCTACTTTACAGCAACAGTACTCCTTCTCCTCCGCCACCATACACCAACGTCTCTGATGGGGGATACGAAGCCACAGATCAGTTTGGGCAAGAGTACATCTTTGACTCGAGCAACGGCTATGGTTTTCTTAATCCTAAAAACTTCAGTGGTATGTCCATTCCTGATGTTTTGGAAGCTGAAAGCTACTACGCTATTGTCGCTTTAAGCGCACGTCAGATCATGGGAGCATACGTCTTGACTGTTCCACCCAACCTTCGCTACAGCAACTCGTCTTCCATTACCCAAAGCGAGCCGCTCATGTTCCAGAAAGAGATATCGAGCAACGGCAACATGAACACGGTCGATGTCATCTTCCCTGCGTTACCTTTCTACCTCTACGCTAACCCTGATATGCTCAAGTTCGTTCTCAATCCACTCTTCTATCATCAGGAGAACGGCTTCTATCCCAACGGCTACTCAATGCATGACCTTGGGACTCACTTCCCCAACGCTACCGGCCATGTCGAAGGCAATGATGAATACATGCCGGTCGAAGAATCTGGAAACATGCTTTTGATGGCTTATGCTTACTTCAAGTTCACTGGTGATGCAAGCTTCCTCACTCAGCACTATCCCAAATACCGTCAATGGGCAACCTACGTCATCGAGTACTCTCTCGTTCCTGAAGCTCAGTTGAGCACGGATGATTTTGCAGGCACGCTTGCCAACCAGACCAATCTGGCAATCAAAGGCATTGTAGGACTCAAGGCCATGTCATTTGTCGCTGAGGCGGTTGGCGACCTTCGCGCTGCGGCTAACTACTCGGACATTGCATCTTCCTACTTTGCTCAGTGGGAACAGTTTGCAATCGACCCAAGCGGTACGCATACAATGCTTGCTTACCAAAGTCGTGGATCCTTCGGTCTGTTGTACAACACATATCCCGACAAGTTGCTAAATCTAGGCATTATCCCTCAGAGTCTGTACGACATGCAGAGCGACTGGTATCCAACCATATCTCAAGTCTTTGGTGTAAGATCGCGTATCATATTTCCGTAAGACACGTTTACTAAGCCTTTGTAGGTCCAACTTGACAGTCGTCATACGTATACCAAGAGCGATTGGGAGATGTGGACCGCAGCTACTTGTTCACCCGAGACTCGACGACTCTTTGTGAATGCGCTTGCCTACTGGCTCAACAATACCAGCACGAATCTAGCTTTCGGAGATCTCTTCGAAACCGTTGGCACCGGCGGATATCCTGTAGGCGGCCCGACATTCGTGGCACGACCTGTTGCTGGCGGGCACTACAGTCTGCTAGCACTCCTCAAGACTGGTCAAAATAGCCAGACAGGCACTGCACCAGGTGGTTTCTCTCAAAACAGCACACAGACATTGAATGATGCAGGAGCAGAGTATCTCAATGTATCCGCAGTCGGTACTTCATTCTCGGGGACAACAACTGATACGATATCAATACCGACAGGAGGCCTCTTCAATCTGTCTGCCACTTCGCATGGTCGGTCCATGCTGATGACGAAGCGGGGAGCGTAGCTAGCTTGTGCGAAGGACCGACGATGACTGTCAAAATAACATATTGTCAATTAAGCCAATTTTCATCATCAATTGGGGTTGTGGTCTAGTGGTATGACATCTTCTTAGCATTGCTCTTTGAGCATTACTGAGTGGAGAAGGTTCTGGGTTCGATTCCCAGCTACTCCAAATCGCTTTTGCCTGGCATATCGCCTGCAGACATCCTTTTGCTGCGATTCAAATTGTTCGTGAATTTGAGTGTTTCTTTTTTGGTTCAGATTCCCTGATTCCAAGTGCGGGTGTTTGGTAACAAAAACGTGGGTGAAAAACGTGGCAGCCCCGGAGATTTGCAAACGCCGATGCTCGATGACAACACATGGTGCTTCGATCAATTCAACATTCTGCCGACCAGACAACTTTTTTTTGGAATTCACCGATCACAATCATGGAATTCGATACTAAGACCCGTAAGTGATTTGCCTATGCTTCCATGTGATCTATCGTGCTCACTGTGATATAGCTCTTTACCAGACCTCGGACAAGACGTCTTTCGCCTACATCTCGGCGCGCGACCGCTGGCCTGTGATTCTTGTGAGTATTTTGTGCAAGACGCGTCTGTTTGTTTTTCTGAGACCTTGACCAATGTTTGAGTTGCGCAATTGGTATATACAGCACTATCAAGGCTATCAGGGCTCTATTGCTGCTTGAAAATTGTAGACACCCCGCCTGCAAATACAACATTGAGCTTTCAGTACACGGTCAACGTTGTTGAGCTGAGCTGTGGTATTGTCGGAAATTTGAGCCTTCGGTCTTGAATTCTGACATATCTAGACGAAATATCGGATTTGAGGCAGGCTCCCAGAAGAGACACAAACTAATCAGACTCTAGACAGGTGCCATTGATGACTTGCACAAGGCCATTGGTAAGACCGAGGATTCTGAGAAGCTAGCCGAAGGCAAGAGTATTGTTTCCGAGCTCGCCAAGCTCAAGTATGAGTTGCAACACGATCGCCAGCTTACGTGAGTAACACGTCGTTCTCCTGGATTGCATAAGATTTCGGTGTACTGACATCTCCAAGACCTCTGGCCGATGACGGACAGGGTGATATTGAGGGCTACAACAAGGAGCTAGAGCAACTCGGCAACCCCAAGTGGTTCGAAGTGCCTTGGTTGTTCTCGGAATGCTACCTCTACCGGTAAGGCAAACATTAGCACCACGAGTGCTAAATCTTTTCTGACACCTAAACAGCCGCATGGCCACTCTCTTCAAGCTCTCTAAGCACTGGAAGAACTACGACGTCTTCAACAAGCAAAAAATGTCCACCTTCCGCTCCTCCCGTCCCGCAGTCCTCGAACTTGCCTCTCGCTACAACGAACTCACCAAGCAACTCTCTTCCAAGTCTTCGACTTCCCAGTCAGAAGAGGAGCGCATAGCAGCCGAAAAAGTCCTCTTCACTGAAATGTGCGAGATCTGTCTCTGGGGCAATGCCACCGATTTGTCTCTTCTCACCAACTTGACCTACGAGGACATTCAGAAGTTGCAAGGTTCCAAGGCCAGAAAGGCCGCAGAGAAGAACATCATCGCCAACGACTTTGACGCCGCGTTTGAAATTCTCAAGTCCGCGCAGCAATCTGGTGTCAAAGAACGCAGAGTCGATATCGTTCTTGACAATGCCGGTTTCGAACTTTTCGTCGATGTCATTCTTGCTGGATATCTGTTGCAGGCCGGTCTTGCTACCACCGTTGTGCTGCATCCCAAGAACATTCCTTGGTTCGTTTCAGACGTGGTGCCCAAGGATTTCTCCGACCTCCTGACCGTTCTCGTCAATGCAAAGCACTTTTACGAGTCCCCCTCTGAAGACGATGAAGCCAAGGGTGTCACTCCCGCCAAGCTCTCAGACCAAGAAAGCTCAGATATGCAAGAACTCTTCCAAAACTGGAGTTCGCTGTATGCAGAGGGAAAGATTGTATTGCGTCCCAACAAATTCTGGACCGAGGGAGGAAGTTATTGGAGACTTCCCGGTACTGCGGAGAGTTTGTTTGGAGATCTCAAGGAGAGTGAATTGGTCATCTTCAAGGGTGATTTGAATTACCGCAAGTTGACTGGTGATGTAAGTTTTGGCTTTTCTCTTCCTACTCTCAAAGCAATGCTGATTGTATCGAATAGGCTGCTTGGGACCCTACCACTCCCTTCACCCAGGCTATTGGACCTTTGGGCCCTGGATCTGGTATGCGCACGTTGGCTCTGCGTACCTGCAAGGCTGATGTCGTCGTCGGCCTCAAGCAAGGCGAAGACGAGCGTCTCCGTGAGATGGAAGGTGGAGGTGGTGACAGCGGTGCTCGCAAGTGGGCCTGGAGCGGCAAGTGGGCTGTCGTACAGCTCTGTGATGGCAAGAAGTAAATGGGTCAAAAAGTGGCGATGTTGTAGATTATGGATAGACAATTCTTATAAACTCCATTAAAGATGCTATTCCCTTGGTCTTTGTCGAGATTACTCGATGTCGTTGCCGTATGATGGGTTCGTTCGTTGGGTTTGGATGGCCAGGGTCATACCCTTGACAAGCATTTTCCAGACACAAACTTGTTTTCTGTCATCACTGCCGCTGGAAATCACTATAACTAGTTATCATCGCAAACAAAATATCAAAATCGATCACACTGTGATGGCTGGTTGACCAAAATCTATGTTGCGTTGCTGCAATATGCATTTTTGAATCTCCAGAAGCCGTAGATCCAGAAATGGTCACAGATCGCATGACTGCTCCTCGTTCTGCGCCAATTGACCAAGATACAACATCCAACAAGCTTTGTAAACATGAGACAGAGTCACGAGTACTGACCGGAATGAGCATTGAAGTACTTGCAGGGTGGTTTAAAAGACAGGGCGTGATCCGAAGTCTTCCCAGCTGGGAGTTTAGAGACTGACTATCATTCGTAGAGTTGCAGAAAACCATGACATTCACCCTGTACGCTGAGACATGACTTTAATTGTGATGTCAAAAACGTGGGCAGCATGGAGTTTGCTACCACAAGACAAGAAGTTCTCTTGACGAAAGCAGAACAACGAAATCGCATCACAGGGGCAATGCCAGGTCAACAACACCGACACGAGATGCTCAGAAGGCTCTCTAAGAAGCTGAGAAGTATTTACCGCACTGGTAATAATCCGAGTCAGCCATCATGCATTGCCTCAACTTGACAACAGAAAACCGACCTTCGCGAACCCGAGACTTCGAAAGATTTGACCCGCGACAACAAGAACTCGCACCCAAGACACCGGGCTTCCATGGACGACCAAGCAAGCCGAAACATCTCGGCACTCCAAACAAGACATACAAAGCCCATCCAAAACAAAAACAAAGCGAGATGGGACTTCTAGCATGCAACTTTGCGCCAGTCAGCCACAACCCAGGTCCTCGACCCGCGACATATATCCCCTTGCTCCGTTGATATCAACAAGTAAGCCCTCAACATCACATCCATACAATGATCACCAGAAGCAAAAGCAACAGCTAACCCAGGCGTGTGAACAGAAACCAAGGATGCCTCCATTAACGAGTTGCTACGAGTGCCACATGCGCTGGTACTCCTGCGATAAGGGTACTCCATGTGCCAAATGTGTCAAACATGGTCGAGTATGCACGTATGAAAAGACCATGGTGGATGGCACGGAAGTAAGTCGTGGAGATGATTGGAGGTGGAAGAGATGTGGTGTGTTGATAAGGAAAAAGAGATATCTTACTCCCGCCAATCGCACTAGAAATGGCAAGCTCTTGGTTCCAGATGCGCCTGCTGCGGTGCCTCAGGTAGTGGTGCATCCTGTGGTAGCAACTCGAGCAACAGATCAAGCAGCACCCCCTGCGCCAGCACCTCGAGCAGCAGCCCCTCGATCAATACCACGAGCAAGAGCTTATATGGCAGCAAGCCAAGCAGAAATCGACCCGGGCCTTAGAGCGTCTAGCCCGAGCCTGCAGAACCAGGAGCAAAACCAGGAGCAGATCCAGGAGTCGGAACCGAGGGGAAAGAAAAAGCCCATCGTACTCACGGGCTGCAGGGCTTGCCACCTATGCAGTATCAAGTGTAACGGCGACAGACCTTGCCTCCCCTGCTCGCACTCAAACGTGTCCTGTACCTACGACAAGACCATGGTGAACGGCGAACCTGTAAGTTTTGGGCACAGTAAAAGGCGAACAAGCAGTACTGACGGAGTGCAGATGTATCTCAGAGATGATGGCCACACAAGAAACGGTGAGCTCGTCGTCCCGGACTACGACCCGAGCCTGCCCACCGCCACACTGTATTCCTGGCGCTCAGCTTCTGGTGCTCGTGCAGCTGATTTCGATGTGTCGGTTGACCCGTTCCCTGTTGGTGATACCTATCAAGATGAGGAGGAAGAGATTCAGCAGAACGAGTGAGAGGAAGAAGACGAGGAGTGTAACGTCATTTGACGACCACCGGTCAATGGATGCAGACAAATTTGAGGACTGCTGGGACAATAAACAGCAGTGACGACTCCGGAAGTTGACGACGGGCGCAAGTCAATAGCTTTGTTGAAACAGAAGGAAGAAGAGAAAGCACAAAGTTACACTCACGGAATTCGCGGTCGAGAATCATAAGGAAAAATACCAGGAAATGACATTCTCGTATGCATGTATGTGATGATTTCCCCGACTCCAGTAACGCCAGAATGAAAGAAAGGAAGCCAAACGCCAGTGTTCCCATGACTTAGTATGACGGCTCGATGCAAAAGAAAAAAAGGGAAGAAAAAAGAAAAGAGATGCTATCTTAAGAAGTGGTTCATGTGGCCTGGCACACGGTTTCGGCACTTCTCGCAGTCTTCGCGGTATCCCATGGAGAACTTTTTGGATGTATCGGAGTCGCGCGGGGATGTAAAGGCTCCACTACGAGCTCTCTGCTTGCGGACATGTACTTCAGGTGTTTGCGGGGCTGGGCGAGGAGTAGTTTCAGCATCCATATCCATGTCGTTAACAGTCAACAAGGAGAACTGACTTCCAGTAGCCGTAGTAGGGGTATGAGGTTCGTCTTCAGAGATGGGTGATGGGAAGCGTTCTCTTGAGCCAGCCAAACGAGCACGCATAGAAGTTGAAGCGACATAGGTACTGCTGGCAGATGTGTTACCTTGCAGAGGGGTTGGTTTCGGACGAGTTGTAAGCAGTGCAATCGGTGTCGGTACCCGTGAGCCGCGATCATCCAGAGCCATCCTAGGGTTTCGGAGAGGGGTGTTTTCAAGTTTCCAGGAAGCCGGCAGCTCCGGAGATTGGGAGAATGCCATCTCGAAGTCGTCTCTCATGTCCATATCCATATCATCGGATGATTCGGTCTCGAAGGTGGTTTGATCTAACGAGTCGTCCATGGCACCGGGAATTGACTGTGATTCGAAAGAGGTTGCACCAAATGCATTATGCTCGTATCCAGCAGTGTGACGCAGTCTCTTTACAAAGGGATATATGAGCCTGACAAGCTCGTAGAATACATTAAGAATCCATCATACCTTGTCGTGATGCATGGACATAACATCATCGTCATCGTCGTGTCGACGTTTGTGGGACAGTGAAGAAAACATAACGGCGGGTCAGACGAGGCTGAAGAGCAAATGGCGGGTGGGTGCTGGTATGTGATGGATGCAAAGGAGCGACGGAAACATGAGCCAGCATGTGAATGTAGAAGATCAGAGAGCGTGGTGCATGGCCTAGAATCAGGCAGGCACTTGGCGGGTGCAAGTGTGTTTGTCCACAGAAACAAGGACGAGAGGTGGTTCGTGGTGGGGTATCGATTAAGGTGTGGCTTGTGCACTCGATCGACAAAGAAAGAGCGCCACGATTTTGAAATGTGAATTCTTCTGGCCCTTTGACTCACTTGTCCCAACCTCAATAAGATTCCACCACCCACTTCCATATCACGATACAGCAAACATGGCCGGTCCCGACTTTGACGCTCAGCAGCTCCGCGAGTCCCAGAACGACGACACCCGCGTTCTCGGCTACGACCCTCTGATCCCTCCCGTCCTTCTCTCCTCCGAGATCCCCGCTACCGAAGTCGCTCTTGAGGCCGTCAAGAAGGGTCGTCGCGAGGCTCAGGCTATCATTCACCAGCAGGATGACCGTCTTCTTGTCATGTGCGGTCCTTGCTCCCTGCACGACCCCGATGCCGCCATTGAGTACTGTGGCCGTCTGAAGAAGCTCGCCGATGAGCTCCAGGACGACCTCTGCATCATCATGCGCGCCTACCTCGAGAAGCCCCGTACCACTGTTGGCTGGAAGGGTCTGATCAACGACCCTGACCTCGATGAGAGTTACAAGATCAACAAGGGTCTGCGCGTTTCTCGTCAGCTCTTCTGCGACCTGACCAGCCAGGGTATGCCTATTGCCAGCGAAATGCTCGACACCATCTCTCCTCAGTTCCTTGCCGACCTCATCTCGCTCGGTGCCATTGGCGCCCGTACCACTGAGTCTCAGCTCCACAGAGAGCTTGCCTCCGGTCTGTCTTTCCCCATGGGCTTCAAGAACGGCACCGACGGCAGCTTGGGTGTCGCTGTTGATGCTATTGGCTCTGCTGCCGCCAAGCACTACTTCATGGGTGTCACAAAGCAAGGTCTCGCTGCCATCACAAAGACTGCCGGAAACCAGGACTGCTTCGTCATCCTGAGAGGTGGAACCAAGGGCACCAACTACGACGCCGAGAATGTCAAGAAGTGCAGAGAGGCTCTAGGCAAAAAGGGCCAGAAGGAGGTCATGATGATTGACTGCTCGCACGGTAAGTTTGAAGAGGCGCGCTCATCGCAAGCCCAAAGGCTGACAACGACTTCTAGGAAACTCCCTCAAGGACCACCGCAACCAGCCCAAGGTCGCCAAGGTCATCTCAGAACAGCTTCGCGCTGGCGAGGATGGCATCGTTGGTGTCATGATCGAGTCTCACCTCAACGAGGGTGCCCAGAAGGTTCCCGCCGAGGGTCCCTCCGGTCTGAAGAGAGGTGTCAGTATTACCGACGCCTGCATCAGCTGGGAGACAACTGTCGATGTCCTCAAGGATCTCGCCGAGGCCGTCAGAGTGAGAAGAGAGGCCAAGAAGTCGGCCAACAAGGGCCAATAAACGAGCATATGATGGAGTCATTGGTTTTAAAAGCGTATCTTTTGGAGATTTGTACACGGGATGATATCAAGCCTTCTTTCTCAGTCATGACCAAGCACAATGCCCTCAACGGGGCTGTGTTCCGAACTTGCGCTGTTTGCGCCCTGTCGTTCGTCGTGAATCGTTGATTTCGTATGTCTGTTCCGTGGCCTTCTTTCTCCGGTCATGACGGCCCGGTGCTGTCTCTTATGCAGTTCTTGTCTCCCGGGGTATAACAAGCGCAAGAGCATTCTTCTCTTAAACAGGCAGGTCTTTGTTCCTGTTCCCTTCTCCTGCTTTCTCGCCTGCCTTTTGGAGGCCTCTAGCAAGGTATGGTCCTACCACAGGAATGTTGTATGCGAAGCCGGCTATCGTCTTGAAGAATTCGCCGAACAGTATGAAGATGCCGTAAATCTCGACAAGGAAACCGATCAATGGCCAGCGAAGGAGGATGAGGATGATGCCTGCGACGAAGGCTGCTGTGCCCTTGATTTTCTGGCGACGAGCGAAGAAGAGGAACGTTCGTTGGACTCCGAGGAGTAGCGTGATACCGGCCAGGAAGAGGATCTGCAAGGTCGTTTAGTGCTCAGTCAGGGAGATGTGTCAATGGTCGGAGAGCGTAGCGTACGTTTCCCATAGCCAACCTGTTCTTGAATTAGCTGTCTGCCTAGGATTGAATGAAGCGACCAAACATACATTGAGCGATCAAAGAACATAATAACACCTCCAATCAGGAAGAAGCCTCCTATACTTTACATCAGACCTGCTTATGCCTTGAACGCGACTTTGCGCAAAGCCATACCTACCACCGGAGCAGAAAGCGACCCCAATCTCTATACTACCATCAGCATCGAGTACCACAAGTATATGCACATCGCATGCTTACTCTGCGAGTCGGTAAGCCACATTGTAGGCATCCTGGCGTTTGGTTCGTTGGTAATTTGCGTAGACTTTTATGAAATGGTCAAGAAAAGTAGATGTGGCTTGCAGGAAGGGAAACAAGGAGACGTGCGTGTTGATCGGAAGCTCTCCACGCGGCAGCTGCGTGAGCGACGCGCGCTTGTTGCGACTTCCACAAATTTGCCAGCAAGACCACCTTCCTCTTTTGACTCGACGCATCCAATTCGATACTTCTCGGATGCTCTGAATCTTGCATTTGTCCGTCGCCGGCATGGGTATCCCGCACCTAACACACTCGCTATCACCTTATGGCGATAAAGTGGTACTGCCGCAAAATCCTGCCAACCACGAAAATGCGATCATCGATGGCCCGAGTCTGGCATACCATGTCTTCTATGTGTGTATAGCACGGAGGACTGGTACCCGAAACGCCTTGGAAGCAGCCCCGACATATCAAGAACTAGGTCAAGCTGCCGTAGACTGGCTCGAACAAATTGAACAATACGGACTGAAGATGTATGTCGCCAACACTGGTCCGTTCAGAGTAAGTGGCTGATTTCTTTCTTTCTGCGCAGCAAAGCTGTGTTTTTCGATGGGTTGTTGCCATTGTCCAAGCAGAACACCAGATTGTCTAGGTTACAAAGCTATGCAAACCAGCTTGTAACTTTCAAAGCCTTGAACAAGGATGACTTGCCTTCTCGCATGGAGAATACATCGGCATCGAAGACCGACGTCTTGAGTGCGGTCATTTCATCCAACCGACTCAAAGCTCTCCCCGCTCCCCCATTTTTGGTTCCTGCTGTCATCGAGATGCTCCTCGAGAGCCGGTACAGTTCTCTCGTTGCAGTGATACCTGGCGAGGCAGATGCATATTGCGCAGAGGCTGCCAGACAACATGGTGGTGTCATTTTCACCAGCGACTCCGACCTTCTGGTGCACGATCTGGGGAAGTCCGGAAAGGTAATACTGTTCCGCGACCTTGACACTATTCACCTTCCAAGCAGAGGCAAATGCCTCAAAACTCAGGAGTACCATCCTGCTGGCATTGCAAAGAGATTTGAGCTTCCGAACTTGGTTAAATTGGCGTTCTTCATGTCCCAAGATCACCACAAAAGTCTCACCGAGAATATCCGACTTGCAGGGAAGGACACCCCGATGTCTGCTGGTTTCGCTGAGTTTGCTGAAGAATATGGCTCTTTGCCGAAGTTGTCTAGATTGGCAATGGTAGAGACTATCGACAAACCCAACGTATCAAAGATACTTGCTCGATTGGATCCCAGGATATCCGAAGTCGTCCATCTGGTTCGTGTGAAGGAGAATCAAGAAGCGCCTTCAGATCTCCAAGATTCTGACAATCTCAACATGTATCTCCCGTACCTTATCGACGATCCGACAAGGACATCAGCTTGGCGATCTGGAGTCTCCATCCGTGCTCAAGCATACTCACTATTGCGTCTGCTCAACTCAAGCATCACGCAAGTCACTGAGTTTGAGCGCAAGGGCACACGAGTAGCGGGAACAACTGTAGAACTCGATTCGACATCCAGTGCTGTTGCGATGCTAGAAGACTGCGTCAAGTCTTTGAAGGACGACCTTGGGCAGCATTCGTCGCTGTCCAAAGCAGCGAGATGGCGTGCTGTGGCTACCAGACACGTCTGCCAATCAAACCTTGACAATGAGAAACCTCCTCCACTCAGCAGTGATATCAACAGACTCGTCACAGGCTCGCGAGAAGGGGTGCTATCTTGGTCGTTCATTCATGCAAGCGCCCAGATGCAGGCATCTCTATACTCACTACGAATGCTCTCCCAAATCTCGACCGTTGTACAAAGCTTCCTTGAAGGAGCCGACAACGCGATTCTTACGCCATTGCAGACTCTCGTCAACCTGCTGAATGACTTGCCCAGTCTGCGCGAGCTGCTCGACGAGAAGACATCTAGAGACAACAGCGAAATAGAAGCCGCAAGAGCGGCAGTCTTGAGCACGCTGCAGAGTCTAGGGATAACTCAGGACGCTGAGCCCTTAAGCAAAAAGAAAAAGAAAAGAAAGAAGAAGGGCGAGCACACAGGTGAACGGACACCGCCTGGTGTGGCATGGAGAAACAACAATATGTTCAGCAATCTTTCATAGAAGCACTGATATAATTCATGAGGTCACCCATGCGCTACGATCCAACGGACAAGCGTCTGTGCAAGCTATCACAAGACTCGGATGCAAACGTCTGTTCAGCAACTGCCCACTAACTGCTCAGACCACAGCTCGAAGCACAGCTCAGATGTTGAGGCTCTCGATAGTCCGGACCTTTGGCAACTGTCTTGCAGCAAAGATAAGGCCTAAGCGGTTGATATTCAGGAGCTTTCCTCCTGTACATCAACATCATACCCAACCGTCGACCTCTAGAGCCCCCACATTCTCTATACTAAACGTTTGTCTTATACCCAATCTCGAAATACGATGCATGGAAGGATTTGAATGTACCGGTAGATCGACGCAGACAGCGACTGGGCCTTTTCGAACGATATGGTGAGCTGGCGTGCTGTCATCAGCGATCACCTCGTATCTAGCTGTCAGCCAAAAGCAAGCGGCGTGCGGTCGCGTAAATCATCCCCATGCACCGGGATTGGGGGAATTGACTAGACTCGTGCTATCAAAGGAGCCGTCGAACGATCCTCCGGCTAGTGAGTTTCTTGCGCAACATGTAAATCTCTGAACAGGCCACAGCATGTTATATGAGTTTTTGAGGTCTATCTTGCGTGGGTAATTTTGGGGGAGGCTCGATTGTCTCAGCTATCAACATGAGATGAACGGTGGGAAGTGGGCGGTTTGACGCAGCGGAGATAAAATTTTGAATTTAACGTCCCGCTGTTGATTTGAACCGTTGGAGAACCCTGCACGATGAAGCCATCGCGGTTGTTTTGTATGTTTACTCTTGAATCACGCCAACCCTTGGGCTTCAATCAAGGGTATGGTTGCGTGAATTGAGATGGGAGGCCTCAGGGCATGTTGTAACCGCAGGATGAAGCAACGGCAAGGTGCTACTTGACACATGGTCGACAAGGCTTGTCGGAGCTGTCAGAATACAGGTGAATATGGTTTAGCTAGGCATGCGGCCCGCTAAGGAAGGCTTCCCCTTGCCAAAGTGAATATCTGCTCGAGCCAATCATGTGGCACGACCTGCATATCCCGGGAACGTGGTTCACTGTTTCTACCCCTGAGCCAAGCACGAGTCTGATGAATGTGTGCCATGCGATGACCCGGGATGTGGGAGTGCCTCGTCGTTTGAACTTGTCCCACGACGGCAAAGAGGGATGTGTAGCGTAGACCGATGGTGGTTAGAGATAGATGCAAAATGACGAGGTGGAGGAGATGACAACTAGGCGGGTAGTCGAGGATGTGAAGAAAGCTACCTAAGATTGCGTGGTTCTTTCGCACGTCACGGGCAAGCTGAAACACAGCTGGTCGGCTCTCTTGCAGGACAGTGGCAGGCTAATGTGCAAAGGGATTTTGCAAGTAGGAGGGGGGCCAGCAAGACTGGGTGTATTAAGGAGTGCCTCTTCTCTTGCCCAACGACGGTTGAAAGACGTTTTCGAATTCCCAAATACACAATTCCGATCATCAATCGTTTGCCCGCAGCGGTCGAGGAAACGAACGAGAGCAATCTGCGCTTCTGCTGTGAAACGCCGCTCACTATTCGATTCTCCCGACTTGACTCGACGCACATTTTCTAGAAAGCCTTCGTTCACTTCGTCGCCGCCCGACAGCCACTCATTTTTCTCTCCCTCGACCACTCGACACTTTGACAGCTCGCCCGCCAGCAATTTCCAGACGCATTCCTTGAGCCGCCTGTCCACCACACCTCCCCACCACCACACGACACACGCACTCTGCACTCTGCCCCTCGACGGCCACCTGCATTGCAATCATTGCGCAATCTGCGCGTTTGGATCTGCAGCTCCGTCTGCATTCGGAAGCCCTTGGTCTATACTTTCAATCGCCCTCCGTTTGTCTTTGTATGCGCCGCACCACTCCCGCGCCTAGCTCCTGGTCCGGCTGCCTCATGGTGTGAGAGTAACATTTGATTCATTCGAAGAGTCAATCCCTGCCTTTTTTGCCAGTCGTCCTCACGTCGTCACCTTGACTGGAAACGCCCACGATGAACCGATTCCTCACCAAAAAGAAGAACGTAGACGCGGCTTCGAGCCCGCTGTCACCGCCAACAAGTAGCAGTAAGATATGGAAGAAGAACAAGAAAGAGGTCGTAGAGGAGAAGCCTCAACTCGACCTGGGAAGTGCTCTGCCGTCAATTGACGACTTCCGCACCAGTCTCATCATGCCGAACCTCTCGACCAGATTCAGCATGCTCAGAGAGCAAGACGACCCGCACTCGTTGCTCGGAAAGGCTTCGGATGATAGTGTTCTCCAGCCTCAACGCAACTCTCGCCTGCTCGACTTCGGCTTCTCAAACAACAACAACCTCAATGATATTGCCGAGGTTGCCTCGATCAACAGCTCTATCCGTCCACCATTTGCTCTGGACCGAACTGGCTCTTTTGCGTCCGAGGAGGGGTACGGCACCGATAACAACTCCAATCCAGATGGCGGTGTCATGAGCCGTGCCCGACCAGGAGAAGGAAACGTGCTGTTTGGAGGTCGACAGAAGGTTTACAAGATTGCCACAGGCTCCGCAAAGAGCATAGGAGGCCAAAGCGAGCGTGGCATGGGAGGAAAGATGGTTTACGACGATGATCTGAACATGTCAGCTTTCCAGAAATACAGACAGCAAGAAAGAGAGAGGCTGCTTGCCATGGGTGCCGATTGGGACAGCGACAGTGCTCTGATGTCCCCTGACACTGAACCTGAACATCGTGGCTCAGAAGATCTCCCAAAGGGTCTTGGTCTGTCCGGAACCGAAACTGGCTTCTCCTTTCTTAAGCGCAACAGCGATTCAACGACGAACTCGATTCCTTCTCAGGATCCTTCCTCGTCCACTGCAACCTCGGTCGCCTCGCAATCCATCGGAACTGCCATCTCCACTCCGGCAACCCTTCCAAAGACATCACCAAACCCTACAGGTCCTGGACTGGAGCGCTCTATGACCAAACGTCGTTTATACGAGCAAGGCCTTAACCAACACATTCAAGACCAACAGGCCTCGACCATGTCACGTCTTAATTCTATCAACCAGCGACAACGTGCTCCGACGCTACCATCTGCTCTCAACCACTCCAGAAGTATTGGAAACCTACAGGATCGTCGTGCATACAAGCCATATGCCCTGCATAACACTACGAGCCCGCCACTCAGAAATGGTGTGCCTCCCCTCAACACACTGGTGAGCAGAGTGGCCTCCAGCACATCCAGTCCGACTGTTTCTAGTTACCCGCAATCTCCTATCAGTCCTGTCATTCCCGAGACGGAGGAGTACCAAGTCTTACACTCGGCCCTCGAGCAAGCCGATCACGGAAAGGCAACTGCCTTGGGCATGTTCAACAAGCCAGCGCAGAAGTTTGATGAACATCAGTATCTCAAGCGACAGATGCAGATGGGTCAGCCCAAAGATGAGTCTCCCAAAGATACGCCCGTCAAACTGTCACCCGTCAGCCAGAACGAGACGCCTAGACAAGTCTCACCGGAACAGCCTCCTGTCAGCAAGTTCATGTCGAGGGAGGGTGCTACCTCGAGACAAGCATCTACGGAGCACACTCCTCAAAACGCAAGGTTGGCTCGCTTTGACTCCGCCAGACAGGAGAGTGCGTCGCGTGCGTCTCAGAGATCGCGCTCTCGCTCTGTGTCTAGAGCACAGCCTGCTGTTGAGCAACCGCCAATTAATCCTGCACTCGCGGTTTTCCAGAGAGCTGCTATGCAAAACCGTGTGGCCCATGGAGACTCACCAGAGCAGGCTGCAGTTGCCACATTCGACAACAGTAACCGAACCTTCTTCGGTGATAGCGACGATGAGGACGAGCTCGAGGAACCGACCAGTCACCCAGCCTCGGCTCCGTTCGCTGGTCGCTTTGGATCTAACAACCAACCGCCCGCTTCTCAACATCCAGCTCTGCGTGACGATTATATCCCTGAAGTAGACGAGGAGGAAGAGGAAGAGCGTACTGGCTTCCCATTCCCTGAGCCATCTATTCACATCGCACATACCGAGGCTGGTGCCGAAGAGCGCGCAGAGATTGATTCACCAACTATTGGTCCTATACATGAAGGCATTGGCGGAATGATCAGCCAGCATTTACGAAACACGAGTGATGTTTCTTCCATTTACCCATCTAATCCATCTTACGCCGATGGTGCATCAACGATCAGTCGAAACACGTATCTCTCAGATCGTCGCCTCTCAGGCAATTCTAGCGCCTGGAATCTTGACGAGCTCGACAATTACTATGGAGATATCCCTTCCCGAATCTCGACAAACTCAGCAAGCGCTGCTCCTCAAGGACTCACACCTCTTCCTCTGAAGACCAACGGCACATCATCGCGACCTTCGACTTCGGATGAGAATGTTGACAATGCTCCATGGCAGAACGATTACAAGCCTCAGCATACCCGTGACGCTAGTACTGCTACTCAAGCAGAGCGGGAGGCTTTTGCTAATGAGCTTGCGGCCCGTCAAAAGGCCATTCAGGAAAAGATGAGGAGTATTGTTGAGAGCGACAGCCGTGGACCTAGCCCAGGCCCCAGCGCAAGTGGTGCACTCAAGGCATTCGGTATGCTCAAGGCTAGACCCAGTCAGGAGACTATGAACCTCAAGCAAGGTAACGGCTCAACAAGAATGCTCGGTCTTGGTCTTTCAGGCGCTCATCCCATTGAACGTAACCCAAGCTACGAAGACAAGTTGCCCCAGCCTCCAAACGTCGGTGCGCAATGGCCTCTCGGTCCTGGGCCTGTCGTTCCCAGCCCCAGACCTCAGGCAGACAGCGAAATCGGCCGCACACCTCCACAGCAGGCTAGGGAGAGGTCGCGCAACCGATCAGGCTCAGATGCTTCCCGTGCACGATCACGCAGTCGCGGTCGTGGTGAGATTGGCATGGCAGTCAGCGCTGCTAGCGACACGCCTCCTGCAATGCCTGTGCAGAGACCTTCTCCTGAAATCAACCAATATCGGTCAACATCAACTGAAGGTAGGGGCCGCTTGAGAAGCAACAGCAGAGCCGCGGGGTTGCACCCTAGCGCACGACCACCTATGGGTCCATCGCCATCTCAGTCACCAGCAAGTTTCAACTCGGTCATGTCTCCACCTCTAGGCACAGCCTCAACAGCATCAAGGACACCGTTCCAAAAGTCAAGTCCTGCACCGATGCCGTCTGTACCACTCGGCAAACCTAGAGGAGAAATGCTACGCAAGAAGACCATCAACAAGTTTGACATTTCTGAGCCAACGCTTGTGTCATCGACATCCAATATCGATACTGTCGACTTGCCTGCCGGGGCATCTCTCAAGAATGGCATGGATGAAATCTACGCGATCGAGCAAGCAGCAGTGGTTTCACGCCGACGCAAGCTGTTTGGCTTCGGTAGAGATGGATCATCCGAGACCTTGAGAGAGAAGGCCAACGATGGTGTCACATCGCCACCATTGAACGGTTTCACTTCACCACCCATGCGCTCCATTGTGCCATCATTTGGGTCGCAGGAGCACATGGGTTCGCGCAAGCCTTCTGCCGAGGCTGCTAGCACTCACCACCAACCACTTCGCACAAAGCAAAGCTTCGAAACTAGCCACACAACTCATACTACACAAACAGCGGCAGGTAGCGCTCGCTTTGACGCTGTTGGCTCACCAGTCCTCAACGAGGCAGGCATGTTCTAAGCTCACACCACTCGACACTTCCAGGAGTGATTCCAACCCCGTCCACTCATTCTCGCAATTTCTCATTAATCTTTGTTTTCCGAGAAAGGAGGTTCAATTCTGTTCATAAGTTAGGGTTCAAAAAACAAAGATACCATTTTCCGGGAGTTTCGGGCGCAAAAGAGAAGGGCAAAATTGGTGGAGCAAGACATGTTTCCATGTCGATTTCAGTTTTCTTTTGTTGTTTTCACTCATGCACGATACCTTTTTACGCAGTTACAAGTAGTTCTCAACCCACCGTTCTTCAAATTCATGTTCGTGTTTCAGATGTGGTGAGTGTTTCGGTTTAGGTAGCTTTGACGTTTGTGTGAAATTGTCATCCTGTCACGATGTCCATAGGTAACATATGGAATCGTAAAGAAGAGCGATTCGAGTTGCAGAAACGTGGAGAGTGTCATGGTTTCAGGAGTTGGAGCAGGGTGATAGCGAATTGTAGAGGAGATCGGACCCTTTCGGAATTAAGCTTTACCTGCTCTCTTGCATCTGCCCGTCAATGTCAACAACGAGACTTTGTTTACTGACAACAAGTTTGCAGTCTCTTTTTCCAACATGGACAGACAAGGCTTCTCGAATATGGACTTCGAGTACACGAACGGTGTAGGGCCAGTAGATGAACGGTCACCGTTTGCGCAGATTGGCAGAAACTCGCAGCGCAATAACAGCAACAACAACGACAAGAAGCGTACGTCCCCATGAGTCGCGTGTGGTTCAGTCCAAGGATCGCCCTTCACAAGATAACTAATGGTATTAACAGGTAGCTTTGCAGTATTCGGATCGCCAAACAAGACGACGTTTCCCAGCCTTCGCGAACCCGCTTCTCAGCCACACTTTTTCTCGTCGCCCAAACCACTGCCTGCACTGCCGCCGAATAGGTGGAGCAACAACCCCTTGTTCAACACCCCGAGAAAGCTGGACGTTGACGGCTTTGCTTCTTCTGGCGGCGAGACTCCAAAATCACCCGAGCGCAACGACGTCGACAGTGACGCTACGCCAGACATGAGCCTCCGCTCAAAGTTCTCGAATCTGGATACTATGACCAAGCCATCACTGGTATCTACAAAGTCCGCCCCTGTATTTACTGCTGGAGGGAAGAAAGAGAAGGATAGAGAGTCACCCTCACGCCGTCAGAGTTGGTGGAAGTCAACAAAGGAGCTCATGGGTGCATCACCACGCTCAAAAGACGACTATGCCCACGGTGCCGAACGCAAGATCATGAAGCGAAGGAGCAAGGAACAGAAGGCTTTGATACCCAGAAGAGACAGTGTCTCAGACTCTGAACCAGAGCAAAAGCCTCGTCAGGTATCAAGGTCACGCAAGGTGAGCGGAAATCAGGATAAGAGCCTGGCTCAACCCGCAGAACCGCTGCAAGTACCACCACCACCACCACCACCCATGTCGCAGGACACGAACAAGAAACACTGGACCTTGACCTTCTTCGAGTTCATCACCGCACACCCTACATTACCTCACGTCCTCTCCTTCTACGCCCAATTATTCCTCAACCTCTTCCTCATCGGCAGCATCATGTATATCTTGTACAGTTTTTGGGCCACCATCCGTGGCGACGTGGACAAAAAGACCAGCATCGCCGTGGCAGAGGTGCTTTCCCAAATGGCTGCCTGCGCGAGAGATTACAATGCAAACCGCTGCGATCCTGCTACCCGCGCACCTGTCCTCGAGAACGCTTGCAACAATTGGGAGTTGTGCATGAACCAGAACCCCCACGCTATCGGCCGTGCCAGAATCAGCGCTCACGCATTTGCCGAGATCTTCAACAGCTTCATCGAGCCCATTTCGTACAAAGCTATGGTAAGTCTTGTCCTCCTCTCTCCATATTGTCTAAATACTGACTTGTCATAGCTGTTCACCGTCTTGTTGATCTTCGGCACCATCGCCTTTTCCAACCTGGCCTTCAGCATCTTCCGCGACAAGGCTGCCGAGCGTGCCAGTGCCCAGCATCATCACTATTACGCTGGTGTACCTCCTACTCCTCAACCTCAACACTCGTATAACGCTGCGTTGGATTGGGGTAACAACAACAACAACCCTTACCAGCAAGGTCAACAGTTGGGGCTGGAGCCGGCACCCAGCCAGTATGCTGGTGGAGACAGAGAGACTTCTCCGGTCAGGAGATTACAGTTCCGTTGAAGCTTGTTGATTGAAAGACACACGCACGGGGTTTGCATTTAACGGAGTTTCATGATTTGAAATTTTCTTTTGTCACTTCTTCTTGACTTTCCTTGTTTACGAAAAATTGATGGAGGCGATGATGGCAGTACAGCACAGGCGCTTCTTCAGGTAGCGAAGGTCATCGGGGCATTTGCTTTCGAGAAGGACGGTTTCGGGAAATAGGGTTCATAATGGCATTACTGCATACTTTTTTGTTTCCTGCACTCTGATCTATCTTGTTAACTGTGGCTTGACACGATCCCCCCAGCACAAGGTCCTCTTGAACAAAGTCAAAGATGCCGCTGGACGCGAAGGATTCAGGGCCGTATGCCCGCGGAGCAAACAACCACAGCAACACATCATCAATCAACCCAGCATCATGGAGTTCCATCAGATCCATCTCTTCCAGATACCCACTTTCCTTCCAAACACCAATCAATTCTGTCACAATATAAACAATCAACGACATCCATCTCCAAGAACAGGCTTACTCTTCACAGCCCCCTACAAAAAATGGACACCCTCCTCTCAATCTTCCAAACCAGCATCCTAATCGCCACTTCTATGCTATCGATAGCAGCTTTCTTTCTTGGCTCTGATCTACCACATTGGTATCCTCCTCGCTCTTCCCTTTGGCAACATCCTCTGCACTGCAATCTTCAATACTTGGGATATTTCACCACCGCCACAGCAACAGGATCTTCAGCACTTGCACAAGGTATTTGCTGGTATGCTGTTGGGAGTGATGTGTATTGTTTGTGTAATGTATGAGGTTAACCGGGCGGGAGGGTATGAGAGACCGCTTGGGGGGAGGGAGTTTGGAGAGTTAGGGGCGAAAGGGTGTGTAGAGGGGGTTATTGTATTGGGGATATTTAGATCATGTTTGATGGTAGTGAGGGCTTTGGGGAGGGAGTGAAGGAGATGTGGGTAGGGGTGTATGAGGTTGGGTATTAGGTGTTGTTGCTGGCTGTAGACTTTGTGTGTATCTAGATGGGAAGTGTTTCATGGGCATACTATCTGGCTGTGCTGGTTGTGGCATGATTACTTCTTAGTTTTGGCACGGCTGAGATGTTGGTTTTCTGGTGTGATGGAGATGGAGAGAGAAGAAGAGAAGCTGCATATAGACCTACTTAGTACTGTTGAGAATATGTAGAGCTCAGAGGATTGGAGTGACGATTCTCTGCTCGAGCAAGATTCACTCCGCTGCTTTCTGGTGATCAAACACGGCAGTGAATTCTTTGACTGTCTTCACTTGTCGGGGATACGAGTGAACAGTGTTTTCTTACTTAGGACATATGACTAGCGGAAGAGGGTGAAGGCTCGGGGACATCCGTGTCGGTGTTGTTTGCGCAGGTCTCACTTTTTCGCAAAAGATTTCTTCACTCGCCGTCATGCTCCTCAAGTTTTTGTCTCATTTACTCAGTACCGTGCGACTGTTTCAAATGCACAGATGTACAATTTCTTTGCTGTCGTATTGGTCGCATCAACAGATCTGATTACCGGGTGTCGCAGGCGACGAAAACGTTGCGATGAGGGTGGCGCATCTGCATCGAGGAATATATTCGCAAAAATTTGGAATCGAGCATAATTGCCCGTTTGGCCAAGTAAGTTTCACTGTACCAAAAGCTGTTCAGAACAGTCCACTAATCCCAATCCAGGTGGTACGGCGTGTCACTCGTAAGCCTTCACAAAGGTGATATGACAAGATCCATGGTTCGATTCCGTGAATGGGCATATCTTTTTGGTCTTTCCGCCTTCACTTTACACTAAAAGCTTATAGCATCTTTGCTTCAGCTTCACTGTGAAGGTGATTTTAGTTTTGTACTCCGTAATCGATCTTCACATGCAACTGGATTTTGAGCTTTTTATTGTGAGCTCGCTGAAGTGAAGTCTGCGCGAGCTTGGAGCACACGGGCACGAGCTTCCTAACCATTACATCATGCCCATGCGGGTGGTTGGTGCAATGACAAGTGACGAGTCTCGTGTTCCTAAGCTTCCAAGGAGTAGACATCACCTTCTTAATCTAGCCCTCACTTCTTTATTACCAATAATTCCAAATCAGAACACTACAACATGGCCGAAGCAGCAGGCGTCTTGTATGCGGCCGAGCATCTGGTCGAAGGTGGCATAGCGCTAGCAAAAGGCATCTACGACCCTACGTTGCCTCTCAAAGCAACAATTACACCAATCACCGATATAAATTTGCCACGAGTACATCATAGCGTCTCCGAGGTCAAAGGCAGAGCATATGTGTTCGGTGGCAAGACCGATGGTGATGAAGTGAGTGCCTTTATCGAGTAGTGGAGGATGAGCAACTGATGACCCAATAGTTGGCTGATAATGCCATGCACATCATCATTCTTCCATCCTCTGGTATTGAAAGCACAGATTACCGACGTTTGGACCCGACTGCTTCTTCACCACCGGCAAGATACGGTCACTGCTCTGCAATCATCGATGACCAGATTTACGTCTTCGGCGGTTCTGATGTGAATGGGCCTCTAGAGGAGAAAGGCAGAGTTTGGGTCTTCGATACGGACACCAATTCATGGTCGAGTATTGATGCTGCTGTTGGAGACGTGCCAAAGGCTAAGGTGTGGGCAGCTGCTACTGCAAGTGCACGGCCACAACCTGAGCATCGCAGAACAGACGAGAATGTGGCACCTCAATTACCTCCAGACCCGGCGAAGATGGTTCCGGAGCCTTTGAAGCCGAGCACTTATGGCACCTTTGTCGTATATGGAGGGATCGCTGAGAAAGGCCAAAGGTATGTCTCCAGCTGCTTATCCGCTTTCGCTTCTCTCGAAGCATGAAAGGTCTCGATATTGCTCGACTAACACATCAGCAGTCCAAACTCGGAACTCTGGAATTTTGATGTCACTTCAAGGACCTGGTCTCAGCTGCCTTCGCCTCCAGCACCTAGCGACTCAACCTCCACTCCCTCCATAACCTTCCACTCTAACCGTCTTTGGGCCGTCTCAGGAAGCGAGACTCACTACCTCGATCTGTCCTTCGATAGCACAACTCACACGGACAAACCAACCCAAGGTCCCACAACATTGAGCCCCTGGTCCTCCCTCCATCCCACCACAACCTCGAAAACAGCAAAACACCCAGCTTCCTCTTCATCCACAGCTCTCATTCCCATAACCACAGGCCAAGGGCGCAACTACCTACTCCATCTAACCTCCTCAACCCTCAGCACCCTCCAACTCACCTCTTCGAAAACCACAGCAGCGAGCCTCAAAGACCGCGCCAGAAAAGCGATTTCGAAAAAGACGGCAGAGGGTGAGTGGGCAGAGGTGCGATACTTCAATGCCGAAAACGTCATGATTCAAGAAGGTCAAGCGGGCAGAGGAGTAGGTGATAGAAAAGGATTTGCAACGACAAAGGTCAAAGAGATTGACGGGGGTATGGTGTTAGTGTGGGGAGGTGTGGATGGAAGGGGAAGAGTCAGGAGTGATGGATTGATGATTGAGGTGGAAAAGTAAAGGCAGTACTGTATCAACAATTTTGCGGTTCATTGAGAATGGAAGAGTGGTTGGAGCGGAAATATATTCGCTGCTGAAAATCGAAGCTTCATCATTCAATGATCACAGTCGCAGTGGTTTAGTGGTAAAATTCGTGCTTGCCATGCACGAGCCCCGTGTTCGATTCACGGCTGCGACATTCATTTTGTCTGTCGATGGGCCAACTGCTTGCCAATGGGCATTCTTCTTGCATATTTGCTCATGTCCGCTTCTCTGCTTTTGCTCGCATTTGGATTTCGCCATGTTGTATTTGTAGTCAGTGCAGATACGCTGCCTCTGAGATGCCATTGATCATGATGCATGCCAGAATCCTGAAACATGGAGAAGATAATTATTTATTCGTGCAAGAAAAAAATGACCAACATGATCGGGCTTCTTCCTCTATTCTATCGAAGAAAGCCATAGATCTATCACGCAATCAATGCGTTTCCGCTTCTATCAAAAAATGAATATCTATACGAAAGATGCCCAATTGGATCAGGCGGGGGTAATCTCTCACTCCTCATTAAGCACTTCATCATGCACACTAGCCCTCCTGCCAAAGTTCCTAGGCTGTCGCTTCAAGAATGCTCCCACAGCGCCTAGATAACCTTCATGACGCAAGAAATAAGCTTGTTTGTTTCCTTTACTCCAGAATTTGATGGCGAAGGAGAGGGTGTGGATGGTTTGACGGTGGCCGCGGATGAAGCTGCCGCCAAAGTAGATGTGTTTGAGATTGTGTTTTTCGGATTGGAGGTAGGCGATTTGACCGATGTTGTTACTGTGAGGTTGAGAGTTAGTGTGATGGATCTTCGAAGGGGTTTGGGAGGAGAAGTGCTTACCTGACTGCGTAGAGCAGACTTCGAGATATGTCTTGGGGTGCAAACATGCGGCCCTCGCCAATGTCGAATTTGCGGTCTGATTGTTGTTTAGCTGCACCTTCTGGTGTCGCTGTGTCGTATCTTTCTGGACGGTCCTCGTGTTGTGGTTGTCCGTCCTCTGCATTTTGCTCTGCCTCTCTTTTGCGCTTGAAGACTTTGCCGAAGGAACTGGCGATTGTACGTTCGCTGAGGCCGATTTTGTCGTAGCCCATTCCTTGGCCGTAGATATCGCCGACTAGCAAGTCTACGGTTGAGTTGTCGCCGGCGTCGGCCATTGCTAGCATATCGTCGAATGTGCGTGCTCCGGTGAGCAGGGAAAGTAGACCCCAGAGAGTACCACCGCCTAGTGATGTTCCGCCGATGCGCTGGAATTTCGAGGGTCCTTCGACTTTGATCATGCTCACACCACTGCCAATGTTGACAAGCAGGTATGGGTACACATCAGCGCGAGCGTCGGTATAGTGTATAAGGTTCTCCTGATCCTCGTCATGGTAGGTAAAGACCTCATTCGGGATCTCAGTGATGAAGAAGTCCAATCCTTGAATTAAACACTCCATCTCATCCTCTCTCATGACATCGACACCCAATCTCTCCTTTATGCGATCGTAGTACTTGAAGGCACCACCACCTGTGGCCATGACGCATAGCTCTGATTGTTTCCCGCCATTGGCTCTCTTTTGCTTCTTTGTCAATTCGCGCATGAACTCAATACACGTGTCGATCTTCTCCGTCTCGAAGCGCAAAAAGTGTAGACGGCCTCCAGGCTCTTTCGCTCCGGGCTCGCGCGAGAAGTAAACGACCTTGGCAAGTGAGCCGCCAATGTCCGCAGCTACATGGCTGACAACAGAAGTGTGGTTTGGTAGGCGGATGTCGCGGCGATCATGCTCGTAGCCTTGGTCTTCGGTTCCGCTTTCGCTGGATGGTGATTGGGCCTCGCCATTGTCGATTATGTAGGCTCCGCTGACGTTGATTTTGATGGTGCCTGGGTCGACAATACTGTGTTGCATGTCTTCGGCCGAGCTCGAAACTCGCCGGCGCTTGAGCGGCGGTTGTCGGTCTGCCATCTTGAGGAAGGAGCGTTCGAAGAGGGGCACACGACAGCGCAACAAAATGTTGAGTCGATGAGGGAAGCTGCGATTAGAAGCTTTGTTTCGGATGTTTCGGTATGTTTGGGCAAGTGTGGAAGCTGAACAATGTGTAGAAGAACAAGAAGAGTCTCTAAAAGGGGCAGAAGGAAAGAGTTGGGACAATAATGGTTCGATTGTCTTGCTCACATAATATTAGACAGCAGTCCGTGTCCCCACTACCAAACTGCCTGCGGGGCCGAACAAGTCGACCGGACCCTGTTGTCCGGGGCCGAGTTGGCCGAGGCTTCAGTTCAATTTCCACAAAAATCTCCCATCTTCAGTCGTCCAATTCGGCAACATCTCGTGTGCTGCCGAATGGGAGGAGGGTGCTGAGTACGATGCTTTGCTCCTGAGTATTATGTTCCGATAAGAGATGATGTTCATTAAGTACTATTGTGTATCACTTTTCCCCTTACACGAGACCTCTGTGTGCCCGTATCCTTTTTATGCTATGCAGACCAGAAAATGATTCCAACACTGCCCCCTTGCGAACTGCTGTCGACTGGTATACATGTCATCTAGTCGTACAAAGCCTCGAAGAAGTAAATGACACCGAAAACAAGGAAAGCGATTGCTCCGCCAAGAGTGACTGTCCTGTGTTAGCTTTGAATGAATATACCTCGTAGCAGAAGGGTTGTACTTACCAACTCTCAAGCTGACTTTGCCGGCCAGAGCACGTCCACCAATGACCGCGATACCAGTGCAAATACAGTGGCCTGCAATGGCACCACCTGTCACCCACCAGTAATCTTGTCCAGCAGCCATGGCAATGGTAGCAATCTGAGATCTGTCACCCCATTCACCGAGGAAAGTCATCACAAATGTTTGCACCCATGCAGGAGAAAGAAGGAGACCGAGAAGGTTATTGAGTCCGCCAAGTGCGTTGCTGACAGATGCCTTTGCTCCACGGCCAGAAGGAGAGGGTGACCTGGAAGAGTCGGATGAAGGCGACTGTGCTCGTGCAGGCAGCTTGTGAGCACTGCGCGAGCCAGATCTTCTGCCACGACCAGCCTCGAGCACGTATGGCGAGACTGATGAGCGTCTACGGCCCTCCTTACGTGCAAGGTGCTCCTTCTCTTCGAGTTCGGCTTCAACCTCTTGCATTTCTTCGCCAACACCAGCGTCCTTGTCCATCTCAAGACCTTCACGCAGCAGCTTACCGCCGAAGATGAGGAACAAACCTGCTGCGAGCCATGCGGTCAGGTGCTTGGGAAGAAGAGTTGGTACAGCGTGACCGAGGACTGCAGAGAGCACTGTCATGGCGATGAGAGCGGAGAATGCACCAGAGAAGACGACAAGCTGAGGATGACGCATGGCCATGAGTGCAGCGACCAAGAAAGTCTTGTCGCCAATTTCTGAGAAAATGATCATGGTGAATGCGAGAACGAACGAGTGGAAAGGCTGAATAATGCCCTCAGTTCCATCTGCAAGACCAGGTGTCACCTGCTTGCCTTCGGTGTAAGGGAGTGTTTCTTTGAGGGTGGAGCCCACGGTGTGACTTAATGATCCTGAGGATCCAGCGGCTTCCAAAGCTGCTGCGTGTGCCAAAGCGTCCTTCTCTTTTGTGTCCAAATCTGCGGCTTTTTTGGGCGCAGGGGCTGGTATCTCGTGAGGCTTATCGGGCAGGTCGGCTGGTTTCTGTCAAGTCTCGTCAGTCGCGCACGCAAAGCACGATTAGGACCATATCATACCTCAAGTCCTTGAGCTCCCTTGGGCTTTCCAACAGGGTTGACCGCATCCTTGACTTTCTCTGGTGAATCCTTGTCCATGCGCTCCTGCTCGCTGTGAGGAAGCGGAGGGGCTTCCTTGGGTGTTTCGGGCTTCTTCTCAGCCTTCTCCCCGGTTTGACCTTGCACTGCCTTATCTTTCTTGTTTCTCTCAGTAACGCCTCCCTCAGTGCCAGTAGTGCCTTCCTTCGGGGCCAGGCGGTTCACGTCATCCATGACTCCGTCGTTCTTCTCCGGAATAGCGTCGAATTGTTTGGCGTCGGCTCCCTTCAACTTCGATAGAGATGTGGGTAGAGGCTTCACAAGATCCTCAGCGACCGCTACAGGCTTCTTCTTGTCCTCGGGGGTGATGTCGACAAAAGGTCCAGCATGGGGCTTTCCGTCCAGACCGTCAACGGGCGCATCCTTGGTACCAACAACAGGTTTTTGAGTGGGTGCACGTGAGCTCGAGGTGGTGATAGCGGTATAGTCCTTGACTGCGCCGGCGACAGGTGCTTTGGCTACGAGCACACCATCTTGCGCTTTGGGCTCAAGAGCTGCCGAAGAAACGAGGGCGGGTAGAAGCAGGAGCAAGACAGTCGAAGGGGGCGATCGTATTCTCATATTGGCGAATGTCCGTCAGAAAGTCCGGATCGTGTTTGTATGCGCCGTAGATATCGGTGGGCTGCTGACGAAAACAGCTTTAGCCTAAGTTTACTCCCGTTCTTGCAGTACTCGAGGCTGCAACGTTGATGAAGTCCAATGTGGAAAATGTAGAAGATAGACAATATAGAAGACGGTAAAGTAAAAGAACAGAAAGGACACAGAAGAAAAGGGAGACTCGAGGCGCACGACTGTTTTTTCAGGGATGAACAACTCAATGCTTCAGGACGGATATATCTGGAGCGGTCCACGCCTCCTTTCTACCAACTAGTATTGCCAAGCTTCGTAAGTCTCTCTTGGGAACTTGTGACAGCTCATCAGACATACGCGTCACAAACTTGTTTCGTTCAATTGCGGGCCTTGTATGATTGTCTATCTAAGAAACCCCGATTGCTTGATGCAAAGGTGACAGCTACTGAGCGCCTTCAACATTTATGCTTTCCAGTGCTTGGTCGACTTCGTATCCCAACAATATAACAACGAAACATCTTGGACCGACAAGCTCACAAAGACTAACATCGCTTGAATCCTTGATAAACAAGTCTCGCGGCAAAGCTGGCGGTTTAGAGCTGCTAGCAAACACGGCCATCTCAAGCAAAGCCACATTGCGTTGGTGGTGGCATGCACTTTGTTTGAACAACGCGTTGGACAGAATCTTGACCTTGATCTTGGCCCTAACCCTAACCCTAACGCCCACCTCCCTTGTTTTTGCGGAGGTGCATCACTACTATTTGTTGATATAATGATATTGAGTGTACTCTCAAACCTCAGTTTATACCTCAACTTACCATGCGAATTTGACTCGAATTCATGGGTAGAGTTGGAGTGAAATACCGTAAGTCACGTGTTGCGCGAGCTGGAGAAAACCCAAAACGCGACGCGTCGTTGTTGCCTGTAGCCGTCTTTCTTGCACCAGAACACATCTACCACAAACCACTAAATCGCTATTTTCTGAGCTTTTGAGATGGCGCGAACGAGAAGTCAAAGTCGCGAACCTGACCCGCAAGCGTCACGTCGTGCTCCCAATGCCCGTAAACCTCGGCAACGTAAGTCAAGCTTGTGCACTCAGAACGCGGCATTCACTGGATATTGGAAACCCTGACATTCTTGACCTATGTGAGCTGTCGACTGATATGAGGTTTTAGAGCTCCAGCCTCTGCCTGAAGACGATAGTGAGGTTGAGGATAACGTTGACGGCGATGATGATGTCGATGTGGACCAACAATCAACTGGCGGACTATCTCAATCCACTGGACCGCGTTACGACACTTTTTCGCAGACTGAACTTCAGCTCCTCGACCCCGAAAATATGGAATCAAACCTCGAGGACCTCAACTCCCAAGCCAGAAAACTCCTTGCCCAATTCAGAAACCCTTCCGGACGAGCAGACGAACTGAAATCGCTCATTCGTCAGTTCCAAAATCCCGACTCAAGAGAAAGACAAAGGGTAAAGAATTGCTGGGCTGACCTTCAAGTTCTCCAATCAGTCTTCACAAGTAGTGGGGAGTATTTGAAGCCCGAAACTATTCTCCGAAGCTTGCTGAGAAAGAAACACACCCAGCCATTACCAAAAGCATCCAAGCCCTGGAGACCGGACGATGTGATCTACAAAGCGAATCTAGCCATCCTCGTACACACTGTCATGACCGGGTCTGCTGACCATGACACTATCGACGCTCTGATGGGTGCAGAGCAAATCTTTTCCTCGCCCTTCGCACTTAAGTTCGTTACTCCTGGAGGCAGAACCATGCCTGGTCATAGCAATCTCATCCCGGATACTTTCGAATTCGCTCTTGAGCTCAGAACTCAGGTGCTTGTCGGTAATCTTCAGGCCAACATGACCCAGTCTGCTGCCGCATTCATGATCCGCAACGCTATGCTTGATTTTGACGACAACGACGATGACTATGGCGACGATGCGAGTGAGCATCAAATGCTCAATCATGCTCTATCCCATAATCGCTACGCCAAAGGGTGGGAGCTCCTCGACCCACATACTCTTGGGACTGAAGAGTACGCCGGAATGATTATCAGACGCGCTGGCGAGATCACAACAGCACTCTTCAGCGATATCAAAGATCCCTTCGTTGATTCATCCGCAAGCTTAGAATCCGGTTTGGCCAAGTTAAGAAAAATGTTTCCTTGGGAGCAATTCCAGAAACATCTCTTACGTTGGGCCAACTTGCGCCTCTCAGAGATTGACAACAGCATCAAACAACTGGGCGGCATTGACGAGATCGTTACTGCTTTGGAGCAAGAGATTAGAAATCGTCTTGACAACCCACATGCATACGACAATGAAGATGTGTCAGATGAGCAAGCACTTCCAAGCGTCGAGAGAAACACTCAACTTACAAGTAGTCGTGCCACACCAGCATCGGTAGCGAGGTGAATGTCATCCACATTGAAGCAAATACAGAGACTGACGAACTGCTAGCACAAAGCAACGCGCTAAATTGTCTACACTGCTTGGAGGTCGCCCTAAACCATCCACCAGTGCAAACATTTCGAGCGCCGCACATCCAGAGCGGACTCGAACGACTACACAAGTTGATGCCAATGCCGAGGTCATTGACAATGTTGAGTCAACAGCTGCCCCAAGACTGGATCCAGCGGGAAAGCTGGCAAGAGCAAACGCACTTGACGAGCAAGCAAGACAGAAGAGAAGATTTATTGACCCTCAACCTGATGGGGTACGGATAGTCGACGACATCACGGACTCCCAACCTGCCACACAGACTAGGTTCCGACTGCCTGGCACCTCAAGACAGCCATCAAGCAACCAGAACCTTCTGGATCCCGCTTTGCAGAACGAAGAGGAAACCGAGAGGCTGAGTGATGACGAGAACTTTTTTCAGACCCAGGACGATGCCCCTGTTGCCAGACCTCGACCAAGGCCTTCGGCTGCAGCCGTTGTAAATTCTACACAAGAAGAGCCCACACAATCAACACGCAGACGCAGGAGCTCCGAGGTGGAGACTCCAAACAAGCGAAGAAACCCAGGTCCGACCATCGAACCTTTCCGCTCAACTGGTGATGACGAAGCGGATGCCGTACAGATAGCATCTTTGAATACCAGATTGGCGGTTAGAAGAGCTCGACCAAGGGCACAAAGAGCACGCAAACCATGGGAGGACGCAGAGGTCGGAGCTTTACTCAGGTACATTCGAGACTACGGTATTTCCTACGCCATCCTCAAGAAGATCGATGAGGAGGGAAACAACGTACTCGGAGACCGTACTCCTGAGGACCTCCGCCTCAAAGCCAGAGAGATGAAGGTCAAATTCCTGATGTAAGTGTCACCAAAACCAAGAGAAATCCAACACATGTGAACATGACTGATGGGATCACAGCACGGAACAACCTCTTCCTGCAAATCTGCATCTCGTCCCATTGGGCAAGAAGGAAATTGAGAGGGTGAATAGGTTTGTGCTCTATGAGCAGGAACCTCAGCGTGCGCGTAGTGATCTTCCTGCCATATCGCCATAGCAGAGTAGTAGTAATCTGTATGCAGAGGCGTGATGAGATGAGGAGCTTTGGTGTTTCTGATTTTGCACATTCTATTATCATTATTCAATTCGTTAATCTCAACAACGCTATATGTCAAGCCGATCCAATCAGTGACAGGTGATTCTGCCTTCATGACTGAAGATAACCTTATGACACAACACGTTTCTTGTAGCCATGCAGAGGAGAGTCTGTTCACTCTGCTTTCAAGTCAAGCTCGCAAGCCACAAAGTATGCGCATGCAATGGTCAGGTAGTGAGTGTATGTAGGTCTTTTCATATCATTTCTACAATCTTCGAGTAACTAAGATCAAAACACCTTCCCTGCGCCTTGGATATTTCCCTGTGGTATATTTACAACAACATGCTTATAGTATTTTCTTTCTTCACATTCCTTCCTCCTGCCTAGAGCTGAGCTTACAGCTTCTGTCTCTCCATACCCTTCCAGCCGTGAGCCTCGGCGATCATCTCAGCTGCGCGCTCACCGATGGCGAGAACGGTCAACATGGGGTTGATAGTAGGCATCTCAGGGAAAACACCAGCGTCAGCAATTCTGACACCCTTGAGTCCCTTGACCTTGAGCTGATGATCCACAACGGCGAATTCATCCTTGCTCACATCACCCATCTTGGTGGTACCGGCAGGGTGGTAGACAGTGTGTGCGGCTCTTCTGCCGTATTCGGACAACTCTTCATCGGTGGTGCACTTGGGGCCGGGGGCGACTTCGCGCTTGATCCAGTCTTTGAAGGGGGCTTGTTGGGCGATCTTGCGGGCGGCCTTGAAGCCGGCGACGATGGTGTCGGCGTCGTAGCCTTCGGGGTCGGTGAAGTAGCGGAAGTCGAGGGCGGGCTTGACAGTGGGGTCGGCCGAGGTGAGGAAAAGGCGGCCGCGGGAGCGTGGGCGGGGGATGTTGGGGGNCATGCAGAATGC
>JGI24891J29808_1000254_pt1 | contig 49757 bp, 57 predicted proteins | sample FreactcultuFSWF8_FD_29808 | JGI IMG/M metagenome (IMG submission 29808)
GGTGCCTTGTCGACCTTGTCCAATACGGCCTTGTCTATGGCTGCGGCGGGTGGTTGCACAGATTTGGCCGACGCAGACTGGTCGGCAGGTGTAGGAGCGGGACTTGATGGAGGTGCATTCTTGTCGTCTGATGTTGTTGTTATTGCTCCAACTCCTGCATCTGGAGTCGTCTGTGCCATAGACGAAGAAGTCTTTCGCAATTTGAGGCCTGCAATGGCTTCCTTTTCCCGGTTTCGTTTGCGCTTGCGAGCATTGAAAGCCCAAGTATCGCCTTCAGATTGATTGCTCGCTTCGGGTGCTGCTTCGCGGGAAGCCTTCTCGGTATCCTCTTGCTGCCGTCTGAAGGCCTCGAGCTGCTCGGCAGTTTCCTTTCTCACGGCATCCTCTTTCGCCCTTGTTGTTTCCATGACGGTGTCCAGAAATTCGACTTCATCCTGATCTAGTGATCTGAATTGGTTCTTAAGTTTGGCTGCCTGCGCAATTGTTCGTCAGTAAGTGCTAGGTCACGAGTAAGTGCTTTCCTCTACCTCTTCAAAGGCCTCTTGTTTCGCATCTAAGAGACGTCAGCATCGCTTTCTGTAAGAGTGACAAGTATCATCAGCGATCGATATTCGATCCGTACCTTTATTAGCCTGAAGAACCTCGTACAAGCTCTTCCCTTCGTGTTGTCTGCTCTCGTCCTCCTTTTTTCTTCGTACGGCTTCTATCTGTTCCTGCGCCTTCAACCACTCATCATCGCGCTCAGTAGGTTTATCCACGGTACCTCCAGAGACAAAACGCGACATGACTGAGGACTCGATGCAATGCACGATATAGCAATTGCCAGTTGGACAAGCATCGGTGCTTCTGGTTCGGCCAAAATATGAAGCTATGACGGTGTTTGCCAAGCAAAGCTAGGGCTCGAGCTCCAAGGATCGCTTTACCCGGCGGCTAAATCCCAAAGTGGTAGGTGGGTTGGTGGGGTTGGTGATGTCGCCACGGTTCGTGGCAGGTACAGGCGTACGGAGGTGGATAGGCATGGAAACAGGCTGAAGTGATGGGATTCCTTCGCTGCATCATGCCCCGCCGGGCAGCACGAGATAGGTGGAGATAAGTTATTTGCGCTGGTCTTAAACATTTCTTTCGTCTCAGCAACTTGTCCTCCTTCACCACACTACTTTCTACTCTCTACACTTCCCAAATCAGTCCCAACCACATCAACCGCAATCATGTCGAACGAGTGGACTAAGAAGACCTTCACCCTCAACACCGTAAGTCACGCCGCTCGATATACCTGGAACAAGACGAACTGACACCACATAGGGTGCTAAGATTCCTGCCGTCGGTCTCGGTACCTGGCAGTCCAAGCCCAACGAGGTTCGCGAGGCTGTCAAAGCTGCTCTCCTCGCTGGCTACCGTCACATTGACACTGCTCTTGCCTACGGCAACGAGGCTGAGGTCGGTCTGGGTATCAAGGACTCTGGCGTCCCCCGCGAGGAGATCTGGATCACCACCAAGCTTGACAACCCCTGGCACAAGCGCGTCGAAGAGGGCATCACCTCTTCGCTCAAGGACCTCCAGACCGACTACGTTGACCTTTACTTGATGCACTGGCCTTCTTCCACCGACCCCGACGACCTCAAGAAGCACTACCCCGACTGGAACTTCGTCGACACCTGGTAAGTGTTTCTGATGAGATTCGAGTTGGAAATGTACTTACACCCAACTAGGAGAGAGCTCCAGAAGCTGCCTGCCTCTGGCCGCGTCAAGAACATCGGTGTCTCCAACTTCGCCATCAAGAACCTCGAGATCCTCCTCAAGGACGAGTCTTGCAAGACCGTCCCCGCCGTCAACCAGGTCGAGCTTCACCCCAACAACCCCTCCCCTAAGCTCATCGACTACTGCAAGGAGAAGGGCATTCACTGCACTGCCTACTCATGCCTTGGCTCCACCAACTCTCCTCTCGCCAACGACGAGGTTCTGAAGAAGATTGCTGAGAGCAAGGGCAAGTCCACTGCTCAGGTCCTGTAAGTTTGCATTAAACTGTCTGCTGTTCTTGCTCAAGCTAACATCGATGAACAGTCTCATGTGGGGTCTCCAGCGTGGCACCTCTGTCATCCCCAAGTCTGTCACCGCCTCAAGAATCGAAGGCAACTTCCAGCTCGACGGCTGGTCATTGACCGACGATGAGATGAAGCAGCTCAGCAGCCGCCCCGACCGCTTCAAGGTCTGCGGTGACGCCTGGTTGCCCGTCAAGGTCTTCTTCAGCGATGACGAGTAACTCCCCAAGCTTGCTGGCAAGCCACGACCTTCAAAATTGTAGATACCTCAGTTTTTCGATGATACCAAAATTTGAATTTTAACTTTTTCTCTCAAATTATTGTTTGTTTGCTCTTGTCAACATCTCGCAGGACAACGGTGACGTGACGATTCGACGTATTCGTATAGAGTTGTGGAAAGAGGGCACGCGACCAGACCTTGGCGACAGGGCGCAGCTTCTTGTCCACATCCATCGTCCCTTCTGTTTTTGTCTTTGCCCAGAGAACGGATTCATCAGATCCGCTGTGTGTCGCCCTCATAATTTACTTGTCCTAACTCTGTTGTTGCGTGAACGTATAACCTGAGCAGCCCCTCGAATCGTGGGTGTTCCTTCCATTCTACCTATGCTACAACCAGCCCGTTGATAGCAAACGTGTTTGTTTCCTTCTTCTCTTCACCTCAACCCAATTGTTTCGCGACTACTCTATAATTCTATTCGACATCAACATGGGGTTGGAAATGCCGCCCATCAAGCTAATCATAGCCTATGTGCTAGATTGGATTCTTATCATGTAGGTGATCGCAGCTATTTCCTTCTCGTTCGAACCTAACAGTGCGCCTGTAGCGCTATTGCGGCAGTAGGTGGCGGTATTTCTTTTATCACACCATATCATCGGCCTTTCTCCCTGGTCGACCTCGCAATCAGCTACCCATACGTTGACCACGATGTCATCTCCAACGCAGCACTGGTCCTCATCTCCTTGATCGCACCAGCCATCATAATCGTAATCGTCACCGCACTGTTCGTACCCGCCTTCTCGCGCTCCACCATTCGCGACAAACGTTACTGGCAGCGCAAGCTGTGGGAGTTCAATGCCGGTTGGATGGGCTTGGCACTGAGCTACGCGCTCGCGTTGTTCGTTACCCAGGGCATTAAGAACTTACTTGGCAAACCACGACCGGATCTGCTGGCAAGATGTCAACCTGATCTGACCGACATCGCTGCACATGTGGTTGGCGGATACGGTCAAGACATTTCGCAAAGATGGACACTGGTCAGCTCGTCCATTTGCACGCAGACAGACAAGAAGCGTCTGGATGAAGGCTTCCGCAGTTTCCTGAGCGGGCACTCCTCCATGTCCTGGGCTGGTCTTCTCTACCTTTCTCTCTGGTTGGCCTCCAAGTTCAACATGCTGATACCTTACCTCGGCCATGGCACACCATCGCCTAAACGCAATGATGACGACGAGGATGCCGAGCAAGAAGCCAGAGATCGTGCCGCTGCGCCACCAGTCTTTGGCGCGATCATCGTCTTAGTCCCACTTTGCGTCGCCTTCTACATCTGCTCTACCCGCTATGTCGACTTTAAGCATCAAGGCATCGATATCTTCTCGGGCAGCGTGTTGGGAATAATGACTGCTTGGATTGGCTTCCGCTGGTACCACGGCAGTCTGACAAGAGGACAGCCCTGGACATGGAGTCCTAGATCGAAGGATCGTGCTTTCGCCGTATCGAGCGGTACACATGGGTGGATCGGCGAGAGAATGGTCAGAAGGGAACGAGTGCAGAGAAACAGAGAGGTTGATGTAGAGGCTGGTGGTTCAGGCGACCCCATCGTCAAATAGAATTCCGATGGAAGCTCTGTATGAATACGAACGAGAAAAGGAAACGACGAAGCAGCTTGTATGTTTGTTTTTCAGTTGTGATTGCCGTTTATCATGACTTATGTTCTATACAAATTCATCGTACCATGATCGCTCATTCCTTATATGCAACCAAATATCTTCGACTCAAACCCAATGTTTACCAAGCAATCTTCGCAATAGGGCCATTAGGGAAAGACCTAACCACCAATTTCCTCATCTCGTCCATAACCAAGATACCAAGCGCCAGTGGCAGCGGGATCAACCAAAATTCTATGGGCACGGTGGCAGTGCCAAAAATCCTCTGAATACCAGGCACCATGGTGACGAAAATCGCAATCGAAAGCGACACAGCCATACCAGCCAACAACCAAGGGTTACGGCGCTTAGCACGGAAAGGATCGGCTTGCAAGATACTAAGCTTCTTACTCCTCACACTGAGCAGATTGCCGAATTGCAAAATAACCAATGTGACAAAGTAAACACCTTGTGCTACGGTGTTGAAATGCGTCAACTCATCTTGAGTGTAGCCGTGGAAACCTTCTGAATATCCTTCAAAGAGGAAGAAGAGTTCGCGGACGGGGATTTTTGCGTGGCGCCAATAGTAGAGGAAGAACATGGAGTGTGCGCAGATTGTTTCCATGACACCGATGAAGAGGTAGGATTGTGCGTAGATCTTGAAGTTGATGAGATGGTCCTTTTTGTGGTTGCGGGGAGGGAGGTCGAGGAGGTCGAATTCTTCTTTTTCCATGATCAAGGTGAGACTGAGGAAGAGATCGGTGAAGACACAGATGATGATCATGAGGAAGGAGGACAGAGGGAGAGGGACACCGAAGAAGACGTTGAGCAGAACTGGCCAGATTTCACTGAAACTTCCGGCTGGAAGGAGGTATGCGATACCCTTTTGGAGGTTCTGGAAGACAAGACGACCGAGACGGATGGCCTCGACGATCGAATCGAACTTGTCGAGAAGTACCAGATCAGATGCTTCGAGGGCGACGTCAGAACCGGCAGCAATGGCGATGCCGACATCAGCAGCCTTGAGTGCGGGTGCATCGTTAACACCATCACCAGTAACGGCAACAACGTTGTCGCGAGCCTTGAGTTCGTTGACGATGCGCAGCTTCTGCTCAGGTGTAGTACGTGCAAATACGATCTCCTCATAACTGCAGACAATGTCCCAATCTTCATCGGTAAGCTTGTTGATCGAGGGACCTTCAAGGAGCAGACTGCTGTTGACACGAGCACCCTTCTCGCTGTCGTTGACGAAAGTGGCTCCTTCAGCGATAGTCTCGTACGTGTCAGGCTCGCCAGTGTGGGTGAAGATGCCAACATTGCGAGCAATAGCGGCACCAGTCAGACCGAAATCACCAGTGACCATGAAGAAACGTGCACCAGCACGACGACAAGACGCAACAGTAGGAGCAGTCTCCTTACGCGGAGGGTCAGTGATACCGAGGACTCCAATGATGGTCAGATCAGCAATGCCGTTCTCCATGATCTCGTCTCCAAAGGCGTTAGTGCCGAGAGCCTCGATGGGATTGTAGTGACGTTGACAGAGAAGGATAACACGCTCGGCATTGCGAGATAGACGTTCTTGGAGAGCGCTGAATTGAGCTTTGGCCTCAGCATCGAGAGGCAAGACAGAGTTGCTCTTAGCAGACCAATATGAGGTTGCGAAAGGAAGGAGCTTGTCAGGAGCACCCTTGACGTAGACAAGGTATTTGGTTTTCTCAGGAGCAGATTCGTAGTTGGAGTCAACTTCATCGTGAAGTGTAAGCATCCACTTGTTCTTGCTGTTGAAGGGGATCTGGTATTTGCGAGGATGGGCGTCAGGGAGACTTCTGGTTGAATCGACATGGGCAACTTCTGCGAACTTGAGTACGGCTCCATCGGTGGCGTTGCCCTGAACTTCGCGTTCCAAGATGGGCTTGTCCATAGTGAGGGGATCAAAAGTAGCATCGTTACATAAAGCGGCTGCACGATGAAGTTCGGTGAGTACGGTATTCTGGCCAGCTTCCATCTTCGAGAAGGCTTCAGCAACAGTAAGTTGCTCATCAACAAAGCCGACGGTGGTAACAACCATTTTGTTCTCAGTCAAGGTACCGGTCTTGTCAGAGCAAATGACGTTGACACAGCCAAGTGTCTCAACTGTTGAAAGTCCCTTGGGTAAAATGTTGCTGTTCTTCATTCGACGGGCAATCATCATCAGTGTCAAAGCGACTGCGACTGGCATGCCCTCAGGAATGAAGGCAACCACACAGCCCATGACATTGTTGAGCATTGCAACTGTGCTCATATATGCAGGGTGGTCGCGTCTAAGCCAACCAACCCAAGTCAACAAGATGGCCAAGGCAAGGACAATAGTCAGGCAGACGATAATTCTGACGAAACGACTGATCTCCATTTGAATGAGTGTCGGCTGTTCCTTTGCGCCAGCCATCGCACTGGAGATGCGTCCCATGCAGGTATTCTTGCCAGTCAGGACAATAATACCGGTAGCGCTGCCGTTGGTGACCATTGTGCCCATCAAAGCAATGTTACGACTCTCAAGGAAGTTCTTGTCAGTGGAGTCGACAGAGCCTTCGATCTCGTCAGACTCTCCAGTAAGCATCGATCTGTCGAAGCGAACATCGCCGGAGGTCGCGAGCAGACGAAGATCGGCAGGAACTTTGTTGCCAATACTGATCTTAACAATATCGCCAACGACAAGGTCGGTTGAAGGAACTTTTGTAGATTGACCGCCACGGACGACGAGGGCATCAGCTGGTAGTAGATCCAAGATGGCGTTCATTGTGCGGCCAGTCGACCAGTCTTGGAAAGCTGAGAAACATGCTTGTAGGAAGATGACGATGAGGACTAGGATAGCAAGACCCAGGTTGTATGCTTGAGGATGCGGGTTCCCTAATGGTTTCCTAGAGAGAAAGTCAGCAGACCATCTAGTGACAAGATGTAGAGCCACATACCAGCAGATGAAGAAGATAATCACACCAACCCAGAGTACTGAGCAGAAACCACCAAAGACATATTCGAAGAGCTTCTTCGCATAGTTCTGACGCTTGCGAGGAAGCGAATTCTTTCCGTCACTTGCAAGACGAGTCGAAGCATACTCAGATGTCAGGCCTAGCTCAGAAGATGATGAGAGTTCTTGTATCACTGAGTCGGCATCGAGCACGTGGTATTCTAACTTCTCGAAATGCTCTGCATCATTTTGTCGTTTGTCTTCGGCCTTTGCCTCCTTCTTGAACGGCGTCTTTGGCTTCTTGGAGGCCTTCTTTGCTGTTGGCTTGTGTCTCCACTTCGATTCTGAGACGACGTCGTTGACCGTCTGTGAGTGAGCGACTTGGAAGGAGAGAGTGCGGAACTCAATTGGGATACCAGCAGCAGCAGACGTCGATTGTGCTCGTGATCTGATACTGCTGATAGAATCGCGGCTCTGTGATCTTTGTCGACTGTGTCGGCGACGGCGTTCGAGGCGATCCTCGGGTTCGAAGGTGATTCGAGAGCGTTCATTTGTTGTGATGACATGCTCCATCTCTCCTTTCTCGATAGAAGATTCCTGATCAAATGATGAAGACATCTTGAGAGAGTCGTGTGTGTGTTGAGAGGGATGAGAAGAGAAGATCAGGCAGAGATAATATTATATAGATAGCACAGAAAATATCATGTGTGAGACGAGGATGATTTGTCTAAAGGGTCATTTGCCTGATATTCGCAGGCCAGGGCAAAAAAGAACATTCGAAGCCTTAGTCCTGGTCGTATCTAGGCCCAACGTTGGGTAATGGAAATTGAAGGAAGTGCTGACCATAGGAAAGCAAGACGTACCGTACCGTGCGGGCTGCACGATGCTTCAGATCCATTACGACTACGTGTTTCTCCTGTTGTTATGGTTGCAGTGCTTGCGACGCCACGTTGGTAAGGGTTGCCGTGAGGCATTTACGATGCGAGCATTCTGGATCTCCACAAATCGCACATGCCTCTACCGTTGTGCAGGTTGCGTTATTTTCTGATCGACCAATCCCCAATTCGCCGGGGCATTCAGTGTTCAAATACTGACGGCCGAGTGCGGAATACAATGAAACTTTCCCCTGCATGCATCATTGCTCGTATTGGCGGTGACGAACTCAGGTCGAGTTCGCGACCTGCCAAAGAGAGTCTTTGCAATTGTTTTTCCCCAATTCCCAACCACATTCCAAAAACAAGCCTTGCCAAGCCGTTGGTGCAGTTCGTCAAAAGGCTTGGCCAAGCTTATATTGGATCGCCCTGAGGGTCTAAACACTCGCCCTGCATGGCAGCATCGTGTCGCGCAGATGGCACTGTTGTTAACTGATCGACTAGTCGGCGCGTCGATATTGAGAAAGTCCACTTCAAGCCAGATGGTCTTGGATGGGACTTTGCGGCTTGCTGCGAGGTCTCCAGACTCCGGCTGGGGAAATTTCCCTGAACTCCCAAAAATCCCTCAAGACATCATTGCTGATTCCTCTGGGGCGCAGCATAGTCCACTACAAGGAGATGGTAGCGAAAGAGAAAAACGCTTCAGAATTTACTCCGTACCGTGTCAATAAACACCGCAACCATTTTTGTAGCACACAGCGTATTAGCCGTCAGTTCAGTTTTGTCAAACAAGCAAATTAGACGACCCAGCATGTGGCGTAGCATGTCGGTGTTTTCCTGGTCACACATGTCGCAGGCGTCTCATCTGAGCAGCGTGTCTTTGGTCAACCATGTGTTTGATTGTGGTAGCGAATCATTGATCGCATCAGGTAAACATGCCAGAGAGATTGTGGCTCTTATGCCACATTGCAGGTCATGCCACACTGCAGGTCGTGACACATAGCGGCGGTTACCGTTCGTGAAAAGGCACAATCATCATGTGAGACGGCTCGAGAAAGTCATCTTCTGCTCCGCTAGACTATTCTTGATGGCCGAAAGAAAGGAGTTTGTGGCAGAGCTTCCGATTGGAGTTTGACAAGGAGGAGTCACTGTAGGTGAAGACGCACTTCTCTCGATGTTGTCGGTCCCGCTCACGACAATTAAGGTGTCAGGGGGATCTAGAGGGGCTGTGCAGATGGCTGGAGTCTGGTTGGACGTTACATGCATCTCTGTGGGTCTCTCAAGGAACCTCTGACAGTCCAAAAGAAGCTGTGGCTCTCCATTGATGGTTTCGGTTGTTCGAGCTTCCTCTCTGGGTATAGGCGAAGTTGTCTCGCTTTCTGACTCTCTAGATCCCGGTGAGACAAGTGGCTCCGGACGGCGAGCCATGATACCTGGGTGACGTTCCAGGAACCGAGCAGGCCATTGTTTCCCAAGAGGTCGCGGTAGCGGATCGTCAGCGGTAAGCTCCTCGCACAACATACTGTAAGCCTTCTCCCCGATCTTGCGGTGAAGTGCACGAACATCCTCCAGCGAATCAACAAATTGGCAAAGGGTAATCTCCTGCTCTGGACTCAGGCGTTGGCTTCCATTCTTGAGGCGGTCAGACTTGGATGCTCTTCCTGCAGCACGAGCGCGTAGGCGAAAGTATCCAGCTCTCTCGGTGATCCCGTAGGCTCGTCCAGCTTCAGCCAAGCTTGTATATTTGCCCGCCTTGAAATCAGTAATAGCATTGGTGATCTTTTTTTCGATTAAATGATATTCCAGAACTGGCTTTGGTTTTGGGGACTTCTTCTCAAGAACTGGAGGGTACACCAGTCTCGGCACCTTTCGGGGTAAAGATTGATCTCCATTGACCTGCTCCATTGTCTGATGGATGAAACGATCCCAATATGCCCATATCGAAGACACGACAAGAGTTGAGCCGCAATTTGTGTTGAGTTGGAAGACACGTTCGGCACTTGCCGAGCCCTTGAACAACAACCGCCAGCTCAACTCCGTCCATCTCTCCTTCCTTGCATGTTATTTTAACAAACCTGGAAGTCGTTGCAAGAGTCTCTCGACTTCCCCCCGAAATCTTAGGTGACGATAGTTGCTGGTTCGTCCAATTCTTGACCAATGTTCGACCGCCACGACCGGGCAGTGACCGACATCCGACTTGGAAGAGCAATCGAATATGTTTGCTATCATCATTTCATCAATTGACCACAAAGGTTTATTCACCTTGCTTACAAAGCGCCAGCCAATGTTTGTTTCCATACTTCAAATCTAAGGTAATGTTTGCCGTGAGGTCATCTCACGAGCATATATAATAAATCCAGCAGAACCTCGCCTGATAGCCAAAGGCGTCTCTATTATTTGCAAATGGATATGTCCATGCCTTTAGTTTTTCCTCCGTCATTGCACTTCTTTTTCCTTCGCCATCGATCATCACGTCGTCAAAGAGATTCGACGGCAACTTCGACTCCTTTCCGGATAACAGCATTGTATAACAGAATGGTTGGTAGTCCACCTGCTAAGGAGTTGAAGGAATTGAAAAGTAGGATCAAGTATTTACACAAAGCTCTCAACAGACCAACCGTTCTAGAGGTTATGGAAGACTTTTAAAGCTCTGCAGGCAGCGAACCCACACTGTCGGAGGGCAATGCGACCGAGAATCAGACAAACCCTGACATCGAGATTCTTGGCCAAAGAATCGGAGAGTTGCTCAAGGACAGGGCGGACACCGAGTTGTCGAAAAACTACATAAGCCGATCGCTTGACAATCTCTGGTTCAGGTACTGCGCACTCGTAGAAGAGAATGAGTGTCTCAAAGAACGATTGTCGGAACTTGGTTACAATCCTGACGGCACCAAGATCAACGAGGGGCGCTGAGTGCTCATCTTGGTTCCAACAGACAGGTCCTCTCAACAGGATGGCGCTCAAGAAGGACGAAGAGAGACATGTCGGCATCGATGATCTGGGGTGTAAATTGGCCTGCCTCCCCGCGTGTCAAAACCTGTGACTTCTAGCCATCTCCCGCGACTACGGCAGGAGCCTTCCGGCCTATGAAAATGCACAGTGCTTTTTAGGTCGGTATAGTCGTCCGCATAGAGGCGCTAAATACTATGGTCTCAGTGGGAGCTGCCCCTAACACTGCCAAAACTATATATTCCTACAATTATACGCGTGAGGAAGTTTAGCACACGGCGAGTTGGAATCCACAATGTGTAGAACACTCGGCTCGGCGTGGAACAACCCATCACTTTCCTCAGCACACTGCCAAGCTTCGTTTTATCGTGTCTCTCACAGTATCTCTGCTCACTCTCGATCAAACGCGCCGATGGCACTTGCGGTCTAGATGGGACTCACTGGATACGTCTCCTTGGCTTCCATTAAACTTGAGAAAGTCATTTCAAACTGGCTACCGCGTTCAGTAGTGACGTCCGACACAGTCGTTCCTCCTCTTCTTCACTACCATATGCTCTTCGCAAGCGTGTGAAGACCATCATAAGCCCCTTCTTCACTTGATTCACTTCGTTCAACTCTCGTGTTTGCTCTCGATCTCGCTCATAAAGACAAGACCTTCCGACATTCGTATTCCTTCTCTTCTACATCAACCAATACCAATCATCTACAAGGTTCGCTTCCTTACCCCGTTCCACTTTTCACCTCCCACTGACACATTGCACAGCACGCTCGATCAGGATGGCTCAGAACAACGAGGATGCGGTCAAGGCGCTGGAGGACCTACGCGCCAGAATCGGTCTTCTCACTAGCTGCCTGGATGCAAAACTCGACCCTTACGGACCATGTAGGTCTCTCTATCAGAATAGGCAGGAATATTCACTCACCGACTACGTAAAAGATACAAAAGCCAGCAAAAAGACACCCGAATGGATCACCTCGAGACTTGAGAGATTGATCGAAGATCTGGCGGCCAAGAAGGACTATTTCCAAATCAAGTACCTCGAGGCCATGAGCAAAGAGCTGAAGCTCGAGTCCCAGAACTTGAAGCTCGAGTCCGAGAAGAGAAAGCTTGAGCACAGGATACAAGACCTTACAGTTTTGTTGTGCAAGCACGATATTTCAACCCCAGCTGCCATTTCCTTCTCGCCAACAGACTCGGAGCTGTCGGATGAGTCTGATTGTTAATGAAATCGGTGCGCGATCCGTTGGCGACGGGATTCGATCACGGCACAAGAAGACGGTCAAGAGGAGAAAAGAGGCATTTGATCTCAGGGGTATATACCAGACAACGCCTCGCTAAGAACCGGGAAGCAGATTCGTGGGAAGTTCAATGACAGAAAAAGGCTTTTTCAAAGACGATCAAAGATTACTTCCAAGACCGATGACCTTCACACCACCCGTGTCACCTGCGTAGGCCAACCAATACCTAAGTGGATGCCATGCCAGGACGTTGATGATGTGAGTGGTATCGAAGGTATGAACAGTCTCACCGGTTTGAGCGCAAGCGACGTGGATACCCTTGTCGCCGTCCTTGTCCATACCATGGGCGCCGCAGATGTATGTGCCGTCGAAGCTGAAGGACAAGCAGTGGATACTACCGGTCATGTTTGAGAGGGTGTGCTTGCAGACCCAGTCGGTTGTGTCCCAGAGCGTGACGAGAGAGTCGCCGCCACCGACAGCCACAAAGTCGCCATTAGGACTGTGTTGGACGCTGTATGCGGCGCTGGTATGTGCGTTGAGTGTGTGGAGGAGTGTCTGATGTAGCTCGTTAGTCGCGTGTTGTGCCCGATGTGTGATGATATCCTTACCATGCTTGGCCAGTCCAGGACCTTGACAGTGCCCTCGCCAGTTGTAGCAAAGACTTCGCGACCAGAGTTGGAGAAGGCCATTTGATTTGTCTGAGCACTACCCAACTTGCGACCCTCCTGCATGGTCAAGTCCTCTGTGTTGCCCATAGCTCCCATGCGCACATCGATGGGCACGATGACATCGTCCCTACGACCAGCTACAAGATGTTGACCAGTCGGACTCCAAGCCAAGAACAGACCACCATCTCCCAGAGCAATCTCCTTCACCGGAACAGCCTTGTTATGCGCACCAGGGCCAACACGCACATCCCACAACTTGACGGTACCATCATTTCCCGTCGTCGCAATCTCACCCTCACGCGTGGGGTTCCAGACAAGCTTCTCTACACTCCCGACATGACCCAACAATTCCTGACTGCTCTTAACATTCGGGCGATCGGGGTTCCAGATGCGGACTTTGGAGCCAGAGGTTGTGGCTAACGCTGCACCTGTTGACGACCAGGCCAGATGGCGGATGTGTGGTGGGATTGTACTCGGTCGCGCATTCTCGCTGAAGACGACGGGTTTTTGGCCTTTGAAGGTTTGGGAGAAGAAGTCCTTCTTGAGTGGGCGACTGCGTGCGGGCGCCGGCATGGTAGAGGTTGGGTTATGCGCGTCGATGCGCGTTGCAAACGGGGCAGAGCTGCAGTCGGCTTCGGTGCGTTTGGTATGCGATCGATTCGGCGAGAGACTGGGGAAGGGCGCAAAATGTCGGAAATGTCGCGAGAGAATGGTTGTGAAATGAGCGAATGGGTTTTGGAGCTTGACGCTTGTCTTGCTCTCACAGTCACTTTTGAGACTTGACCAAGCTTCATCCTCAATCCATCTCGAAACTTTTGATTTGCACTTGCACAATTACAACATCAATACACTATTTACATTTTATCGTGATAGATATCTACAATCTTGCGACAAATCCGCTCTTGTCAATCTTGACCAAATATTCCTTTGTAATTTCCTCGACCTTGGTGACGCCTGCGAGACCCATGGCCAGCCTGATCTCGTCTGAAAGCAGGCGCAAGCACAACTCAACACCAGCTTGACCCTTGTATGCCAGTCCCCAGAGGACAGGTCTACCGATCCAAACAAAGTCTGCTCCAAGAGCCAGTGCCTTGAAGACATCGGTGCCGTGTCGGATACCGCCATCCACATGGACTGGAATCTTGCCCTGTACTGCTGCAACCACTTCGGGAAGTGCATCCAATGTTGCCAGCGCACCATCTGCAATTTGTGTTAGCAAATCAAACTAAGTAGGTCTTTCGAGCTGAATTTCTCACTCAGTTGCCTTCCTCCGTGGTTCGATACCACAATTCCATCAACACCGTGGTGAACGGCCAAAAGAGCGTCCTCGGCAGTCGCGATACCCTTGACCCACACCTGCATCTCATCTCCACACTCCTTCTTCAACCACTCGATGTCTCGCTCCCAGGAAAGTGTCGGGTTGGCTGCATGCGAGTGGAATGTGATGGGACCTTTTGGCACAACTCTGTTGCCATCGCTGTCTGTGTATCCTGCCTCGCTGCCTCTTCGGGTTGCACCCTGACCTCTCTGCTCGGCCTCAGCATCAGGTTGGTTGTCGCCTTGCCCCTCGAAGTTAGGGATCTTGAAGTGTGCTGGCAGCTTGAACTGGTTTCTGATTTCGAGGTTGCGGCGGCCGAGAATGGGTGTGTCGACAGTGAGGAAGACGGCTTTGTAGCCTGCCTCCTTTGCTCTCTTCAACAGCTTGATACTGTGGTCGCGCTCCTCGAAGAGGTAAAGTTGTAGCACGTGAGGGTTGTCGCCATTGGCCTCGGCGACTTCTTCCAGCGTTGTGGTTGCAAACGAAGACAAACCCATTGCAACTCCCATCTTCTTGCATGCTCTCGCTGTGGCCAATTCACCATCTGAGTGAGCGAGTCTTTGCATTGCTGTCGGTGCTACACCCAATGGAATGCTGTTCTTGTGGCCAAAGATGTTCACACTGGTATCGATCTTTGATACATCTCGAAGGACTCTGGGTCGGATACGGTACTTTGCATATGCGTCCAGGTTCTCTTGCAGTGTGCTGCCAGAATCGGATCCCTGTTCATGACTTAGCTGTGTCATCTTAGACATGTTCACGTTACTCACCTCATTGTAATAGTCACGAGTCTGCTTATCCATCATAACCGCAGCATGCTTCTGCAGCTCGGAGATGGTCAAGCAGTTCAAATCATGAGGCAATCTCTCCGACATTGTGATTGTATATGATAAATATTCGAGATAAGGATATAACAGGTCAAGTGAGATGTAAGAATGCTAATTGATATCAAGAAGGCAACATCGACATTGAGAGATAAAAGTCACCTACGTCAACTCCCTAACTCTGCCGGTACATATCAGAGTGTAAAGACCTCGGCATGACGAACTGAGTTCTGCTTCCCCGAAGCCGGAGCGAATCGCCCCCAGGTTTTGGGTGCTCTTGTGGGGTCGGAGATAGCTCGCGAACGGAGACAACAGCGACACTTCCGCATATCCGAACCATCATACGAAGGCAGGAATGGATCTGATAGAGAGGTACATTTGGAATCAATTTGAGGTCTGAGAACGACAGGGAGCTATCCATACGGTCGCTGCCTTTGGTATCGTATCTACCTAAATCATGGCTGTCACCAAATTTCCCACGGTGGCTTCGTGCTGATGGTTATCATTCTGCTGACTGTCGTTGACAAATTCGCGAACGATAGTTCCTGGGCCAAAACGCTAATATATGCAGTCCAAAGCTTAGAGGGCAACAGAAGAACAATTGTCCTTCCTTCTTATCCACAAGAGAACTCACATAACAAGGCCGATAGCAGAAAAGTATCACTTGGATATATTGACAGGGTGACACAGCTAGCATCAGTCAAAGCTAATATACGCGCGACGCGTCACCCAGAAACTCCAGCCATCGTGCTTCCCCACTTCTGACTTGACCTTGACCTACCCAAGAATACGCATTGAATCTTCTCTGTCAGCTCGCCGTCAACTCTTCTGCAACCTGTACTTTCGTCTTCTCCGTAAACGGGCTCGTCATTCGCCATACATACCAGATCAGATACTCGACATGGCATCTACCATGAGCAACAAGCGTCAACGCGTAGAACCTCCCACCCAATACCAACACGGCCTGCCTTTCGGATATCCCCAAACCCTTTCTCAACAGCCCCAACATTTCCAACAATTCCAACAACATCAAGCACCGGCAATAGAAATCAACGTAACCAATTGCACAAGAACACCCGAAGAAACCGGATGGGTCGTCAACTCGGTACACAAGCTGGACGAGACCACTTTACGCAAACTCGTGATCCTATCCGCCTTGAGCCATCAAGACATGTATATTGCCCTATGGAACGAATTGCAACAAATCGAATACGCCCGAACGATGAGACAGCAGGAAGAATTACAAGCTCAACAAGACCAACTAGCCAAAGAGAACGCGCAAATCATCGACTTTCGCTCAAATGTCAACCAAGTCGACTATGTTATCAATGAAAAATGGTCTAGATTGAGCGGCTCAAAACAATACGACAAAGCAGGAGATGCAGCGGAACTGGTGAATGATGAAATCACCGAGATCGTGGGATCGGTCGCACCGCACAGTAATTCCACGACCAAGATAAACGCCGTCCTGGCACTCTGTGATATCGGTAGTATCGTGGCTGCGGGTGGCGATTGCATTGGCGCTGAAGTACGGAAACAAGTCGGCTATGATGAAGAGCTGGTGAATGCCTTATGGACAATTGTAGAGACCATGTCTGCTGCGGACAAGATGGTCATGACTGCCGAAGACATCCAACTTCTTGAAGCTTTCGACAAGGAGAGAAAGGGTCATTGTGTCTTTGACGGCTTTGACGAGGTGCTCGAACATTTCAAGAAGGCTGTTGAAGATCCCTCGAGTGTTCAGTTCGATGAAGACGACGATTATGGCGATATTGATGAGCAAGCTTTGCTCAACAAGTCTGATGCCATCGAGGGAACGGCTTCTCAGCCTATCACTCTATGAGATGCGACGGCCGTTCAGTCTGAATGCCCTGTCACAAATATACAAACGTATTCATAAGCAGACCGAAGGCACGGTCGCCGCAAACTGGACCGACGAGGACGTTGTGTGACTCATTATTCACACTGCAAGAATATGGCATCCGTACAGCTGGCTTTATAATCCCAAAGGAGTCACTTGACTGGTTATGACTGGGTTAGGTATCCATTGAGCAAATTTCCTTACTAAGCAGCCCTGCTCCCAATCTCTTTAAGACCCCCTTCCACTCCCTTCCACCCTCTCTCCTTCTTTCTTTTCATACACACCATTCGTCTTCGGACTAGAGTGCAGACCCAAATCTTTTGAACCCACCTGAGGGGTTCGCGGTGTGCTGCAGCGCACTTCGAGCCTTTCTAACCTACCCACTTGCCCTTTCCCTTCTCACTGGCAAGAGTCCCGCACACTCATGGCGTCAAACATAATGAGCGCTCTTTAGTAATGACTCCGCCAAAACATCTTTCCCTTCTTCATTCGGGCCGTAATAGGATCAGTTGTCGTTCCCTCAGCGACTGGTTCGAAAGGGACCCTTTTTCCCTTTTCCATGATGGTGGCGCCTTTTTTTTCATTGATGTTCTGGCTTTTGAGCTGGGCATTGGAGAAGAGATTGTGGTATCGTTGCTGCTGGATGTGGTCGCTTGTATCGTCATCGCCGCTGCTTGCTGTTGCCATCGTAGTCGTTGCTCGTGGGTATCGTATTTCGCGCGCAAATTTCTATCCTCGGCGCTGCTTGTAATGTGTGTCGTCGTTGCTTGCTGTGGTCGTCTGTCGTCGCCAGAGTTCATCATCCACAATCCCATACGCGCTTCGGTTTACATGCTATTGCTCTAGTCTCTCTTCTTCTCGATCCTTGGAAGCGAGATCCAGAATAGCCAGATGACGACCAAGAGTGCCAGAATGATAGGTTGAAGGACTTGCACACCCTTCGCTTGAGCAATGACACCGGTCACGAAGGGAAAGATGGCGGCACCAGATCCACCAAATGCTGCTGCGAATCCGATACCGCTGACGTGCAGATGCCTGGGTAGGAGCTTCGTCGTGGCGACGACGGCGGCTGGAAACAAAGGACCTAAAAAGAAGCCTTGCAACGCGACCGCGACAGCAGAAACATAGAACTGCGGAACGAGCCAGAAGAGAAGTTCAAGGCCGGTCGCTATTGGTAGATAGATGGAGATGGACAGTTTCTCACCAATTCGTGGCGTGACGAAACCGAGTATCAACCTGCCGACTGTGATGCCGAGCCAAAAGCCAGTTGCGGTCATACCAGATGCGAATGCGCCTCCGTCACGCTCTCTGAGCATGAAGGTTGTGATCCAACCGCCAAGAGCCACCTCGATACCGACGTATCCGAGTAAGAACAAGGCGCACAACCATGTGACTCGGGCACTCGGCATGGTGAACAAAGCTTCCTTCATCCTGTTACCTTTCTGATCCGTCGTTCTCGGATGAGCGAGACGAAAGACTTCTCCAGTCTGGCTCCAGAAAGCCCAAACACTGGTTGCAACTTCGAGTGCTGCAAAGCCGATCTGAAATCATAGTCAGCGACAGGACTCAATACACCTTAGGTCTCAGAACATACCATGAAGTAATACCACGTCCACCACGGCTTGTCAGCCTTTGTGATCAACGAGGTAGCGACCAGTGGAGCAATGGTTGCTCCAAGGCCATAGATTCCGTGAAGGAAACCCAGTACTTCGTTGGCGTTCGACATTGCACCCATCCAGGCGTTCCAAGCGGCGTCTTCCAAGCCATTCCCGAAACCAGCAATTGCAAAGACGACTACCAGTACCGGATACGGAGGATGCAATGCGATGACTATGTATGCAATCAGGTGGCATGAGGGAGCGATGAAAGCAACGCCTCTCTGACCAAGCCTCAGATGTATGCTGTTGTTGAGCAAGGCAGAGAGATTGTAGCCGATGAGAGGACTGAGGAAAATGAGTGAGACGATAGTATAGGAGAGGTCGTAATGTGTTTCTAGCTAAAAGATGTCAGGTTTCATTGATAGTCAAGGATATCATATCATCGTACATATGGGATAATAGCTCCATAAGTTGCATCGTTCATGCCCATAATAGCAAAGCCCCAAAAAGCAGCAAGTGTCCGGTAGAGGTTCGACCCATTCCACTTCTCGAGTTCTTCGTGAGAAGCAACTGTTGGAGATGGCAGAGTCTCGTTCTGATCGTCTCGGTCAAGATCATCATCGAAGTCATCGGGGCCGAGTCTTCTACCGGTATCTGCAGGGAAATGCTTCTCGTATGCCCGTGGCGGATTATGAACTGGCTCAAGTTTAATGACAGCTGTCGAAGAGCCTTGATGGCTGATTCTTCTCGAAGACGACATTCTCGGATCTCGGTATCGAAGTCGGCGGGTGAATCAAAGAAGGAAGACGTTGAGCCTAAGTCTTGACAAAAGCACCAAGCACTTTTCCGGAACTCGTCTCACTCGTGGCAAGATTGCTTGATGAGTTGGCATCTTTTCTAATCTTGCGAAGGGCGTCATTCATGTAGCAGTATCTTTGGCTCCGAAAAAGGAAGTCTCACGCGCCCATGTACTTCGGTCCGACAGCCGGAGTCCATCTTCCCCCAAACAGCAGGCGCACATGGAGAAACCTGGGGAAACCGCATCATGGCCGGCAAACCGGACCGTGTTTCCTGGGCATACAGCCAAGTCAGAATTCAAGCTGCGAGCATCAACCAGCAGAATACGACTACGTGGCTTGAATACAGCTGACACAAACTCCAACTCGGCCGAGTATCCATTGGACAGATCATAAGTACTTTAAAAGCTCTCGAGGCTGTCTCGTAACTACCTTCCTCCACATCACAAATCGTCGCACTCAGTATCGATCTTCTTTACCATCAATTGACACCATGGCCGAATCATACCAATCATCGCATTATGATCACTCCATCCCGGACGTGAGCAAGCCATTCGATCTGAGATGCCCAGACAACACCGACCTCTGGCGCATCCCTCCCTCAACCGACCGTGGAAACACACCTCACATCTACCGCACAATCCCCGCCTCAGACTTCAAGTCAGCAAAAGTCACAGTCTCTGGTCCCTGGACGGTACTCTACGATCAAGGCGGACTCTGCATGATCATCGACATCCCTGGCGCTCAGCAGAACAAATGGGTCAAGACGGGCATTGAAATGCTGAATGGCAAGCCTCGTGTCAGCGTTGTTGGTACCGATACTTGGTCGGATTGGAGCCTGCATCCCGTCGTCGCCGCTGACAAAGTGTCTGCCACCATCGAGATGATTGTTGAACATGATCATCTGTGGGTTTATTTGATTGGAGATGATGGCGAGCGTCATCCTATGAGGGAGATCACTTGGTGGAATGCTTTGCCCAAGGACGCAACCGTCAAGGTCGGAGTGTCTGCCGCAAGACCGGCTACTGAAGGAGGTGAATTGATTGTGCATTATGAGAATTTGGTCATCAACGCATAGACGCATTTGATAGCGTCTGAGTTGAGTTCTGACTGATATTTACGTACGCTTCTCCAAGCGTATTATTACAATGATACTTAGCCCAACAAGAATACTCCCGAACCATCCCAGAAACTCCTTAGGTAATTGGTGACTGATACATACAGGTCATACTTTCAGAATCATGAGATGAAAGTGGCCTCAGTGAAGAGGGTGCCCTCCTCGGTCTTCTCTTCGCCACCAATCTTGATCTTGATGGGAAGCTTGGGGCCGTACTAGAATGTTGGTCAGAAATGATTAACTAGTAAAGCGTCTCTGGAAAACTCACCTGGTAAATATAAGGCTTGGTACCGGCTGCACCAGCAACGATCTGCTTGACAAACTTGGGGACCTCGGCCATAACGTCAACGCGGTCAAGTCTCTCACCGAGAGAGCCCTCGACAAGTGCCTCAACAGCCTGGCCGTTGGCATCAGTACCGTTCCAGGAGAAGGAAACAGCGCCAGGTTCAGGCCAGCTGTTCTCGGGGTCACCCTTGATCTCGCTGTGCTTTGCGTTATTTGAAGAGCCTGCGCAGAGGATCTTGCCGTCGGTAGCGATGCCGCCAACGTTGACGACAGTCGAGCCGTACGAGGGAGGAGTAGTGTACTCCATCATGACGGCGGAGTAGGTTGGGGATTGGTAGTTAACAAAGTTCCACTTTGCGGCTGTCATAGACAATCAGTATCAATGGAGGTGTCACAATTGGACTTGATGGACTCACCTGCGTGGTGAGGCTTCATGCCCTGGAGAGCATGGACGAAGAAACCTCTGCCCTTGACATCAAGAGGACCGGAGGAGGTGATGATGGTACCCTCGACTTCGCAGCGAGGCCAGAAGGCGTGTCTCATGGATCCCCATGGCTTCTTGGGGTCGGTACCGAAGTTGGAGGTACCGTTGTTGCCAACGACGAAACCAGGAGCAGTCTGAGTGAAGCTGATGTCGACGATGCTCTGCTTGTTGGTGTTGGACTTGATGTGGTAGCTGTTGCCCTTCTCGTTCAGCTCGGTCGAGCAACCCTTTGCGCGGAAGTTGAATTTGCCCTCGTCGAAGCTGTGGTTCTCGCAAGCGTCCGATGACCAAAGGTTGGGGGTCTTGCGGTCGGCGTAGAAGATCTTGGTGTTGAATTGAGTGGTGATTTTGATGCCGCTGCGTCTTGTCAGATGGTGCGCAAATCGGACAAGGGATCCAAACTCACGCAACGTTGCTATAGATGACCTGGACCATGCAGATGTGACCGGTCTCAGTCATGAAGTACCAGGTCTGAGTCTCGACGCAAGTAGAGTCGATTGTGAACCATTTCATGTCATCCTTGGTCAACTCGGTGTAGGGCGTGGTCTTTGCCTGCTCGCTGACGGCCTGGATGGCCGAAGGTCCGTAGATGGGCTCTTGGGTGCCGGCGACGTTGGCCAGCCTGGGTTACGGTCAGTGGCGGTAGAGAGTGCTTGTTCAGGCGCAGCTTACTGTTGTTTCGCCCAGTTCATCATCTTGGCGGTATTTGTAGGGGATAGCACACGCGATTAACAAAAAGGCTATGAGTATGCGGAAGTGCTGACGGTGCGCGAATAGGTGCTGGTTGGAATTTGTGGTTGTTGGAAAAGAGCAATAGCTAAGGTCTCTCGCTGCCCCTCGGCGGCTACAGAGATTGAGAGATTATTTGCTGACTGGAATCCAGCCCAATTTCAAATGACGTCGTAAGAGATTAGATGGCGAGACTTTTTGTTCGCGACTCGGATGTTGATTTCACTGCCAGCTCATGGTTCCTATATCTACAAACTATTGCTGTATACAGATGCTATCCACGTTGTTGGCCTCGATTATTCCGAACACGGTATGACGAGTGGTGCGTTTTTGCGACAAGATGCAGATCATGCCCGACCATCGAGGTACTTCGAGCTCGAGGACCCGCTCATCACCGTCGTAAACGAAGAGCTCAAAAGCATCTTCTTGACTCCCCCCGAAAGAAACACATAAGGTCGTTGTCTCTCAAGGTTCGTAGCAGGCAGTGTTTGAAACCTGCTTGACCGTAGAATCATGTTTCCGCGGCGCGCCTGGTACGGTACAAGTACGAATGGAGCTCTTGCACCTATCACATGTTTCGAGCTCGATTCAACCTTGTGTCCACCAGACCGCCCACAGGAGGACCTCTTACTTGGGAAGCTCGATCCGACCATCTGTCTGCACGAGACTCTGTAGATTGCTAGCTTTCATGTCAGCTGCTGCTCGACCGGACAACGATATGCGCAGGGTCTGTCGGTGCAATGCAAGGCATGCAAGCCACAGTAGAGAAGAGCCGCATTCTCTTCACAAGCAACAGCGCCAACGGCGGGTTGGCGCATATTGGCAAGCCGGGATCAGAGATCTGGTGCGATGCCTCGGCCAAGCCTTGTAAGGTATGCGATCAAGGCTCCAGGCAGAAACGAGGGGCAGGCACTTTGTGAGCTTTGCAGACTCCCACCCTTAGCTAATGCGAGTCTTGCGAGATTGGCTGGCAGAAATTTTCTTCATGATACTTGTTGGATACATTGGCGTTCACCAAGAAATAATCCCGTATCCTGCCGAACGTTGTCCTCGCCTGCTAGAGGTTGAAAAGAAGAAAATGCTAAAATTTTGCCCGTTGGCAGAAGCACGCGTACTGGGTGCTGAGTCAAGAGCCAAATGACGAAAGCGCTTTCCCGACTTACCTATTCCTACCATCGCCCTTCTCCTCTTCCCGCCAGCTGTTTTGCTTGACACGGCATTGATCGATACATGTTCCCGTCTGCGTTTCGCAAGTATTCCATATCTATATATCGCAGCTCGAGCTTGCCGTGAGCATTGAGCTTCTACCGACTAGACCGACCCCGTGTGGACCCGTTTTGCCCAAAGCGGCCTCGTCTAGAGAGGAACAGCAGCCCGCATCCTCTCGTTGGAACCGTCATACTCGCAGCCTTCCTCTGCTCGAGTCTTTGGAGACCATCTCGACAATCTCAGTTACTACTATTCTTAATCCCACTGTCGCCGTCAACCCACTAGGCATACCGCCTCCCTGCGTCTGCAACGTCACCGCCTCGCCGAGCCAGCACCGCGTCGCAACATATTGAACCATGGCTTCACAGCGTGGAGCAGACTCGCCGGCCCAGGGCGACCATTCCGTTCGGTTTAGTACTCAGAACCAGGAGATTGAGCCCGAACCCAACCTCTCGCCAGTCCGCTCACTTACCGGCCATGACGGACAGAGGGAGAACCTGACGCCTCAGGCCGAGGAGGAGCTTAGACAGCTCAAGACAACGCTGCAGAACGGCTTGCAATCAAAGCGCATGGAGCACTACTCGTTCGAGCCTGTGTCGTTGCCGGGCTCTCAGCCAGTATCCAGAGTATGTCTCGAATGAACGTGCCTCGTACAACCTCACTACTCACACGCTCCGAACAGGTGCCCTCGGGTCAATCTAACAGAAGACCTATCATGCCGGCCGGCTCTGCACATCCCTCCCCTCGACCCTCCCCTCCTGCCTCGACATTCCATTCCCCTCCTCTTACTCCCTCGGCCTCTCGTTCCAGAGAGGGCAAGCCCGCTGCCAGTACCGCTTCCTCCGTGTCTCAGCTGGCCAAAGCAAGAGCAGCTGCCGACATCGTGACTCCGCAGATGTCTGCTTCACCTCAGCCCGGCTCGCGGGTTCCTTCCTCTGACGAGACTGGTGTATCCGCACACCCCAAACAACAGCCTCGATTCTCTCTTGGTCCTGCTGGTGACTCCATGCCCCCCTCGCGCGATCACAGCCCCAACGCGTCTGGAGCAAGTACTCCCACTGGTTCAGGAACTGTGACGCCGTCGGCTACGTACACAAAGCCTTGGCCTCAAGGCGACAAGGACGATCCCTATGCCCGCAGCAAGAGAGCTCCTCCTACACGCAATGTAGACTCCATCGACGCTCGTTTCCGCTTCGGTAACAGAGATCCTCGCAAGGGTCACAGCACTTCGGGTACCTCGCTGGTATCTCTTCCAGCTGCTGCAAACAACTCGAGCTCTGCAAGTCTCAAGCCACCAGAGTCGTCGGACAAAAGAACAAGCTTCTTCGGCGGCAAGAAGCACGACCACCATGGTGACGATACTCTCAAGGACAAGGACAAGGCTGCCTCCAAGGTCAGCCTGAAACGCTTTTTCAAGATCGGAGACAAGAAAGACAAGAGTCGCGCAAATTCGCCTGTTAGGACTGGCTCCTCGACCCCCTCTAGCCAATCTCAGAGCCTGCCTTTCGCCGATGACCACGGTCTGGCGTCCAAGTACGGCAAATTCGGCAGAGTCCTTGGATCTGGAGCTGGCGGCTCAGTGAGACTCATGAAGAGAACCGCTGACGGCAAGACTTTTGCCGTCAAGCAGTTCCGTGCCCGTCACACCTACGAGAGCGAGAGAGAGTACAACAAAAAGGTTACTGCTGAGTTCTGTATTGGTTCGACCTTACATCATGGCAACATCATTGAGACCATCGACATCATCCACGAAAAAGGCAACTGGTTTGAGGTAATGGAGTATGCTCCGTTCGACCTCTTCGCGATTGTTATGACTGGCAAGATGTCGCGCGATGAGATCACTTGCTGTACCTTGCAGATCTTGAGCGGTGTACTTTATCTGCACAGCATGGGACTTGCTCACCGAGATCTGAAGCTCGACAATGTCGTGGTTAATGACCACGGTATCATGAAGATCATCGATTTCGGAAGTGCCGTGGTTTTCAGATATCCCTTTGAGAACGATATCGTGCTCTCTACAGGTATGTTACATCACGACATTATGCAACCGAAGTACTAACAGCGTTCAGGTGTGGTTGGTTCAGACCCCTACCTTGCCCCTGAGGTTTACGACAATTCGCGCTACGACCCGCAGCCCGCAGACATCTGGTCAATAGCAATCATCTTCTGTTGCATGTGCCTGCGTCGATTCCCTTGGAAAGCACCCAGAATTTCCGACAATTCCTACAGACTTTTCGTTTCGCCTCCGGATCCTGGTCAAGATCAGCTCCTTGCTCAATCTAGGCAATCGATCACCAGTGGATCTAAGACAGAAAATGGTGCCTCATCAACGTCCGGAGACCAACCCAGCCAACAGATCAAGGGTCCTCTGCGTTTGCTTCGTCTGCTGCCACGCGACACAAGACACATCATTGGCCGTATGCTGGACCTCGATCCGCGCCGTCGTGCAACTATGGATGAGATTCTGGCCGATCCTTGGGTGCAGAATGCCTACGTATGTAGGCAGGAAGAAGGAGGAGAATGCTACCACGCTCCTGGTCACACTCACGTCTTGGAGCCTGGCGGTAGCGCTCAAGCACCCCCAAAGAAGTAGGACTCACCAAGGTTTTTGACCGGTCGAAATCTTTGGGATAAGGCTTTGGAGTAGGGAGGACGCGGATGGTACATGAGGCGTTTGGGTTTATTGCTACTAAAGGCAAGAAGTTGCGGCGCAAGCGACAGATAATCGCATGATGATCGAGACGAATTGGATGAGATAGGTAATACTTCACATATTCTTGCCTAGAGGCTGCTATCATTTCGTCCGCGTGCATGCGTTTTTTCGCAAAATCTTCGAATCAACCATTCTTCAGCAGCTTGTTATCGTGACTTGAACGGACAGAAGACCGATCACAACCATGAGTCGTCGTACGTGATCGATCTTGACCATTGAGCTCTCGCTGACTTATCTTCTCCATGCTGCTGTACGTGCGTACTTTCTTGGACCATTCGTCACTGCATGCGCTTGCTTGCAGTATCGCATGTGCTGGACGATAAGATTCGGAAGAAGTTCGTCCGTCAAACAAACCTTTCGACCTCCCTCGGTCACAACCAATCAGCGAGCAAGAAAATCACGATACCAACAAACCTCCACATGTTCTTCGCACGGATGGAGTTGTGGGATAGGATCACGCTATCGGGCGCTATCTTTGCTCTCGAACGTCTTGGCATGAGCAGTGAACCAGTCATAAGAACAGCTCCTCGCACGTTGATGAAAGGAGACATGAGAAGACAGACGTCGAAAGGCCCGTGAGAGGCCCAAATAGACAGAAAGTGATTTGAGTAAGAGACCACGTGCTCCTGCAAGACCGCAAAGAGCCAACGAGAAGGAAGAGATGAAGAAATGGTGCCCCGCCTGAAGCACCACCGCGTTGGTCTGGAAACTTTAAGAAGAGAGCTCCAGCTCGTCGACGTTTCTACCGCCTCTCCGACGCCTTCGCTTTCTGTCAAGGACTCTTGGAAGGGAACTTTTCATGTGGATTTAGACGACAGTCGCGACTTCAGCTATACCAATTACCAATCGATTACTGTAGGAGACAAGATTCCAGGCTTCAGAACTTCTGCCGGTATGCATTAATGCTCAATTTGCCGAGTCTGTTGTCGTCTTGGACATTATGGGCTTTTCCAATTGTTTCTGATATCTGATGTTTTATTCAATCTAGCATTCTTTACTTCTCTCCGAACCAATCTTTACCTGGGCACATCACCCCCACCTTCACCAATGTCGACACCACCCAGCATGAGGGCGAGTGCCTCTTCGATCGGCCCACCCTCACCCTTGCAAAATGCAATTGACAACACCTCGGACGTACCAGAAGGACCTCTTGCAGGTGTTCCAGAACTCCGAACATATGTCGCAGAGACAGAAGAGGAAAAGTTGGCTGCATTGAAGCTGGTCGCAGATGGCGTCGCACAAATGCGTCAAACGGCGAATCGCATTCTGATGTACAATCCCTACAACCTGGCTGCTTTCTTCGCCTTCTTGGCTATGGTCAGCAACTACCTCTACAAGAGCCGCTCCGACATTGGTATCCTGTTTACCACTTCTGCCGGTCTGTTGATGGCAGCCATGGTCACAGTCCGCCGCTACACCAACCCATATATCGCAATCGCCGAGGAAACACATATCAGCTTACTTGACGATGCCGATGTCTTGGTGACGAAGTTTGGTGAAGAGGTTATTGGTACTGTCATCATGGGCTGGGTTGACGGAGAGACCAAGGGCAAGAGGCGTAAGTGGAGAGCAGAGATCAGAGGATGGGCAGTAAGACTGCGATACCGTGGCAAGGGCGAGGGTATGGCTCTGCTCACAGAGGCCGTCAATCTGGCCAAGAAGAAGGATGCAGATGGCATTGAGTTTGCGCCCGACCACGCAAGTAAGTATATGACGACGGCGTCCTTGGTTTCGATGTGTTCTAACTTTTGGCAGATTCGAAACGAGTTCTTTGGGATTTCTACAACGGACATTTCGACAAGCAAGAGAGGAAGGCAGAAGCCAAACTACAGGCTTTGTGGGAGAACAACACAAAGTCGAAGCGAAGATGAGCATCTTTATTTCTCGTCGCATTTGCACTCTGATACCCACCTTTCCAATTCAATCCAAATCAATTCAATGGCTCCCATTCTCCACAGCCTTATGCTTGATGGTCAAGTCAATTGCAAATCTTCATCCAGTCGAAGACGAAAGTGCCAAGACACGCTGGTGGAAACCACGAAGATTTGGGAGTCGCTGCTCAAGCCACGCCAATCAGTACTCCTAGGAAAGAACGAACAGAGCACAAGTCTGTAACAAGACCGCGCTTGGGCACTCTTATCGTCAAAGACACCAGATCCAAACCCAAAGCGTGCTTTGTCCAACTGTCCTGGTCGAGACCGTCAGTGGAAAGCAGACACCACCGTTGCAAGTCTCACTACAACCCCGGACACATTTTCACTCGATTTCTTTTCGAAGCACGCGCACCATGGAGATTATTTATGCGACTCGTACACATCTACTCAAGTACACTTGTCCATACATATTAATGTGCAGCCAGCAAGCTCAATATCCTGTTAACAGTTGACCACGTCGCCAAAACAGCTGTGAACATGACGCTTCCCCGTTTCAATTCACATCAGCTTTCAGCTCAACCATAACAAGAATGAAAGATATTGCACGGCATACGAGCATTCAATATGGCGTAGGAGGGCCAGACAACCTTCGACCTCGTCCTCAAGCAGCTTTTTCTCCCAAATAACGCTGCCACGCGAAGCTTCATAGCCGAAACCGTTGGTTCAACAAACGCCTCTATCAACATAACGGTTTTACTGATAGGAAGCCTTCGCGTCACTGCATACCTTTTCTCCAGCAAACTGAGGTGGAGTCGTCTACATTCTCTCGAGTCTGGCCAGAACCGCATTCGAGACAACCCTTACAAGTACCGACTACCGAATGGGCGCTGTGAACGGTAGATTCGTTGATTCTGTCTATCGATCTGGCAACGGTCCGTGTCGCCTTACACCATTGCAATCTATGTAGACCCTGCTCAGGGGAGTAATCTGATCGAAGATATAACATCGTCTCCCTGCTTGTCCTTGAGCGCTCAGCAACAGCTCAGAACATCATCCCCTCGCAGATCTCCGGGTGTCATCGTCTTGTTCCACTTCATTCGCTTGAACATACTATCCTCTCATACTCTTTAATCCTTTTAATCCTTAATATCATCCAACATGCGTTTCGACACCCCCATCAGCCAGGTGGCTCTTGTCTCCCTCTTTGCAGGTGCAGCAATCGCCGCTCCTCACAACGTCAAGGCCGCAGAAGCCGATATCGTCGAGCGTGACGCTGCCGGCCCTGCTGTTTTGATTGCTTCTACCACTCGTGTTGGTGGAGCCGTCATCATTCTGCCTGAGTTCTTGGCCAAGACATCTCTTTCCTCGTCTTCTTCTAGCAAGACCAGTGCAAAGACAACCTCTTCCACCAAGAAGAGTTCATCTACAAGCAAGAGCTCTTCCAAGTCATCCTCTTCTTCTTCTGTCAAGAAGACCTCATCGGCAAGCTCTGCTAAGAAGACCTCGTCATCATCAGCCAAGGTTACTTCTTCTTCAAAGTCGAGCAGCAGCAGCAGCGTCAAGAAGTCTAGCAGCTCCTCAAAGGCTGTTTCTTCCTCGGCAAAGTCCTCCAGCTCAGTCAAGAAGACATCCTCATTTTTGTCATCATCAAAGGCTAGCTCTTCTTCTTCCAAGGCTGTTCCTGCTACCACTCAGATTCCTGCAAAGGTTTCTAGCGTTCAGTCCAAGGTTTCCAGCATTCAATCCAAGGTCTCGAGCAAGGTCTCGAGCGTCGAGTCTAAGGTTTCATCTAAGCTCGCATCTCAGATCTCTGCAGTTGCTTCCCAGATTACTGCTCATAAGTCATCTTCTTCGTCGAAGGCTACCTCCAGCGTGCCCTCGTCGTCTTCCGCATCTCGCGCCCCTTCCTCATCTTCATCTGTCTCCCACAGTGCTTCATCCAGCTCTTCGGCCAGCTCTTCAGCCGTCTCATCATCATTGAGCTCCTCCATGGTCTCATCTTCGTCGAGCTCCTCCATGGTCTCGTCCTCTTCGAGCTCTTCTAGTGCCTCGACTCAATCTGCTCTGAGCTCTTCTTCGAGCATTGAGAGCTCGTCAGCTTCGTCTTCCGCTGTCTCCTCAAGCTCGTCTGCCATTTCCAGCAGTTCTTCCTTTGTTCCTACCACCAGCTCCGCAGCAGTTTCCTCATCCAGCTCAGCTGAGCCTTCATCATCATCAAGCTCCGAAGCTTCATATTCATCTTCAAGCTCGTCGATCGAGTCTTCCTCCAGCTCTTCAGCATCATCTTCTTCCTCCAGCACATCTTCCGAGGCATCCACCTCATCGACTGAGGCACTCTCAACCTCCTCCTCCTCCATCGCTCCTTCCACCACCTCCTCATCTTCCTCCATCACCCCCACCGCCACTCCCTCCTTCGCCACCTCCAACGGCACATTCCCTGTCAACGACAAACACGCCTCCATCATCATCTCGTCCATCGAATCCCGCTTCTCCACCGCTCTGGCAGCGCAAACCATTTCCATGCCCAACATCACTTCCTTCGCCACACCTACTGGATTCGGCACCGTTCTGCAATCCAGCGCCAGCAGCGCTTTTGCTTCCGGAGTCCAGAGTGCTATTTCCAGCTGGATTGTTTCCGAGTTGTCGGTTACCATTTCGTTGGCCAGTGAGACTGCTTCTGCAACTGCTGAGGCGAGTGCTTAGAAGTGTGAATGGGAAGGAGGGATCTTTTCTTTTGTCCAATGAAAGTGTAATGTGGTCGATGAAGTTTTCATGGTCTTGATGATCATGATGGTGATGCTTTTTTTCTCTTTTTGTACATACTTTAATCAAGAATTGTTTCTCGTTCAACTTAGAGTCTTGCCATTTTGAAATCTCTTGTCTCTTTTCCCCTGTGTGCTGGAGGGTTTTGGAAGTAGCCGGAACTCCGAACAAATCTACGAAGAAAATGTCATCGAGAGATATGAGTAAAGCTAAATCGAACGTCGATTGAAAGATGAGTCGAATGATCAAGCGGACGCTGCAGTATCGTGGAAGGAGCGATGGAATCTCGTATAAGACTTAATATTAAAGCTGTATCAAATGCAAGTACGATTGTCGCATCCAATATGCAAGAGCCATGTGGCTAGCTCAAAATCAGTGTGCGACTCTCATTAGACATTTGCTGATGATCGAATCCCCATCGTGCCTTTTGACGACATTGTTGCAAAGTCCGAGCAGGTACATGAGAGCCCCTCTAGCTACATACATCCATGCTGACCGAAGACTTGTAGGGTATAAACTTCGTTCGACTCCCAGGCCCCCCAAGACATCGCTGTAACACTGATGAAAAGGCAGAGTGTTTTTGACACCCTGTGTCCTGTTTCATCGGGATCACATTTAGCGAGACCGCGTATCTGAGTTCACCAGGCGTGATACCACTGTACCATCATGACTTCATTGTTGTAAGAGATATCAAGTATCCAGTGTATAAGGGTTGATAACTCGGTCTGGTGATAGCGGAGTTTGCGGCAGGGAGAAGCTTGCGAGGAGTTCCGCTTCAGCAAGATCTGAGGCCTGAATTATCAGGCGGTGATGTTCCCGATCACGTAGGAGCTTTTGAAGAGCAAAGCCTGGTGTAGAGCTGGCAAGAGTCTTTCAAGGGTTTGACCAGTGAAACTGTTGTCGACGACCAAGTATATTGAGGCATAGCACGACAGAGCAAGTGTGACCAGTCCTATACATCACCCGCACAGGCTTTCCAGAGCATAGTTGTGCATGCATGGCAGCAACAGCTCTCGGCCTTGTGCTCATCGTAGAGGGTGGCTCCGATTTCTTCTACTCCTGCTGTTCTTCTACCTTTTCCTCCTTGCCGTCGTGTCTGCGGTAGAGATGGATCTGGTAGCGCATGTTCTCAAGCTCGATAGGGTACTTGAGATCATCTTCGGGCAATCTGAACCATCTAGATTCATCAGACACAAGCTTCTTCCATTGTGGAGGTGTGCCCTTCTCGGCGTCTTTCTTAGGCGACAACAAAGTGTGGTCGAGCAACCACTGCATAGGGTACTTCTGCGAGGCACCGTTGAGTGTCACTGTAGAGTAGCTTCCAGGGCTGTCGACCACAAGCAATAGTGATCCAGGGCGCATGGATGCTGTCAAAGCGTACAACAGTCTCTGAGTCTTTGCTACTGAAGTGCTGTACAGCTCGTTGAGGGTAAACATGATGGTGACGATATCGCTGTTGACTAGCATCTCCTCAACTCCAGCGGCATCCATGTCCAGGAGATCTTTCTGCTCGAAGCGTACATTGAAGACTTCGGAGGGTAACACAGCCTTGTTGGCAGCCTTTGCGGCTGCGGAAGCGTACTTTGACAGGAACGGAGGAGTAATGATGCCTTGGTGAAGATCCTGCATGACTTTGTCCCAAGTGGCTACGTCAATACCGAAGATATCGAGTTTCGAGATGTTAGGCTGGGGCGTGTCTTCATCGGGAGACGATGCGTTGTCTCTCAAATGTCTGAGCCATCCAGCAAGACCAACAACCTCAGCACCCGCTCCACCACCCAGGCAAAGAATGTTCAGAGGTTTGTCCGAGGCTGTTTGCGACTGCAATGTCAATTGACTTTCGAGTTGATCGGATAAAGTCGCAGACTCGTTGTCTGTTGATTGAGACTCTGCTGATTTATTTTCGAGTAGATCAGAGATTTCAGGAGAAAGGTCGGAGAAGATCTGAGCATAACCCAGAGCTCTGCTGGGACTCCATCTGGCAGCATATGCCTCGAGGTACTCTTCCTTTCCAAAAGCGGTCGCAAAGTCGCGGTTGAAAAGATGGCCCTTCACTTCCTGTAAGATGTCCTCAATCTCAGCGGGTGAACCCTTATTACAAGCATCGCGGAAGACATTCAGCAGAGACTGCTGCAAAGTAATTGGAATAGCATTGTCTTGTTGATAGCCCTTCTCAGTTGGTAGGGGAATGGGACCTTTGTTCTGCTTTGTCGGTCTCTGACGCTTGTGCAGCGGCTGCCACGATGATTTGTCTCTAGGCATTGTGGCTAAATAATTGATGGTGGTGGTGGTTTTGATGCAAAGTAGAGAATTAGGACGAAAGGTGGAGGAAAGAGCTTTGGGCAAGTTTTGGCGAGGGGCGCGTCATGTTGCCGAGCTTGACAGTTTGATGCTGAAGCACCCCTTTAGCATTGCTACTTGCTATCTTTAATCTCAGCATCCTATCTCTCGAATAACACATCATGGCCGACGTAGATGACAAAGAAAAGGCCGAGAAGCTCGCCGCTGCAAAGAAGCGCGTACGTCGTCTTGTATATCACCATCAATCACAAGTCAAGCTAATTCACATGGACAGTTCGAGGAGTTGAAGAAGAAACAGAAGGGCAAGAAGGGCGGAAAGAAGAAGGCAGACAAGGCCGATGCCACTGAAGAGAAGGATGATACAGCAGTAGAGACTGCAGCAGACGGCGATGCGCAAGAAGCCGAGACGGACGCACCCACAGAAGAGAAGGTCACCGACGACACACCAGCAGCCACAGACAAGGAAGATGAGACGAGCGAGGAGAAGGCTGAAGATCAGGCCGAAGATGCGACAGAAGAAACAGCAGCAGACGAAGCTTCGGCTAAGCGACCATCACACGAGCGCAAACCATCCCAGTCCGAGCAGTCGCGACAACGATCCGCATCCTTCAGACAGAATTCTGCCATCACCTCTCCCTCTCTGTCCAAATCGCCCGCTCTCCCATCCATCAGTGCCGAAGACGAGGTTCAAGACATCTACCGCAAACAAGCATCACGCATTGAGGACTTGGAGAAAGAGAACAGGATGCTTCAGGATGCCCAAGCAAAGCTGCAAAAGGTCGAGGATGAGCTGGAGCAGTTGAGAGAGAGCAGCGGTGATGTGGCTGAACTCAAGTCAAAGGCTGCTCTGGCCGACAAGCGACACGACGAGATTGAGAAGCTGGTATGAAGCCTCGGACACATGTGTCGCATACACCAAAGCTAATACACTACAGAACTCGGAATTGACATCAGTCCAACGACAGCTCGCACAAGCTCAGCAGCAAGTAGCCGACAAGCGACGCAAATCCAATGCCAGCCCTTCGCGCGAGATGCAGGCACAACTGGCCTCCAAGACGTCGACAATCGAATCGTTAGAACTAGAATTGTCCAACTTGCGGAACCAATACAACATGTCGCAGTCCTCCGTCTCGGCCCATGAAGCCACTATCAAGGAACTGGAACAGCGTGCCACCACAGCCGAGCAAGCCGTAGAGACTGCTCAGAAGGAGATCGAGACATTGAAAGAGACAATCAACAAGCCGGTCGAGACGGAGAAGAACGACGCCGAAGACCCAGCCGCTCTACAAGCAAAGATTACAACTCTAGAATCTGATCTACGAACCGCTCAATCCTCAGCCGACACAGCGACCAGCCGCGCCGGCTCCCTGGTACAAAAAATCGAAACGCTAACAAAACTCCACAAAGACCAGACCAATACCCACGATACCCAAATTAAGGATCTGACCTCCAAGCTGGCCTCACTAAAAACGTCCCAAACTCCCGCTGCAAACGACACAGACTCCATCGCCGACGATGCGAATGACCTCGAACGCGAACAGCTACACCAACGCATCCGCTCCCTCGAAGCCGAAAACACCGATCTCCGCCGCGGCGTATGGCGTGACCAAAGAGCTGCCCTCCAACCCGACATCAACGATGCATCCCCTGGCTACGAGGACGTCGATCTCAGTAACCCTTACGCCGCACCTTCATCCTCGCAACGCCCTCATGCCCGCACCGGTAGCAGTTTCCAAGACGTACTGCAGAGCGGGATTAATGCCTTTACTGGCGGACAAAGAAAGCAATCGTTGGGTTTGTTGAGTGAAGAGGACTTGGAGTTTGATGAGGATTCCTTCAGGATTGCGCAGGAAGAAGAGGGAAAGAAGAGGATTGAACGGATCAGAGAGGTCAAGCGTGGATTAGAAGGATGGAGGGGATGGCGTGTTGATCTTGTGGACGTAAGGGCTGGAGGGCTAGGCGGCGGTGCTGCCACTGGACCTATGTTTGAAGTCTAATCGGCTTTGAATCAGTAATTCGTAGACGATGATATTATTCGGTACGACTTTTCTTACCTGTCCTCATGTCCGGCTTTCTCGTCTCCTTTTTCTTCCTCTCGTTCCTCCATCTCTGTCCCTCTCAGCCCTTTCCTCCACTCTGCTCTTTTCTCCTCTGATGTCTCTCTCACCACCTTGCTCCTCCTTCCTCTCACCATCCAACACCCCGTCTCCCAATTCCACAGTCCTCCCGTGCCCCCTCCTAACACTAAACCTGACTTTCGGCCTCTTGCCCTCGCGAAACTGCAATCCAAACACCACCACCAAACTCGGGTCTTCTGGATCCCCGCAGACGATTTTCAGCTTCAAGATGCTGGGGTGGTAATCTTGTTTCCAGTGCACCGATTTGCGATATTTGGCCGGTTTGATTGTTGAAGAGCCTGAGGAGGAAATTGGTGAATCAGTGGGCGAGAGATTCAGAGGGGAAGGTGGGTTCGAGGGGTCGGGGTCCGGTTGGGGGTGTGGGTATGGTTTATTCTTCACATCGACATTAGAGCGATGGATTGATTTTTGATGGCTCTGATTTTTATGTTGTGTTTTTGGGTAAGGGAGGAAATAGGAAGGCATGATTGAACTGTGCGAAAAGAGTCGCGATGATGTGGGAAGGAAGAATATGCTTGACGACAGCAGCACGAATACATTATATGGGTGATTCATCATTGCCACTTTTGATCCAAACAGTCATAAGGAAGTGGGCTCTTGACCTCTTTTCATATACCCCGTGAGGCTTGTATGTGGTCGTTGCCTGCTGATGAGGTGTCTTGGATGATAAGTACCGTAGTGGTTGTCACGTGTGATAGTTGCCCACACATACCTGTTTTTGTTAGGCACCAAAGTCACTAAGAATAGGCGAAAAGACTCGTAAGCATTTTTTTTGATGGTTGCAAAGATGATATTCTGCTTATCTAATCTAAGATAGGAAAATGGAGGGTGTCGAAGTATTTGGGTATGATGTTTGTTTAGAAGGACTTGGCGATCAAGTCTTCGAGCTCAGACTCAGACAGGCCCTTGACACCAAGCAACTCATTGTCATTCTTGTCGGTCCACAGGTTACCATAGCCCTCTCTGAAGATGGAGATCTTGATGAAGTTCAACATAGCAGAACCGATATCACCGTTCTGCTTGCTCAGCTCGGCGTAAGCATTCTTCTCAACCTCGCCAAGATCAACACTCTCTGTCTCGGCCTTGAACTCAGGCTTGACCTTTTGCGCGATCTTGAGAGCTTGGGTTTGACTGAGAGCGACAGTCTGGACGTAAACACCACGATTCTTTGTCTCCTCAGGATTGTTAAGGACACCAGCGACAGCCTTGCCGATATCTGAGAGAAGGGTGAAGCTGTGAACACTGTCGCCGTTGTCGTTGATTTCCGTCTTGCCCTTGAGGTTCACGACCCAGCCGAGGTTGATAGCCCAATCGAGGAACAATCCGTTTGTGATGAGTGTGTAGCTGATCTGGTCTTGCTTGGCACGCAGATAGTCTTGTGTCTTGACCTTGCCGCCGAAAACTGGCAGAGCGCGAACCTTTTCGTTACCGACGATGTTGCTGCCGAACTCGGAAGGGATAAATCGTTGAACACCGGCGGCGATAGCGGCGTCGATGAGTGCGGGTTGCTCTTCGTGCTTGGGAATAGCTGAGACGAAGGCTTCTTGGCCACGCAGGGCGGAGATTACGGAATCTTGGGAAGAGTAGTCGACCTTGACGACCTTGATTGCTGAGGGTAGGCCAGAGGTCTTGCCGGAGCTGGAGAGGACAGTGACTTCGAAGCCTTGGTTGACAAGCTCGTTGACGATGGAAGGACCAAGGTTACCGGTGGCACCTGCGATAGCGACCTTCTTGAATGCCATTGTGGTGTTTAGATGAATGTTTTGTGGGTTTGTAAGGTTGCGAGGTGGTGATTATGTGGACTGAGTCAAGTTGTTCTGGTAGTAGAGATGGTGGACGATGAATGATAGAAGATCAGATAGACGAGAGAAGACCTACATATTATATACTCTGCCATGTTTGCAAGCACATCATACTTCGCCATTTTGCTGAATCAACATGATCAGAGGCATTGATAAGCCAAGACGAACTCAGTGGTGCCATCTCTAAGCAACAAAGCCAAAAGCTCGAGTTGGTACAACGAGCGCGGCCAAGTTCCGCTTGATTTTGTCAGCTTCATCATCCGAATACACTGAGGAGATGGTGCAATCTCGAATCGCCAACCAGATTACGAATTTCCATTGCTGAGAGTTCCGCGATATGATGAAGCCAAGTAGTATCTTGAAGCACAAAACATGGTCTTGAAGTCGAGGTTGATCAGTGGTTTGGTGATTGTTTGTGAAAGAGGAAAGGAAGCGTCCGAGAACAATCGCGTTGCTTTGTCAGGCACGAGTCTCGGTCCGACAGTCGTGACCAGCACACAGCACACGATGTCCAAGACTGCTCTTGCTAGTTGGACGACACTCAAGAAGGTCACATCTCGAGAGCGAGCAGGCCTCTGCCTCATCTTCTTTCTCATTGATCCGCAGGGTCCGAGGGTATCATGTACGGCCGAATACGATGTCGCTAATCCTCCAAACCCTAAACTCAAACTCGACTTCGTGCAGCACGCTGAAACCATTCTGTCGAGTCGTGGTGTTTTTTAACATGACATTGATGCACCGAAGTCACTATTTTGACTCCGCGTGCAGCCATCAGATGTCCAATCCTACCATACCAATATGTTATCGTGAGTCTCTCTATGTCGAAGAACAGATTGATGACAAGAATGGCGAGCTACTCAGGCGATCATCTTGGGGTCTCCACTTGACGCTGTGATGGCTTTGACGTCCTGAAACCGCCATGACCTTGGTGGATGGAAAATAAACCTCGGTAGGTTCATAGGCACTTTTTAAAGCATCGTGCATCCACTTTCTGTAACCACATGTGGTTTCTGTTTCTACTTTGCTATCCGTCTTCCCTGTCGCTCCTTCACAGCCACCAAGATGTCGCTATTCAATATATTCGGCCGCCGCGATGAAGCCTCATCGGCGTACAACCCAGTCTCTGAGGACGAAGACAAACTACTGGATGAACCAACGCTGGCGACCAGACTCGAATTAGAGAAGCTCCAGCAAGCAAATGCGAACCTAAAGCGGGTGTTGGGCATCTTCGCTGGCTTCTTCCTAGCCTTCCTCGCCCTGGTTGCTTTCAAGAGCTGGGAAACTCATGAGGACAGTCTTGTGTTCCCACGAATCCTCAAATCGCCCGTACCGCCGAGTAAGCAAGCACTCTTGAGGTCGTACCAGAAACCGTCGCTAACCATATTCTAGTGCCCATGAATGTGCAGACCTTCGAGCGCAACTCCCTCTACGCCTCCCGCCCTTCTCCCGAATCCGATGCAGCCTGGAATGCACTCCTCCCCGAAGGCCGCGGCTTCGTCTACGTACCCGAGTCAGAGAAATACTCTCTTCCTCCTGGCGAAAAAGTCTTTTACGGCGAGATCTATTCTGTTTCCTTGTTCCACCAATTGCACTGCCTGGGTCAGCTACGGAAATACTACTGGCTGCTGGTTGATGGAGTCAAGAGTAATAGCACAAGCTTGAAGCCAATGGTGGAAGGACTACTAGGACCTTCGGGCGAGCATGTATCGCATTGCTTCGACTACTTGCGACAAACGTTGCAATGCGCGGGCGACATGGCCCTTGAATGGCCGAGAAAAGAGGAGGATGGCAGCAGATTTGCTGTGGATGGTTGGGTAAGTGATCACAAAAGACATGTCTTGGAAAATCTACTAACGACTTGTCACAGAACATCCCTCACGAATGCAGGAGCTGGGATCATATCGTCGACTACATGAAGGACAACTACTTTAATTTGTCCATGAATAGCGAAATCGCGCCAGATCACCCCATGCACAAAGATGGCATGGCAAAGTTATAATCTCAGACAGTATCCCAACTCTTCACAACGCAGAAGGAGCTGGTTCTTCTTCAAGTTTGCCAATTCAGACGTTCACTACTTGGGCGAGACCACGACAATAATCTCCGTGTAGCTGATGTGACATCTCCCTCCCATTTGATACGCGCAAAAAGATAACACGCATAACCCATCTCGTACAACTTCGACAAAACAGAAACCCCCCAGAAGACTAGCTCTGGAGGGGAGAGAAAGCAAGCTTTCGTCATAATCGTCGTCGGGTGAGGATTACTGGGACCTCTAGTCTAAGTCTGGTCAATGGCGTGATTCGAGCCGGTGAGCCCGGGTGACAGTGAGCAACGAGCTTCTTGATAACTACACCATCTCACCGATTCGATGGGTGAGAGATGGATTTGCTCTAATATGAATTCGACATTTCTTGTGAATTGTTTCTCCTCGCCCCTGAGAGAAAATGTTGCAGCGATGATGATGATGATGATGATGATGATGATGATGATGATGATGATGATGATGATGATGATGAAGGGGATACGAAAAATGTATACACCTACTTCCGACATCATACTTACACACTGATGAGCAACAAATATCAGAATCTAGACTTCACCTGTTTCGAAACAAACATGGCAGAACTAAAGCCTGTGGTTGGCAAGAACGTGTCAGTAGAGTGTCTGGGCTTCCACGACCATCCGAGGCAAGTGGCAAGATATAAAACAAACCAAATCAGAAGAACATGATTCAAAAGAGGATGTAATTGCTATTGGGGGTAAAGTGGAAAGGTTGGGGGCATCAAGTTGTAAATCAATCTCAAACGCCGTTGGTATGCAGAGAAGATTGGAAAAGAAAAAAGGAACAGCGAAAAGCAAGTCTAGTTTCTATCCAACCTGCGTCTCAAGTTTCTTGTGCGCTTCATGAGCTTCTTGTACTTGTGCTTCTTCATCTTCAACTTGCGCTGTCTCTTGACGGAGATGGCGTGCATGTCTCCCTTGGCATTCTCGCCTTCCAGAATGGTAATGTCGCTCTTGTGCTGTTCGAGCTCCTTCTCCATGAAATCTAGTTGACGGCTTCGTAGGCGGTCCTTGAAGGGGGTGCGCGAGGCAGATGACGGGGCGTCCTTGATAGCAGCGGGTTCCGGGGGAGTGGCGGAGGCAGTGTAGAAAGTGACGCCGTCAGAACGCTTGTTCTCGGTGACGGTGATGGTGGTCTTGAAGTGTTTCTGGCTGACAGTAGGAGCGGGAGCAGCGCGGGCTTTGCGCTGTTGTTGCTCAATGTTGACGGGAGCGGGTGGCGGAGGAGCGGTAAAAGGCTTCAGCTGTGCGACCAGTTCTTCGAGTGACCTTGAACGAGGTACGCCGTCCAGGTGCTTGACGTCCGAGTTGGATGATGATTCTTGAATGATCTCCCAGCGCAAGTCCGAGTCCTTCTGTTGGCTTTCAAGACCATCGATGGCGTTGGACAGGGTGAAAATGACATCCTGGTTGGCCTTTTGTTTTGATTTGGGCTCGAAGATGGTGTTGAAGGCTCTCATGCCGACTGCTGGTGGAATCGCCGTGTCCAGGCTGAGCGGGCGGTGGAGACTGAAGAATGAGGACAAGGTGATATCTGTATGCTGAGGTCAGTCTTCTATCCTCCGCAGCGTCTGCGACCCAGTCCACGTACCTTGCGGGAGGATGTGCTCTGTCGAAGGCACACTGGGCAGGTTGCCAAAAGCTTCATCCTTGGCGGCCTTGACATTGCGACTGGCCGAGTTGGACTTCGCATTTGCGCCCGAACGAGATTTTGCCGGACGAGATGATGGCAGTTCGGGCTTGGTGGCAGCAGCAGGCTGGCGCGAGCGGTTCGAGTCACCGTTGGGCGGGCATGAAGCCTTGCTGGATGAAAGTCGGCGTTGGCGCGAGAGAAGGGTCGGGCAAGCCGCTGATGAGGAGCGGTTGGCGACAGCAGATGTCGAGATAGAGGCCGACTGGGTACCGACACGAGCGGCGCGACCCAGCTGCGACGAGAACATGATTGGCGGTTGTGTATGAGCGGTATACGGCTGATTCGCAGTCTTGTGATAAGACCCTTCGGATGCGGCGTGTCACAGTGCAAACAAAGCAAACTGTTTGCCCGCCCAACCTCCGCCGTCGCCTTCTTACCCGAGTCGCCGAGCTCCATATGTCACCATATCGTTCAGCTGTTCTTCTTCCTGTCATTGCACGCCATAGCATAGAATTGAAACATTCAATACAGGAGAACATCGTGGCGATGCAATCTGAGAAAACCTCAGATACGTAAACTTCTGCTTGAGCTGATGCACGGCCAGTCAGATCAACCATTGCAAACCATTGCAAACCATCAAGTCTGGCCTCAATCTCAACATAACGCTGTGGCAAGGCTTGGATAATCCCGTCTCTCTTCTCTACACTTACTCTCGAAGAAAGGCGAATGTTCTTATTCGACGCTGAGACTGGACAAGGAGACGCACAACACGATGGTTGAAGCTTTATACTAGTAACACTTCCACAAAATCGTCAAGTGCTACCGTGTGGATCACACTGTTAGGGACTTGCCCAGAGCCTATTCAAGAAGCTTTGACATCTCGGGATCGAGTTCACGATATTCAACAATCGGCAAACTCTCCATGCTGTCAATTTCCTCAGGTTCCCGGAAGAGGAGCGACCATTGGAGTCTACTCGGGTAAAATGGATCTCTGTCCTCTGTCGAGCCCCAAATGACTAAACTTACCAATCACTATACTGATGAAGTCGTGACGAGTTCACATCGGGCTGGAAGACATGACTGCGAGTCTGACACTACTGGTATTTGAGTAGTTCGCGTAGGCTGAGCCGGCGAGTCATGGTTGTGCAGTTGCCTGGCTTGGTTGTCTGAAACACGCGACGCCCTGTTTCATCTCCGCAATCTCAACTCACAATGTTCAGTCAACTACCTTCTGCTCCATTTGATTGTACACACTGTGCTATACATTGGGTAGTCATGTCTACCATTGATGAAGATGGAATCAATGAAGAATTGGTAGATTCGGAAAGTTACAGTCCGCTCTACAAAAGGGGTCTCGAAGAGAAGACGCTCGACCTGCTAGCGTCAGAGGTATATCTATTGGTAAGCGAGTTTCCATCGTTCATCACTGGTTGGATCTTCCTCATGTCAGTGATCAGGAACAATGGTCAGATGTACCAGAAGACAAAGCTCAGGAACAACACGATCGTATAATGAACCAATGGATCGATCTCGGCTGCTCTGGCCGCCACGTCCGTAATCCCCTCAAACACTCTCCCAGCATCACTGATTATCTCAGCCATACCACATTGCAGCACTAAAGCACACCTACCCACCGCCCACCGACGTTCAAAGAACGACCGTCCTCTCACCCTGGCGCACACCCCGAGAACGTCAAGCAGCTCTCATTCTAACCTCGGAAACTTCTCGCCTCTGGCTCCGCACAAACTACACTCCAGGCCACAATCCCCTTTCCGCTCTAGATGAAAACGAGAAAGAATCCATAACCGGCGCCGAAAACGCTGATCTCGTGTTCAATGACGCAAATCTCTATGACTATGGATTCGACTGGTTCGAGATTCTCCTTCGTATCCCTGAAATCCTGGATTCCTACCATGGGCCTAAAAATGGGCCTTTGCACTCTTCTATCCTTCGGACTTTTGAAGAGCCAGAAACCGAAGTCACTGACCCAAAGGTTGCAGATGAAGCAGATTCTTATAGAGATCTCGAGCATGCTTCTATAACAGGTTGTTTATGGGTTCAAGACGAGACAAGCACGAGGACTGGAAAAGTGTTATTGATGTGGGTTGATGATTTAGGGAAGGTGATTAGGTGGAATAGGATGACGACACAGGAAATCGTGGATGCGGGAGGTATGTTTGCTTTTGGAGATGGAAGGGAGTTGGATGGGCCTATGTGGGAGTATGCGCAGTATGGTCATGATTATGGGTGGGAGTGAAGATGGCGAACTGGTCAAATCGTGCATCAAATCATCCAAAATATTGTTACCTACTATATGCTAACGTTCATACAGCCTTTTCAACATGCAGAGCTCCAGCTTTCTCTCCGGTTCCATCACGGTACGAGTTTTCAAAACTGTCAATTGAAACCTTTGCACTTCCACACTTGTACCAAGGTCTCTGGAATAACTCGTCCATACGTTCCATCGGGATACCCTTGGTCTCGGGTGCCCATAGACCGAGAATCACCAAACCACTTGCGCAAATACAAGCCCAGAAGGTGTAGGCGCCCCACTTGTCGAGAGAAGCCAACATAAGTGGTGTCACGCGAACGACGGCGAACTGGAAGAACCAGTGTGCTGCCATGACGACGGCGTAGCATAGAGAGCGGACCTTTGTAGGGAAAAGCTCGGTACCGTAGATGTACGGAACGGTGCAGAGACCGATTGACCAACCGATAGCGTAGACGAAAACGCTTGCGACAGCCGCGTTGGAAGCTGACTCGTTGGTATCAGGGATGGCGCCAAAGTAGACGGCCATGTAGATGTGAGTTGCACATTGGAGGGATAGACCGGCCATGAAGCAGCGTCTGCGTCCGATCATGTCGATCAGACCCCAAGCGAAGATCATGGTGAACAGCAATTTGACGAGTCCGTAAGCCCCAGAGGTGATGAGGGAAGTATTGCTTCCGGTGATACCGGCGTACTGGAAGATGTCGGAAATATAGTATGTGATGCCGTTTCCACCAGTCCACTGCGATATGGTCTGCATAGCCAGGGCTAGCAGGAAGCGACTGCGGAGTGTCGGACTGGTGAGGACCTCAACAGCGGTAGAGTTGAGAGATGCGTTCTTCATCTCGGCGATCGATGCACTATCCATCTCGACACCAGCGTGCTCTGCCAGCAGCTCGGGATCGTTGACACCCATTCCTCTTAGACGTGCAAGAGCGGCTACTGACTCGGTGTGTCTGCCCTTAGACGCGAGCCATCGGGGACTATCTGGCATGAAGAAGGAGCCGATGAATGCGAGGCCGACGGGAACCAGAGGAATAGACTGGACGAGGCGATACTGCATCCTAGTGGAGGATAGGTGAAGGTTGGCTCCGTAATTGACGAAGAAACCTACGGGTAGATGTTAGTCAATTCGGTGCAACAAAAGAAGACTCCGTTGGAACACATACCAAGAGACAAGAACGACAGAAGCATGACCATGTAAATGCTGACGGTCATACCACGCGTCTTTGCAGGAGCAATTTCTGACAGGAATAAGGGTGAGACGACGGTCAAAGCACCAGCTCCTAGACCACTCCATATTCTCGAGAACAGGAGGAAACCAAAGATACCGGATGAGAACACCTGCATGAGTAACCCAGATGCCCAGACGAGAATCGAACAGCGGAAGGACCATAGTCTTCCGAGCTTATCGTTACAGAAGAAGGCGATCAGCGCTCCAAAAGCAGCACCGAGAACTCCGAATGATGTGATATTGGCAGTTCTGTTGGCTAGCCCAGTCGGATCATGCTTCCAATTCGCTTTGATCAGGTTGTAATCTTGCTTGAACGAAGATAGGGTGACGCTGGCACTGAAGCCTCCTTCATCGTAGCCTTGAATGTATGTTAGCAACGATCACAGTATTCAGGTAGTTCATCGATTTCAACCTTTAGGGATACCGCCAGCGGCCAGCACCACGATAGCGAAGAGGTAGAATGGTTGTATTCTTGCAGCCATGATGTAGTCAACGACCGTGTTGTGCTAGTCTGAGTGATGAGCAGGGCAAGACATGGGGCACTCTGGGGGTGGCCTTATATAACACACTGAATCGATCATTGTCTCCACGGGGTCAATTATCTTCAAGAAGTCAATTGAGTAGGATATGCAGCGTGCAGTCGTGTGCCGACATCGTTGGTGGTGGCGTTGACGGCAAGCCCCACCCTCGGTCAACTTCCGTGAGCGAATCCTTCACGGAAGTTGACCGAAGTCAACCTCCCCTCCTTCTTTCCCAAACAACAATTCACATCTCTCATATCGTAGTTTCTTGGTATTTGTCTAGTGCAACTTCTGTGCAAGTGAGATCTTCATTCAACATGCAATCTCCACTCCGCTCGGACAGACATCGTTCCGTCCATATAAAGACTCGTTGTCACCACTTCCTAAGGATGAATATTGTTCCAGCATATCATTCTTTTCAAAGCTCGCAAGCATGAACTCGTTTGTTTCGGCCGATCAGCCTCATTCTGGCAGCATGTTTATGCCTCTTCTTCGCCTTGCACAGGCCTACCTTGTCCCTCAATCGAGAGCCGCTCCTACTATACCCACCAAAATTGAGCATGCCAAAGTCTTTGCACGCGGCGAACCTATGCAGTCGCTCACCATCGCTCAGCGCATGCCAATCGACGCTTGGGATTCCCACATGCATGTCACAGATCCCGGATATCCATTGGCTTCAGACGCGGCGTATGTTCCAAGTCTTCACAACCTGACCGACGTCCGCAACTTCGAGCGGACCATCGGCATCCAGAATACGGTATTTGTCCAACCATCCATCTATGGAGACGACAATTCCTGCCTCCTTGACGCCCTCAGAGCAGCTGGTACATCGCACGGTCGTGGCGTGGTCGCTATCAATCCCGATATGCTGAACATCACCGAATTGCAAGAGTGGCACAAGCTTGGTGTTCGTGGTGTCCGCCTCAACCTCAAATCAAACGATGCTACCTATACCGCCAACTCCCTCTCAAACATGCTTCAAAAGTACGCAGATGCGATTCGAGGCTTCAAATGGGTGCTCGAGCTTTACATCGGCATGGAAGCGATGCCCGTCCTTGAGAAAATTGTGCCCAACCTCGGTGTTCGAGTCTCAATTGCCCACTTCGGTGCACCCACGTTGCCTGATCCAAAGAATGCAACATATCCTCTCGACCCATACAAGATCACTGGGTTCCCATCGTTGGTCAATTTGACTCTCGCCGGAGCCACATGGGTAAAGTTCTCCGCACCCTACCGATTCGATAACGATACACAATTCCGTGGCGTCGAGAGTATAGCTCGTGAGTTGCTCAAGGTCGCAGGCGATCGTTGTATCTTTGCTTCGGATTGGCCGCACACGAGATATGAAGGTCTGGACATCAAGCCTTTTGTTGAAGCAGTCCTCGATTGGACTGATGAGGCCAACTTGACAAAGGAAGTGTTTAGCCTTAATGCGAAGGAGCTTTGGGATATTGACCAAAGACGTGACAGCCAGGATCCTTTGAAGTGTGATTAATGGTGGATTCGAGATAGATTGAGATAGATACAAGCCATACACCATATTTGACCACCCTACCCTTGGTACACCTTTTCACATCCACTACTGTTGATCGTGGCGTACAGTGAACCATCCTCTTTCTAACAACTGAATCATGGTCGGCACGTATGATCATGCTAGATATCGTTGCCGATGTCGCTACATGGATCATTTGGACCCGGCCTCCCCCATCAACACCCTCGGTCAACTTCCGTCTGATAGCGTCAACATATCATGCCTCAACAGAAATGTGGATGCATGTTCTCCGCACTACTCATGCATCCCCACTCCAAGTCCGCCAAAGTGCCAATACTCCAGGGAAAGTGGATACAATATATCGGGCTTCGGTCAACTTCCGAATATGTTTCTGGACCCACGATAGGCTAAATCCCCTCAACAGATAGTCTCATACCAGTATATATGCATGTAGGCTTCCTTTCCTCCGAGTGCCACACATCATTGACGCAATCAAGATTCAATCATGGACAAGAAACAATCTACATCTACTTTGACCAGCATCCTCGCTGGTGGTCTAGCAGGAGCGAGCGAAACAGTTGTTACGGTATTCGCCCTCATGTTTTCTTGATAGCTTTGACAACCAGACTCACTCTTTCAATCAGTATCCAGCCGAGTTCGTCAAGACACGCCGTCAACTCGAAGTCTCCCCCAAAGGATTCAAGCCTTCCTCCTCCCTTGCTATCCTCCGCTCCACAATCGCAAACCACGGTCTTAGTAATGTGTACTCAGGCTGCCAGACACTAGCAACTTCAAACGCGATTAAATCAGGTGTCCGCTTCTTCTCCTTCGAAACCTCGAAACGATATCTCACGCGAGTGTCAGACAAGAACAACACATCCATCAATGTAGCTGCTGGTCTATGCGCTGGAGTTACAGAGAGTGTTCTAGTGGTCACACCAGGAGAGAGCCTGAAAACAAGAGTCATCCACGATGCTTCTTCCGGGGGCAATTTAAGCAAACAATCACTTCCGAGAATCGTCTCGGAGGTGGTGAAGAGAGAAGGCGTATTGAGCTTGTGGAAAGGATTGACGCCTGTGTTGTGTAAACAAGGTACTAATTCGGCGGTGAGATTTGCAACGTTCAATGAGATCAGAGATAGATTGAAGGTAGCGTGGCCAGAAAAGATGGGTGGGACAACGGCGACTTTGGTGGCGGGTGCCGGAAGTGGTGTTCTGACTGTGTGAGTATATTTTCATCCAAGCTGGGATGCAGAGGCGTGCTGACAGAGACTCAGATATGCGAGTATGCCTTTCGACAACATCAAGACGAAAATGCAGAGCATTGGTAACACGAATACTCGCATGATTCGTTGCGCTATGCACATGGCGAAGGCAGAAGGGGTGAAGGTGTTCTGGAAAGCAACAACTCCCAGACTGGTCAGACTTACTGTGAGTTCGATGCATAATCTCGTGATCTCAAGAGTGAGAGAAGGCTGACTTACACCATCACAGCTATCGAGTAGCATAACCTTCATGGTATACGATCATGCCGTGAGCATCATGAATAACTTGACAGCAGACAAGGCTGAGCTGCGAACAATGAGGCAGGTGGCATAGGTGGACTCAAAGTTGGACTTCTCTACATAACCTAGTCGTGTCTCTTCGAAACGAACTCCTCGTGTTTTCTGTGTTGGGGAGAGCAAAAGGAATAAATTGCAGGGAGAGAGGGTCGAACTCACGTCTCTACGTTTCATGGTGCACCTGACGCAACGTCGGGGCCCTGCGGTGGTTAAACGCGCTACACCCGTGCCTTGCCGATGTGATTCACCACCTAAGCTCGTGTTTGCGAGACTGTTGTTACGTAGCGTCATAACCACTAGACAAAAGCTGCTGAAGTTGTGCAGGTGTCAGATTCGAGGGTTCAACTACTGTGTGTCTGTTCCAAGTGAAGATTGGCTTGAGAAGAGTGCCTGGGATGAAGTGTATCTATATCTATCATTCATGTATGTAGCAATCTCCGAGTATATATGCACCAATTCGACGATGGGCTTCCACTCTGTTCATAACTTTGCAATCTGCGCAGCTCCTGGCATCTGCATACCCTTCCCACTCAATCCAGTCTTGATCCTCACAGGCACTGGGCTGTGGGTCCACACGTCTGGATGGTTCTTTCTGGCATCTTCCACCACAGCAACGAATGCATCCCGTAATCTTTCAATGTCCCCAAAGTCGATGTCTCGGTCAGCTCTTGCATCCCAATACAGCTCTTCGGTCTCAAACACTACTCTTCTCAGAGCATCTCGTTCCATGCGTAATCTGTTCGGAAGACCTTGCCCTCTCATCAGTGCGAGCATTCCTGCCACGACTGTGCCGATTGCGCCCAGTGAGGCTACAGCGACGTGATGGCGATCGAGGTTCGGCAAAGAGCCTAGTACGACGAAAACGGCCGAGATGCAGAGTTGGATGATCATGAGGAAGATGACTGCGGCGTCGTACAGACGGTATTGACGTGCTGCACGGCGTTCGGCTTTCAAGAGTTGACTGTAGAAGCCATGGGCTGATTCAAGGTGGCGGGGCGTTGTGTTGTTTGCTGTTGGAGGAGCCATACCGAGTAGAGTGTAGATCTCCTGGCGAGAAAGAGGTTCGCTGTCGGCATCTGGGCCATTGTTGTTCGGAGTAGGCTGAGGCGAGATGGGGATGTTGTCTGATATCGAGGCATCAACACGACGCCGAGTTGCTGCTGGATGCTTTGACAGCAAAGGATCAGTTTCTGTCGCTGTTTCTTCGTCCATGGTTTTTTTGTGTTTTGATGGGTGTTGTTTGACGAATGAGAGGAAGAAAAAGAGGCGGAAACGTACCAATATAAGGGATGAAAAGGTCTGTCGCAGCTCAAAAGAGTCATTCGGCCTCGAGGATGAATGATGTAGTCGTGCCTGATCGGAGTCATCGCCTCGTGATAGTCGAACGCTGCCTCTCCAGGAGTGCAGACTGGACTGCAGCTCAGTAGGCAACTCGTGCATTTTCCACGTTTCTAGTCTGGTCAGCTGTCAATGCAGCATCTTGATTTTCGTGTTAGGCAGCTGCTCGTCGCAAGCCTTGACTCATTACTGATGCAACCTGAACTCAGGGTCGAAAACAGAGAGAGACTTTTCACATAGTTGAGACTAGGGAAGAGAAAATTTTGTGAAGATGTCGAGAGGCCAGAAATCCCTAGGCTTACCGCGATGAGTCTACTCCGAGCTGGCGTTAATCTCTTTCATCATCTTGTTGCTTCTTGATTAACCGGTCAGGTGTCGTGATGGAGGTGTGGGATGTGATTGGTCATGTGCTGCTGGGCGCACGCCTCGTCTGCGGCGTGTGATCATCGCACTTGCCAGACCTGAGCAACAGTACATTTTGCCATTCTTACAGGGGCATTTCCAACAAGAAGTTGTGCTGTAATGAAAAGAAAGTTGGATGCTCGGCAAGATAGAGTAGTGAGAAGGTTATCTGGGAACGTCGCGTTAGTGACGCGTGCCGTCACGTCACCCTGATTACCTCCTGCTGTTCTGCTTTTCCTGAACGCTCACGTCTTCTTGCGATTACTATCGAAATGAATCAGAATGCGGGACATACTGTCAATAGCAACAATGGCCATAAGCGACGCAGGCTGGAAACGAACGGACATGTGCCAAATGTGAACCCTCAACCAGCAATCCCACCTCGAATGGAGGAGATGAGAGCAAAGCTTTCACGACTTGAACACAGTCAAAGAAATCCACTAAGTGCTTCTCTTGGAGGATGTACTCGAGTAACTGTCTCCATCAACTTGAGCGATGGCCGGATGAAAAGCAAAGGGCTACTATCCTGGATTTTCATGGATATCCTCTCTCCCAGAACTGCTTTCACTTCTACGATGCCTACTTGCTAAGCGTCATACCTAGCAGCTAACTAAACAAGCAAAAAGCAGTACCCAAGCAAGCCACGAGATCCCAGCCTATCAAAACTACCTCAATCCCACTCCCCCAATCGCCACCAACCTCACCGTCACCCCCCTTAACCACCTCACCCTTTATATTCTAAAGAATTCCTCACTCTGGTAATAAGTTCAGCCGTGGTGGTGTAGTGGTTTAACACACCCGTGGTCTTAACACGTGCGCAGTCATTCGTTGTTACTCAACGCCGTGTCAGTCTAGATCC
>JGI24891J29808_1000257_pt1 | contig 49562 bp, 41 predicted proteins | sample FreactcultuFSWF8_FD_29808 | JGI IMG/M metagenome (IMG submission 29808)
AACACGGTCCCGTCCGCGGTCAATCCCACCGTGGCGATGCCCCTGCCACTCCCGCCAAGCAAGCACCCGCTGCCCCTGCACCCGCCCCTGAGGTCACCGTCAGCAGCCCCGCTGTCGAGTCCACCCAAGACAAGAAGATCCGCGCTCTGTTGAAGAAGCTTCGCGCCATCGACGACCTCAAGATGCGTCAGGCCGGAGGCGAGAAACTCGAAAACACCCAGGTATCCAAGATCTCGACCGAGGAGGGTGTCCGCAAGGAGCTTTCTGCTCTTGGCTACAACGAGTAGAATTGTTCGTGAAGCGAACGCGGAAAAAAAAGTCAGAAAGATCTTATACACAGAGTATAAAATACAAAGTCCGATAACTTTTCTAGTGAGCCATAAAGAAGAAGAAAAAAGTTTAGATTTTTGTTCATGATGGAAATGCGAAAAATGATCTCTGCCCTTCCTTCTATTGTATTGTGCGAGCGTGTGATATGCTTTGATGTTGACAGTCAAATTTAGCTCTCAGCACTGCTGATGACAGATTGAATTATCGATTGTAATGCACATCACTTGTATCGTCTACACATGATCATGGAACACCGAGGAAAAATTCTTATTCCAAACCTACTTGTGGTTATCTAATCAAACATTGAGCTAACCCAAGGCTTCCACCACGACTCTACACCTTCAGGGTAATTCCAACCGGTCCAGTTGTAGTTGCCCAGCGCCCAAGTATCACCAACACCCTGTCCACCACTGCGAATCCTATAGCTTCCAGCCAAACTCCACATAGCCCAAGAAACATTATTCTGCACCGTGAAATCCTTCAAACAATTCATCAAAGTGTTATTCAGCAGCGTGACATCCTGCGCGGCTCCGAATTCTGAAATGATAACAGGAGTGTTTCTGACAGCAGGATGGCAGTTTTGAGTGATGTTGCAAGCGGGTGGTGGGGCCATTCCGATTGCGTTGAAACCGGCATTATACAGTTCTGCGAAGACGATGGGGCAGGATCCCGTGTCGAGGTCTTCGGACATGCTGTATAGGTGGAGTTCGTAGACTACTTTGTTGGCCCAGGGGTGGCTGGCTAGATCGAAGATGATGGGTTCTCTGCGGAGGCCGTCGCGGATGGCATCGCATTTGTAGCAGGGTGCGGTGTTGAGGTTTTTGCCTTGGATCAGGGCGGAGAGGTCTTGATCGTATTGCATTCCTGACCACGTTACCAAAAGGTCTGGGTTTGATTCGTGGATGGCGTCGGTGGCTGCTGTGTAGTTGCCTACCAGCGTTACCCAGTTGTAGCCGAGAGTTGAAGTGGGAGCGGTCTCGTTGATGGCGCGGCGGAGTTCGTTGCGTAGGGACATGGAGACGACGTTGTTGTGCTTTGTGGCCCATTGGGCTACGTATTGGAGACCGCGTTTCCAGTTTGCGACGGGGAAGTTGTAATCGTCGAACCAGGTGTTACCATCTGTATTATTGCAGCACCATTGTGCTTTACCGACGTGTACGTCGGGGTGGATGAAGATGTTCTTGGACTGGGCGACTTGAGCAATGTGGTCCCAGATCTCGAAGCGAGTGGTGTCTTTGGTGAAAGTAGGGTTCTTGGCGATTATCTCGTTGGTCACCTTGGTGCTGTTCTCCTGTCAGTATGATTCTTAGGGGTTGGGTTCGGTATGACTTACCCATTCTCATAGCCCAGGCCATTGATCATAGCAATTTCCAAGCCCACGTCGGAGCCATTTCTCTCGTAGATTTGGTCCACCATCTCAATAGCATATGTCAGGCGAACGAAGTTGAACCCTACACTCTCGACTTGAGATAGAATGTCCTCGATAGATGCCCACTCAAGACCTTCAGGGACCATGGTCTCACCGCTGCCAGGCCAGTTGACTCCAGCAAAGGTTTGAGCCTCGCCTCTGGTGTTGACGATGTCGCGACCCTGAGTGCTGAAAGGTCCATATGGCCATGATGTCGACGTATTTGTCGATTCTTGACGTCCATAAACAAAAGACGAAACTCCATCTCTTTCCGGCAACAATGCACCAGATACTTCTACACAGAATGTAGACACACCAGCAATTGCGGCGAGCAGATTGGTAGAGAAAAACATTTTGATGATCGCTCTTTCCTACTCCAATCGACCTACCGTGGAGGGGAATTCACTCTATACTTATACCTACAACCTCTTCGCCTGATATCTCGTGTTTACCTTGCTCCTCATGAACCTCGTCGGCCAAATTGTCTATACCCCTCATTGTATATTAGCCGGCTGCGACGATCTGCATCCTCCAAAGGGCTTGGCTGGACAGCACTTTTGCAGGATGGCAGTGGGAAAAGAGGGAAGGTTTGGAGATTCTTGGTGGCTGAGCCGATGATGCTGTGGTATGAAGCAAGGTTCGATCTCGGTAAGAAATCACCCGTTGGTGTCATGTGGGGTGCAGATGGGGAAAGCTTCTCGGATGTGGAGGGGATCGTCTTCCGAGGTGGTTGGTATTGTGGTCAGTTCGCGAAATGATAGAGTAATCAAGCAGCTAGGTAATTGACCGAATTGTGAGATGTCATTGACATTGTACATATACAGCATAAAAGAATCGAACATTAGGCTCAGATACCATCAGACGGCAATTCTTTGTCCCATACTGCTCAGAGGCAGCTCATCAACCACCAATCCGTCAAGACCCTGACCTGCAACTTGCGGTGTCCTGACAAGTCTATCTGCCATACGATCGGGCATAAGCTCGGGAGTCACGGCTCTCATCTCTGGTGTTCTGGGGAGTCTGTCTGACATGCGGTCTGGTACGAGCTCGGGAGTGATTGGACGTTGGACAGGCGTGTTGACAGAAAGTTTTGCAAATGCGGGAGATGGCGAAGGAGGTAATCTATCTGACATCTTCTCCAAGATTGGCTCAGGCGTTACTGGTCGTTGTGTGTCTGCCTTTGTGTTGTGCACTGACAGAGTCTTGCTCGTGTTGTTGAAAGATGTGGGTGATGTGGGTGTGGAGCTTGATGTAATCACGAAAGGAGAAGATGATTTCGGCGAGCGAGGACTGTCAAGCTTCTCAATGATTGAGTCACGCTTCGAAGTGGTGATGCTGATGTCTGGTAGGGTCTGAGTGAAGCCTTGTGTTGATGCGACTTGCTCAATGGACTTGAAGTACTATTCCAGACCCGTCAGAATTGGTTTGTGGTACAATGAAGTTGTTTGACTTACCTTGACAGTCTTGACTTGCAACTCTAGTGTGGCATCATCATCAGCGACGATCATCGCATGAGGATGTAGCTGTAGGCTCGACAGTGTCCACATGTGATTGACACCTCCTTCAATACACTTCTGGAGAGCCAGAGCCTTGTGTGAGCCAGTGATGATGATGACGACCTCTCTTGCATCTAGGACTGTCTGTACGCCGACCGTCAGGGCCATGCGAGGTACCTTGGCGATGTCGTTGCCAAAGAACCTCGAGTTTGCGACAATAGTATCATATGCAAGCGTCTTAACTCTGGTGCGAGATGCAAGACTTGACCCGGGTTCGTTGAAGGCAATGTGACCATCGGGGCCAATTCCGCCTAGGAACAGCTCAATCCCACCTGCGCGCTTGATCTTCTCTTCATAGGCAATACATTCAGCCTCGAGATCATGTGCGTTGCCGTTCAGGATGTTGATGTTTGATGGCAAAATGTCGACGTGTGAGAAGAAGTGTCTGTACATAAAGCTGTGGTAAGACTCTGGGTGCTCGCGAGGCAGACCGACATATTCGTCCTATGAAACAATGGTTAGTTCCATATTGGTTGGTCGTCGATGTAGTACATCAAGGGAAAAAGCCTACTTACCATGTTGAAGGTTACCACATCGCGGAAAGAAATGTCACCATCCTTGTGACGCTTAACCAAATTCTTGTACACACCCTCAGGCGAACTGCCTGTAGGAAGACCGAGCACGAAAGGTTTGCTCGGGGTCGGACCAAAAGCCTTGATGCGATCTAAGAGGCTCAGTATATGTGTAATTGATCGGTATAGGCCGTAACGAACCAATGATGTAGTTTGCGATGAACGCAGATGCAGTATCCTTATCGTCGCGAATGATGAGACGCCTGTGATGGGGACATGAGTTTTGTTATTTTCGATGCTTGCAGGGAGAACTCACATTTTGTATATCGTTTGCTCAAATATGGGAAGCAGCGGGGTTTCTTGTTCTTTCGATGAGGCAGTCTTTTCAGGAAGTTGGTGAGAAATGAGGGCAAGAGGGAGGACAAGGGAATATATCGAAGCAAAAGAAACTTCTCTAGCGACCTACCTCCATCATCGGAGAATGATTCCCCACTGACACATGTCAAGCTGGTTCAATATCACTGGCTCCTGGAGTGTCACGGTTCCATTGTCTCCAGATCAAAGGCCGTCGCGGGTCACTACCATAAAAATGCTACGCAACGTAAGATCGTGGTAGGCCGTCACAATGAGATAAGGTTCTCGAGTACCCAAGACGTCGAAGATATCCATATCGCTAGGTGTATCATCAGGATCCCTCGTGGTGCCAACGTGCCTATCAGGGTGTTACATGGCAAGGGACGCTGGCAAACGAGCTGTGGTTGCATCGCGAGTTTTGATTGTCCAACCGGCTGATAACGGCCAGCGCAAGGACACATCGGCGTGGGGCCAAGCCGTACCTAAAAATATGGGGCGACGATAAGCTGTTTCGCTAGTTGGGTGCGTGGGAAGTCAACCTTCGGGGCGCGGAGAATGCAGGCCGGGGCACACGCGACCGTCTAATGCATGTGTGTTATCTGCAGGCAGTGCTGACACGAGACCACTTCTCCTTACTTATCTCAATTCACGCTCCTACTCACCTTACTGGAGCCAGCCTTGCAGTGGTTACACGCACTTGAAATAAAGTACCACATCCTCCCACCGCTGTTTCTCCTCTCCCCAGTCTCGCGTGTACCATTCGCTCGAGCTTTCCTCTAGGGTCCTCCTTCCAGGTCTAAAAAACCTAGCCCTTGCCGCCCCCGCATTTGACTGTGTTTTATTATACCACGTTCAGTCTCACACGACACTGGACATTCCTTCCTTCTTGTCTCTCGCCATCGCCAAGTGTTTCTGCCCCACCTTGATTCGACATGGCTACTACTGAGAAGAATCTCCACGAAGTTCAATCGGCCAACGGATCTGTCGACAATGGCACAACCGATGTTGTTATGCCTGCTGGCAGAAAATACAAGTCCACCAAGATAGGACCTTTGACACTACCTCACTACGCCAGTCCTGCCACACAGTTGGTGATCGTCGCCTTTGTTTGCTTCTTATGTCCTGGCATGTTCAATGCTCTGTCGGGCATGGGCGGAGGTGGACAAGTGTCTGCTAAAGCAGCTGACGAGGCCAACATTGCTCTGTATGCCTGTTTCTCTGTTGTTGGTAAGTGCGTCCCTCTCGAAACGTTCTGGAAATGAACCTAACAACGGAACAAGGCTTCTTCGCTGGTAGTATCGTCAACTTCATTGGAATTAGATGGTCTCTGTCGTTTGGTGGTCTCGGCTACTGCGTTTATGTGGCTTCATTCCTCTGCTACACCCACACCCAAAACACGGGCTTCAACATCTTCGCAGGTGCCCTACTCGGTTGCTGCGCCGGTATGCTGTGGTCAGCCCAAGGTGCGATCATGATGTCTTATCCCTCGGAGGGATCTAAGGGTCGTTACATCTCTTGGTTCTGGATGATCTTCAACCTTGGTGCCGTCATCGGTAGTTTGGTGAGTCAAGTACACGTTCGCGATGATAAGTACTCGTGCTAATAAGTACAGATCCCTCTTGGCGAGAACATCAACGCGACTAGCAGTAGCACTGTATCTGACGGAACTTACGTCGGCTTCATCGTGTTGACGGCCTGCGGTGCTGGGCTGGCATGGTTCTTGGTTGATGCAAAATCGGTCATCCGCAACGACGGTTCTCGAATCATTCTCATGAAGAACCCAACATGGCAGTCCGAATTGCTCGGCCTCTGGGAGACCCTCAGAAGCGATCCTTACATCGTCTGCCTGTTCCCCATGTTCTTTGCCTCCAACTGGTTCTACACCTATCAGTTCAACGGTGTCAATTTGGCATACTTCAACACCAGAACCAGAGCCTTGAACAACACCCTTTACTGGACTGCTCAAATCGTCGGCGCATTCGTCTTTGGATTCTGTCTTGACTACTCCAAGATTCGCAGAACTGTCAGAGCAAAGATTGCCTGGGTTGCCATCCTGGTCTTGACGCTCGCCGTTTTTGGTGGTGGATATGCTTTCCAGACAGACTACACGCGCGCATCTGTAGACACGAAGCCACCTGTAAGCTATGTCGCCAAGGACTGGAACGACTCTGGCTACGTTGGTCCCATGTTCCTCTATATCTTCTACGGCTTCTACGACGCCGCATGGCAGACCTGTGTGTATTGGTTCATGGGCTCATTGACCAACAACAGCCGTAAACTTAGCAATATGGCTGGCTTTTATAAGGGCATTCAGTCTGCTGGAGCTGCTGTCATCTGGCGTCTTGACTCGCAATCGCTCCCTTACATGAGCGAATTCGCTTCCAGTTGGGCGCTCCTACTGGGTGCCCTGGTCTGTGCTTTGCCCCTCTTACTTGTCAGGATCAAAGACCACGTCACTGTTGAAGAGGATGTGAAGTTCTCGGATGAGACCGTAGAGGAAGTCGTTGGCACAACTGATGGCAAAGTTGTTCATGACGCCGAGAAGGTCTAAAGCAGATTGAGATACTTGTGTATCCGGAAGGATGCAGATTGACTTTGCCCCTCTGCGTGGCCGAGACGGATCTGCCTCCTCGTTAGTTCTTTCGTATAGCGTACCTACTCTCTTGTAATGATCGAGCAATTTTATCAGCCTTGCTTCCAAAATCCTATCCCCGAGTGCCAAGCTTTTTCATACATGGAGCTGCAGAAATGCACAATGATTTCTGAAACCAGAGCTAGGTCCAGAGAGAGAGCTCTGGAGCGCCGCTCTCTGTGGACGAAGCGGTCCTACTCAAAATCATCGTGCAGTCGGACAGGTCGAAAGTTTAGCACGCGAGAGGACGGACACAGTGCAACATGAATTGCTTGGCATTCTGGTATAGTCACTTTACGATGGCACGTTCACAACTTGAATGGATACATATGTGACAGAAAGATGTTCGTCGCATGACATGAAGACGCTTGTCGGTATAGCAGCTAGAAGATGGTGACAGAGCACCTAGAAGGTGGAAGAACGCGCGGCTCTGCATGAGAACGAGAGGCTTGCGGCAGACCCGATCACGGACCACATTGCCGATCGCGGAATGCCGATGTAACATCATCCAGAAGTTCGTGATGACCATGCGAAGACAGGAAATAATTAACGATAAGGCAATCGCGGGCAGGCCGAGGGTTGCAACACTGGGTAAAGGTCTTGTGGCTAGAGTGCGGCCAAGCCTTATCAGGACATCCAAGCCGAGAATGCTTATTGCTGGTGCCGTGTTGAGAGAGTCTCGAGGGACGATTGAGAGTCATAGCGAAGCTTGATGTCACGGTGAAGGGCTCTTGTCCCCCGCCGCGTTGATCCACTTGGACTGATTTGCTGCAACCAAACATCCCGCCAGACTGCAACTCGACGGCCATGCCATGCTCGGGGCGAGCTATCACGCCTGGCAGCATCCGTATCGCGTCCGTTTCTACTGATCCCTGCGCTTCCCGAAACGCTCGCTGTGGGCCGTCCTTACAGTTGTGATACATAACTAAATAATAGTCGTTCTTGAAGTGACTGGTCAACAACTTCACCAAGCACCTGCCGCCGACCAAACACCTATCAGCACGACTACCCGAATACCTATAAGCCGCCACCATCGTCTTTCACTACTCATCGAGCCCTATAGGAGCGTCACTTGTCTGCCATGCTAGCCTCGTTGATCCAACCCTTACAACTGCCGTCGCCGTCCAAAGATGTCTTTGGGATAGAAACACAAAGCTCGCGCACAAGGAGCATGGACAAACTATTGCATGACGTCGAGGGCCTCTTTGAGGCACCTCTGCGTCCAAGGAGCCTGCACGCCATGTCAGAACAGCTTCAGGCTGAGTTTCGCACAAAACTGCAGTCGTCAAACATATGCATGCTGCCATCTTTCCACCACACCTTACCAACTGGGAGTGAATGCGGCGACTTTGTCGCACTGGATGTTGGTGGCTCGACCTTCCGCATCGCTCTCGTACATTTGACCGGAAAGAACTCGACAAGAGATGGGATGGAGATCAAGAGAATGAAGAGCTTCGTCATTGACAAGCCCATACGAGATTTGAAAGGGAAATCTTTTTTCGAATGGATGGCTGCCAGGATAGAGGAAGTCATTGGCTCAGCTCAGAGCGATGCTGCTCCTCTGTCTATGGCCATGTCGTGGTCTTTTCCCATCGAGCAAACTTCCACGCGCAGCGGCTCTCTTTTGACCATGGGTAAAGGCTTCTGTGCTACTCATGGTGTTGAAGGACAGGATATCTATGAGCTCTTGATGGATGCCTGCAGGCAGCGTAACCTCCAAGTTCAACTCCAAGCCATCATCAACGATTCGTCAGCAACACTACTCTCGCAAGCTTATCGCGATCCTTCAACTCGTCTATCACTCATCCTTGGAACTGGCATGAACTCTGCAATATATCTACCAGTTTCGGCTTTGGCGCAAGAGAAATACGGGAGCCGGCCTGAAAGTTGGCATGCCTGTGCTAAAGATGTGCTCGTGAATACCGAGCTCAGTATGTTTGGCAAGGACGTTCTTCCAGCTTCGCGGTGGGATCATTACCTCAATGCTACCCACGCCATGCCAGACTTCCAACCCCTGGAACACAGGGTCAGTGGAAGATATCTTGGCGAATTGGTGCGCCTTGTCCTCATCGAAGCAATCGAGACTGCAGATCTGTTCAGTGGCATGATGCCTGCCAAGCTACAGGAGCCTTACTCGTTGGACACTGGAACGATTGCCGTATTCGAGAGCGATTCATCCTCCACCTTATCTGTTGCCGCATGTGCGTTCGCATCAGCTCATCCTTTGCCTGCGGGGCGCACGCCATCCTCAAAAGACCTTCACTTCATTCGGCAAGTCAGCCGCTTGGTATCAGGCCGAGCAGCTGCGTTGGTGGCCACAGCTGTTCATGCTCTGTGGTCGCTACAACACAGCCTAGTGACTTCTCCTAGCGTTACCAACTCACAGCTTGCGGACCCGACCCAAGTACGAGCAACAGTGGCTTGTAATGGTACAGTCATGGAGAAGTACCCAGGGTTCCGCTCCAGATGTCAAGGCTACCTTGACGAGCTGGCCATGATCAGCGGCCAGTCCCGCGGTGCTATTTCGATTGAGATGGCTCTGGAAAGTTCAGTATTTGGTGCAGCTGTCGCTGCTGCATCAGAGTCCGAAGCATAGAATAGCCGGTCTCGAATTTCGACTATGCATTCGAGCGGATCGCATTTGATGGTTCTCCAAGGCGTTGTGGATACAAGGAGCATTTGCTGCATTTCATGCAGGTAGAGGGTTTCATATTTAGCCGAGCGATACATTTGACATTAGCGACCATTCAGCCACAGGTTTCTACAACAATAATACATCTTTTCTGAATCTACCATACAGCGAATTGCTCATGTGGAAGCGAGCAAAAGACAGGGCAGATACAAAATATTCAAGAGACTATACCACTGACGGTTGACATGTTCTCGAATCACCTGGATTTGGACATATTAAAGGCATGGTAGGCTAGCGAGGCGATCAAAGCTCAGCCCAGTTTTCCCGACTGTTGGATAATCTCTGCTGCAACCTGGTGTCACAGGTCACTAATACTGAGACCTTGATGTTCACCCTGTACAGGGTCTAGTTGAGCCGAGAGCGATAAGATAAGCCACTCGGGACTCGGGAGCGTCGCATCGGCATGTCCAGATTAGGAGGGGGACCGTCTCCTCCGGGCCTCCGCATGCTCTGATGACATGCGATTTCCCCTCTAACCATGTTTCCATAGTGTATTGATATGGCACAAGTTTTGCAAGTCCTTCAAGTCGCAAGTGACTGTCGTTATATTCCGGAAGACTCGAGTGACACACGCTGAAGCTTGGCCAGGTCGGTGAGCAGAAAGCAGGCACGACAGGCCGTCCGACGTATCACACGAAGACGAGCAAACCGCGACTTCCTGAATTAAGTCGTTCCAGTCGTCGACACTGCTACAACTGAATTTGATGCCCCGGCGCGACAGCTGATAGGCTCCTCCGGACCTTTTACACACTCTGGCTATATACTCTTCTTATACGAGCGTATTCGCAGCTCTGACGATCGCATCGCATTCACGAAGACCACACACAAAGTCGCAATCATGGAGGGTTTCGACCCGATATCCATGACCTATATGGCCACAAACTTTGAGACGGGAGATCACACGGCCCCTCCTCCTCCCGACATGTATACCAACATGATGATGATGCCCAATGATTTCATGGAACAATACTCGACATACGACACGCAAACTGTCTACCAAGGGTATCTAGAAGTCAAGATATGCCTAGTCTCTATAGCATATGCGCTGACTTTAGTCGCAACAGAGACGAATATTACGGATTACCGCCGCCGCAAACGACACCTTCCTTGAAACGTTTCTCGAGCACATTTGACGATGCCTTTTCCGATGCCGTGGGAGCTTTTGAGACAATTGCAGAGACTGGAACCCAAGACGCTCAGGATGCACAAGATGCGAAAGAGATAGCGATAGAGCAGGGTCACAAATTTCTAAAGTTCACGCCGCCTGAGTACGAGTATGCACTGCTCGATTACAACTTTCGCCAGGTCTCAGTAAGCCTGAATGCTGATCTGCTTGGACTGTTCTTTACCGACAAGTCTGCTTGGGCGAAACCGATCGACGACGCTGAGTTGATGTGCTATCGCCGCAATATCTTCCAAGTTTCAGGCACTGTTCTGGTCCCACGATCGCTGAGCAACATAGTCACGGAGCAGACAAAACAGATCCCCATCATGAGTCAAGAGCTTGTAATATCTGCGACTGAATCGACTGAGGGAAGCACTACCAAGATCATAACCGTCCCTTGGAAGACCCCGCCTGGAAATGGAAACCCGGCTGCTGAAGAGAGAGCCGAGAAGGAACCACCCTCAATACCACTGGATCCGTCCACTACCCAGGAGGGAGACTCAAACATGGCAGCCTTTCCATTCCACTGGAAGCGTTTGCAGTTCCGCAGCGCCACAGCAAACAATGGAAGAAGGAAAGAACTCCAGCAACATTTCATTGTCCACCTCAAGATCGTAGCCACGCTGGCTACAGGCGGGAAGGTCACCGTCTGCCATGCTAAGTCAAATCCCATTGTCGTCAGAGGTCGAAGCCCAAGGAATTTCCAATCCAGGAAGGATATATTACTTACTGGCAATGGAACACATGCCAAAAAGGCTACCACATCGACTGCAAGACCGCGCCCGCCATCTCAAGCAGATCAAAGCCATGCTCGAAAGCCGTCTCGTAATAGCATAGCGACCATCCCTAGGAACGAGACCCCTGCTATAAACAATTTCGATCCTGCCGATTTCCAGATGCCTGCGCTTTTTAACAATTCATTCCAACAGCAAGGCGCCATGACTGCGATACCTCCTGCGCCACGGGCTGCTGAGCCACAAGATTACCCTGTATCCTCTCCTGATCTGGTACGCCAATCATCAAACATGCCTGCACCGCCTCCAGTTCCTCAGAAGCTATCCCTGACAGACGAGGAGGAGGTCAAGCAGCCGTCTATGAGTCCTCCCAAGACTGGCAACTCTGCCAAGCGTGCAGCAATCGGTCGTGCTGCAAGTACACCCTCTGCCTTTGCTCTGCAGGTAGGCAGTAGTCCAGATGAGAGTGCAGACCTGCTGTATGAGTACTTCCCTCTGAGTCTGGATGATTGGCAACCTCCTGTCGACGCTGTGTACCGCCCGCATGTTGTTCACCACATCAATCCCATGCCAGAGAACAAGGTCCGCGACCGCCTGAGCCGACTCAAGAACAAACGATACTTTAGTGAAGACGTGGGATGAGTATGCGATCTCGTGCTCTGTGCTCGTCGCCGACCATGATGTCTGTACTGCCATTGGCCGGTCCCGTACACGACTCTCGACTCCGTTGTGACTCGCCGTGCGGTGGGAACGAATAAAAGGAGCTCTTGTGTACACCATTCCTAACTCCCGCATCAACATCCTCGACAGCACCACAATATGCTGTCACTACTCAAGGCCGCCATCGAGGCCGAAGCCGCTACTCGTGCTGCCAATGCCGGCACCACCACCGCCCCTCCGGTCCCTGACCCCGAGGAGGCACGCAGAAGACAAGACCTCGTCCGCGGGATGCGCACACTTGCTGCTCCCACCAAGGAAGAGCAGGCTGCCACTACCGCTGCTGCTGGCCCTCCTCTCAGTCTTCGTCGCAATTCCTGCTCTGGAGCTCTCCCATCTCAGAACAAGGTTAGTCCCCCTCTCACTTGCCTCCTGATGTGATCTTGCTGATAGCTTTCTTCTAGAAGTAAGCGCTCATAGCGAGTCGCTGAACGAAGTCACAAGGGCATGAGGCTCGGAAGGAGTCAAGGAACAGAGGATAATGGTGAACAATCAAGACATTTCCCCAACCCAATACTTGTGCTTTCTTGCTCCATGTTTCAACGTGCCGTGTGATGTGACGATCAACCTGTCAAAATGCACAATTCTTTTGACGCTGTGTGATTTGTCCAGTGAGAGCCCCTGAGCCGACAATTTTCAACAGACATATTGCGTAAGAATAGAAGATTTTCTTTGCATTTCAACACCACTATCAAAACCCCACACCTCACCATCAGAAACCTTCCCTCCTCACTTTGCCCTAGTAATAGTAGCAGCATCACAACTGACCTCCTCAAAAGTATGCATGGTCTCAAAGCCCATAGCCGACAATCCATCAAAATTGCCATCCCCATCCATATAATCCAACACGCAACTCGCACATCCTTGTTTCTTGACCTGTCTGACTCCCAGCAAGATCAGGCTTTGCAGTATAGTAGCATATTCACCTGCGGAGGGTGAAATGACAGGTGAACTGACACCACCTCCTCCACTACCGGTGACGTTTTCAGAGATGCCTTCATCTTTGAGCGAGGGGATGAATTCGGCAAGTGCGGAGGAGGAGTTGTAGAGGATTAGTGTGCCGACTATACTGCCGTCTTCCGGTCTCGTGGCGCGGACGATACCGCAAGAAGTTGGATCCGAGAGGGCGAGTTTGTAGACTTCGGCCAAGCCTTGGCGGTTGTTGGTTTTGATGTGATCGAGGATTGCTCTCGAGTGCTCCCATCCGCGTACGAGATCGAACTCTGCTCCTGCGCCTTGCAGTGACTGCGCCATTCCTTCTGGTGGGGACCAGGATTGTAGGGTTCGCATTACCATACTGCAGACGGGACGGGATAAGGCGGTGTTCCAGCCTACGTTTGCGAACCAAGAGCGTAGGCGTTTGCGCTCGCTGCCGTGATCGGAGGGGATACCGAGATATATACTGGGAAGTCTTGAACCCAATTGAAAGCGCTTGATACCTTCTCTTTGCAGGAGAGTGCGAATAGCGCGATCGTGTAGGCTTTGACCGATGGAAAGTTTGCGTCTGCCCGGGTCGACGAAGAGGGCGCCTATTGCGCCTATGCCGGTGGATTTGAAGAAATAGGTAGAGCAGAAACCGTAGAGGGCTGAAGTGCTGCTGTTGCGGACGACGAAGTGGGTTTCGAGAACGTTTTGCTGTCGGAGGAGGAAGGAGTTTGAGGTTGCGCCTCGGAGTTCCGAGCGTTGGTTTGGTGCTGACCATTCGATGATTTCTTTGATCAAGGTGTCTAGGGCGGCACCATCTCGTTCTTCGTTGAAGATTTCGACCAACCAGTGCGTCTTTGATTGTGTGAGTTTCTCGCTACGGCTGATTGTGCCAGGTAAGGAGCCGGTCGGTGTGATGTCTCCATGTAACACTCTCACGAGAGATACCAATGCAGTTTCTGTAAAGTCATACGTGCAGACGTATGTGCCAATCGACGTGTCTGTGGAAAAGTCGTAAGGCGAACTGACAGCCACGACGATTAGAGGCTTGATTTTCTTCTCGCCGCCTGCCGTATGCTGCATGTTGCAGATCATCGAGATGTGTTTTGTGAATCCGTTCTGATACATGTTCCTGTTCGCGTCCGCAGTGACCACGACGACTGCACTCGCTCTCTTGATCAAGCTTTCGTGCTGAGGCCGAACACCATTCGCGGTATAGCTGGTGTGCAGCACTCTGCCGGTTCGTTGGCGAGCCAGTGATCTTCCGAGCTCTCGAAATACCCTTTCGCCGCTTAGTCCTGGATTGCCTCGCTCCCACTGTGGTTCGGGTGAGTCCATAGGAGCGTGTTGTGAGACTGCACGTGAAGCTGCTGATGCAGCAAGCGGTTTTACCAAAGGCGTGAGTAGCAGCAATTCTTCTTCCGGCTCGATGATGTTCGTCAGGGGTAAGTAGCCGTTTTGATCTCTCACCACAGTAATGCTCGAGTTGTAAGCTTTGGTTGAAAGTGCCGTGTGTGATGGCTGGAGTCGAGACAAGAGGTCGATGCCTGCCGGTTTCAAAGCCTTATCCCATGACGTGCATCTTGACTTCATCGCCAGTACTCTGTTGAGCGACCGACGGACTCTATCTGTGGTGATCATCGAGTTCTCCAGGCCAAGCTTGAATCCGTTGATTGCCTCAAGTTGATGCTGGAACGATCTGCATAGCAGAAGAATATCGCAGCCAGCATTCGCAGCCATGACTGTACCACCGTTGACGCCGATGTTCTGGCAGAGTGAGTCCATTTCAAGGCACTCACTAACAACTACACCGTCAAATCCGAGTTCCTTCCTTAACAAGCCATCGACCACCCTATCTGAAAGACATGCATGCATGACATTCAGACCTGCTGAAGACATTGCACAACCTCCGACCATGATTGAGTCGAGGCCTTTTTTGATAGCGTCGCGAAAGGGTATAAGAGCACTCAAACTCAATTGCTCCAATGATTCGGTGATTGTTGGAACGTCCAAAGAAGAGCCTAAGAACTCGAGATTTCCGTAGGATGGAAAGTGTTTTCCCATTGTGGCAATCCCAGCATCTTGATAGCCTTTCATGAAAGCAACTCCGTACTCAGAACATTGTACTGGATCATCACCAGTTGTACGAACTCCAAGAGGTTGATTTCGAGTATTGGTAAGTACATCGAGGCAGGGTCCCATTATCCAGTTGACTCCACATGCAGAAATCTCCTCTGCACTGGCCTTCGCGACCTTGTATGCGAGATCTGGGTCACCTGAGGCAGCAATACCCATGGCTGATGGATACTGACGAATAAAGATGTCATCAAACAGAGAGTTGACTCCTCCATTCTCTTGGTCGATACCTATCAGTAGAGGCACTGGATGGCCAGCGTCAAAGGCACATTTTTGGAGTTCGTATACAAGAGCACTTGTATCCTCAGCAGCTGCGGGTGTGTGTCAGTATATGACACTAAATTATGAACTTCTGAACAGTATTTTCCGGGATTCTGTTTCTTTGGAAACTGAAAGGCTTTGATGGGATGATGGGACATCAAAGAGGAAACACTTCAAATCCTGACTGCCACTTCCTCGTTATTGCACCTTCTAAGACAGCCCTATCATATGCATGCATAGGGAAGTAACCGCCTAGCCAACGCCCAATAAGGAAATGACTTGCTCACACTTTAGATTCTTGGCTGTCAAAAGGATCGATCCCAGATGATGTTCCTGTATGAGAGTACGTATTTGGGGAGTCACTGCAGTCCCATCGAAGCCCTACATGCAATCATCAACCACTGATCAATGATATATCACTGTTGGTCTTACCATCATAAACAATTGGCCCAGGGCTCTGGTAGACACGCCATGATTAGCAGCCTTCTCACGGCGCATTGTCGCATGCTCTTCCAAACGACTATGGCAATTTACCTGTCCATGTTTCCCCAGGCCGCGTTCGACAAACTAGCGTCGGAAGTCCCCATAGTTGGTATCTTCTGGATGACATGCGTCCACGCGCCGAGTGCTGGACCGAAGCCGTAGGGTTTGCCGAAAGTGTCCGAGACGGTAGCGGTGGCTACTTCACGAGTTGACGATGCAGCGTGGCATCCGACAGGAACATGTTCATTCTGTGGAGTGTAACGAAACGTGCTCTCGTAATGATAAGCAACAGCTTTGGTGGATGTAACCTCGCCCTGGCCCTCTCCACACCCGGCCAAGTGACACGTGCCGGGGAGTCCGTGCCTGCCGAGGCGCTTCCAGGCGCCGACCACAACGACGTCTCTCCTCGTTCCTTCTTCTTGTCAGATACCACACCGCGTAGTAGCCGGCCAAAATGCGTCTTTATCTTGACCAAGGATTGGAAGATGTCAATGTCAATGTTGCGAAAGCTTGTCCCCCACGTGTCCTTCGATCGGCTATCTTACTCGAAGCCTCCATCAAGCTTCTGTCGCAACTTTCGAATGTTACATTTGCCTTATCGAGAAGACTGGTCCTGATTAGTGGTCCACCAAGGTTACAGTAACTTGAACCTATCGCTTCTAGTGAAAAATGTGTGGATCAAGGTATCTGCAATCTCGTCATAAAGCATTTTCAGGATGTGCAGTATGAGTTGCATTGATGGTAGGTTGCCGATCTCGCTATCTGATGTCCATTGTCCTCTTTAACCCTGCAGGCCAACTCACCAGTCTTAGCTGTTTTACTTGCTTCTAACTACAATATCAAACATACCTTCTCTTTTCAATTCCCACATCCCCTAAACTTGACCATCCTGAACGGGGCCTCGCGTTCTCGACTTCCAGCAAAAACTCTACGCTACCAGACCAGCCACACTATCCAGCATGCCAGCAGCCGTATCACCTGAGAGACCTCGAAGCGGTATTACCCGTCTGACTGGATGCCGACTTGTCAAAGGCAACACATTAGTGGAAGAAGACCTTTGGCTCTCTTCTGTTACAGGACGCATCCTACGCAGCCAAGAAGTGTTCTACGAGCATCAAGCAGCACCAGACGAGGTCATCGATCTTGGCGGCCGTATCGTCTCCCCTGGTTTCATTGATGTACAATTCAATGGCGCATTCGGCTTCGACTTCTCGCAAGCGCCACAAGATCCCATCTCATATCGCAAGGGCCTTAAAGAGCTGAATAGACGCTTGATTGGAACTGGTCTTACGTCATATCTACCCACCATCACCAGTCAAAAGCCAGAGCTTTACCACAGCGCATTACCATATTTGGGTCCTTCTGGTGCAGCCCGCGATGCAGATGAAGGAGCAGAGTCACTAGGTGCACACGTCGAAGGACCTTTCCTCAGTCCAACTAAGAATGGCATCCACAGTCCTGAAGTGCTTCAGTCTGCAACATCCTTCGCCGACCTCGAAGCTTGCTATGGCGCCCATAACCTCTCCAACATCAGAAAATTGACCGCAGCCCCTGAAGTCGGCAACATGACCTCAATAATCCCAGATGTCATCAAACACGACATCATCTTCAGCATCGGACACACAGAAGCCACATACGAAGAAGCTTCTGCAGCCGTAGCCGCCGGAGCAAAGATGATCACTCACCTGTTCAACGCCATGAAGCCATTGCATCATCGCAACCCCGGTGTCTTTGGCATCCTGGGTCACCCGTCCACGCATACCCCTTTCTTCGGTGTCATCGCTGATGGCATACATCTTCACCCCACTACCGTCAAGATCGCATACGCCGCACACCCTGAAGGCATGATCTTGGTCACCGATGCCATGAGTCTTGCCGGTCTCCCCGATGGCGTATACAATTGGACGAACGGCGACAGCATCGTCAAGAAAGGATCAAACTTGACACTAGACGGTACGGATAAGATCGCTGGTGGTTGCGCTACATTACTGGACTGTGTAAACAACTTCCTCAACTGGTCGAATGCGAGTATACCTGAAGCCGTCAGAGCTGTTACTATCACACCGGCGAAGATGTTGGGCATGGAAGGTGTCAAGGGATCTCTGAATGCTGATGCTGATGCCGATTTATTGGTGTTGTCGGAAGAGGTCGATGGTGAGGGAAGACGTTTACAGGTGGATCAGGTGTGGAAGTTCGGTAGATTGGTACATGAGAGATCGTAGTGTACAGATTCAAGTGTCAATGTTTGTCAATGCCATAAGATACCCCATGATTTGTGTGTTTAAGGGGCGTCCATGGATTGCTACACAAGTGCTGATTGTGATGACTCGTCCACATACAGTTCTCTCTTAGTTCAGTTTGTGATATGCACTGAATGGGAGTCTAACACGTTGTGGGAAGAGGAGGAGGGCCTTTGTAGAAGCACGGTCGATGACCCTTTGACCGTCTTCTAGCATACCGGCATGGTCGCCCCTTTAATTCCTAGGCATGCTCCGTGGTTCGATCACCACCTGAGGTCTTTCACAGTGCGCTTAACGAAGCGAAGAGCTATGCTAGAGCGCGTCCGGTACCCGGTTCGGCTCGTGCTGTTCTGTTCTGTTCCGGCAAGTGGGACGAGAGAAGCAGCATACGCAGGTCGTGATAGTTGTGCGCACGTCAGTGTCGACACCAATGGCCTCTGTATTCGAGATGTTGATGGAGAAGAGAAAGGGACGGTGCTGGGTTGGGAAGAGCTGGTTTTGTGGATAGAGGAGTGGATTCTTGGCATGTGAGGAAGTGAGGTTAAAGTGAGGATTGACTGTGAGGAGATAGCTTGTGACTGTGAGTGTACAGAGCAGTGAGTAATCTAAAAGATCTCCGTACTCCAAGCACCACACATACTCTGTTCACACTGTAGAACGCCTGGCCCTGTTCTTGACCTCTCTGTCAACCTTCTGCTGGATCTTGTCGTGCTTGGCACTTGGCTTGACACAGAGGGCACACCGGCAACTAAGACCATCGGGTTTCTTAGTGAACTCTGGTCTCAGCTCGAGCCAGTCAGTCTGTCCAAGCCTCATGATATCAAAGACGTGCTCGAGGAACTGAGGACCCGAATTGAAATGGCGATTTCCGGCGAGGAAGTGTCCGTGAATCTCGAGGTCTAGGGTGCCATCGGGGCGTGCCTTGTTGGCGACGGTGTAGCCATCTGGCAGCTTGGTGAATTCGACTTCGGCACCTGAAGTGGGACGGTCAGTGAGCTGGGCTGAAGAAAGGAATGGTGCGGCAGCGTACCATTGTATATGTGAAACTCTTGATCGGCAGCAAGCGTGGTGTTGAAGTGTCTGCTGAGAGACTTGAGGAACTTTTCAGGTGGAGGGAAAGTGTAGGCAGGGCCACTGGGTCTGTAGTAAGTGCCGGTGTGTCGATACGAGGTGAGGTCAATCTTGATCACATCAGCGGCGTTGCTGCTGTCGTCGTTGTCCTCAGGGGGTGTGGAAGAGCCCATTGTGGTTGCCGTTAGACGTCGCGTGGAATGTTTGCTTGGAGTAATTGTACGGGCGTACGATGAGATTTGTTGGTGATCTGAACGAGGGACGAGATACCGAAAGCCAGAACGCTCTGGAAATCTGGTTGGACGGACGATGACAAGGACGTGATGAGACAATCGAGCAGGAACATGCTACCAGTATTCATCATACACGAAAGTCGAGATTTAAGAACTCTCGATATCTAGTTTGCTCTTGTGTGTAGATTCATGAAGTTTTGATAATTGCTTTGCCGACCTCAGCTCCTGGGAGATGCGTCCGTCAGCCTTTTCATGAAAAAGCTTAACTCGAGCATATTCAATGATTGATCCTGTGTTACATGCTTCAACGAAAGACGCATGCCAGTTTGGTCCAACTTTGCGTCCTCATATTGGATTCCAAGAAGTTCGGAAGCAGAAGTAAGAGCAGACTATGCGGCGCAAGGAGCCTGCGAGGAGACCAGATGGGTAGTCGACAAGCGGCCTGATTTACATGCTAGCCTGAGCAAATTGACAGGAGGACGTTGACTGCTTGGCAGATGCCGAAGCAGGACTTGCGCTCGTGAACGCTCAAGTCCCAACGGAGCACATAATCAACTCCCATGAGTGCAGAGCATTCATCGAGATTGGCTTTGTCTGTTCTAACAGGATTGTGCCGAGGAGACTCCATAGCCACAGAAGCATTCACAATCCTAGAAGTTTTCAACTTCGCTCTCTTTTTGGTGTGTCAAAATTGATAGGTAGAATCGAGGTTCCGCAGGGCCACTCGGAAGGGCATTGAAATCGTGCATTTTGATGGGAGGAATCCGAGGGTAGTATGAAGCTAGGACCAGCCTGTGCTCATGAAGTCATTTCCACATCTGCGTCGCTGTCGCTATCAGATCCGTCGTCAGCTGCATCAGCATCATCTCCGTCCTTTCCAGCGGCCTTCTTGGCCTTGTCTCTTGCTCTCTTCTTGAACTTCTTCTCTCTGTTCCTTCTGGCTTTCTTTTCACGCTCGAGCCTCTCCTTCTCTTCCTTTGATTTGCCTTCTTCTTCCTTCTTTGCCTTGATAGCAGCCAGCTTCTGTCGTTTTTGGATCCTGGCCTTCTTTCCTAGACGTGTGCGCTTCTTTGGTACATCAGGCAAGAAAGCCTCAGCCACTGGGTATTGGGCAGCGGCCGCTGCGAGAGCTGACTTCGCTTGTGATGACGGCATCTTGATAACTTTCCACGGGTATGCACATCCTGGACATGGCTGCTTTGACATTGCGACGACATCGGCACCAGTCACAGCAGCAATCTCGAACTCCTTTGCGCGTACAGGGTCGAGCTCTCCAGTGTGGTAATAGCTTAGTGGCCGACCTAGACCAACGATGCCTGGTTCTCTAAGTTCTTCTGAGGGCGAACGAATTCGAATCTTTTGAGCGGCAGGGGCGGGAGTAGAGGCATCGGTTATGGATTTTGTGGGAGCAAATAGTTGGAATTCGAGTTCTTCTTCCTCATCTTCCAAGTTCTCTACCGTCTCTATGGGCTGAGGTGGCTTGTCGACGATTTCGAATTGTAGGTTCGCGCCCAGTCTTTCTAGTGTATCGAGATCTGGCGAGGATGCACGAGAGGATTGTGGTGATCCGATGAGGTCTGACCTCCGTACTCTGCGATAGTGATCAGTACTGTGATTAGGTGTAAAGTTATGCGGAGGCCATACTGTGCTCCTTCTATCGTTGCCATGTTTGATGTGCTCAGGACGAATGACGATGCGACAGGTCCGTGGTCAGAAATTCGACGGAGGCCGGAATGCGGCTCTCACTAGGAAGGAGCTAGCGACGCTAACCCCGCGATATCAGGCCAAGAGATAAGATAGCACCCCTAGATTTCACATGCACCGAAACACATCAACATTCTAGAAGGCCCATTTCCTCTTCTCATGTTCTGTCGCTCCTTCCTCACCAAAAGTCTCCACATCTCGTCGCGAACCTATTCCACCGCCAGAATGTCCATCGGTCCGTCAATGCCACCAACAAACGCTCAGATACGGGACTCTTGATTGACATGAATCACACCTTCCAGAAAAGGCCAACCGTCCCATCGTCATCTCCGGGCCCTCTGGCTCTGGCAAGTCGACCCACTTGAACCGCCTGCTCAAGGAGTACCCCGACCGCTTCGGCTTCTCCATCTCTCGTACGAACATGACAAGACCATCTCCTTGATCGACACCAGGGACTGATTGTATACACACAAGACACTACTCGCCAACCCAGAGGCACCGAGCAAAATGGCATCGAATACCACTTTGTCACAAAGGAGGACTTCTTGAAGTTGGTCGATCAGGGTGGTTTCATCGAGCACGCCCAGTTCGGCAGCAACCACTACGGCACCAGCGTCCAGGCTGTTCGCGACGTCGCCCAGAAGGACCGCACTTGCATCCTTGACATTGAGATGGAGGTATGAACCACTACACCGCAACTTCCTGCTCTCGACTATGATTTCTGACCACCGTCATCACAGGGTGTCAAGCAAGTAAAGAAGACCAGCCTCAACGCCCGCTACCTCTCCCTCCAACCACCATCCATCGAAATCCTCGAGGCCCGTCTGCGCGGCCGCGCCACTGATACCGAAGACGCCATCACCCAGCGTCTCGCACAAGCCAAGAACGAGCTCGAATTCGCAAAGACTCCTGGTGTTTTCGACAAGGTCATCATCAACGACGACCTCGAGAAGGCCTGGACAGAATTCAAGGCTTTCTGCGTGTCTGAGGAGTAGAAAGAGATGAAGATGATAATATACCAAAATGCTACGATGCAATACATTAATTCACAATTTGCTTCCACTCCTTTTTTCCAATCTGGAGACATCACCAAAAGAAGAAAGAAGAAAAAAGAAAAAGAGAATTGAAACCTGGAATGAGCAGAACTCAAGCGTTCGTGCCTCTGATCAACTCACAAAGATTGAATTAAGAGGCAGCTGTATAGCTAGGGAAAACCCCTCCGTTGCATTTTGACTGCAAGTTTCGGAATGATCTCCAAGTGAGCTACTTGACCGAAGGGTCTACTATGAGGAGGGTGGATGGATTATATACCTGTTTTCGATAACTCAGATGGAGATAGGGAAGGAAGGTGAGTTTTGGTTTGAGGTTGTGCACTTTTTGATCACCGTTCCCACTGAGTTACCTTGGCTATTTAGTTCTCAACATGCCATCCTCACATCTTCCCGAGGATGAAGCCAACAAATCGAACCCCTTCTTGGAAAGAGTGGCTAGGAAAGTTGCTAAGGATAAGAAGTTCCAGGAACGCACAGCCGAGAACAGGCAGTCACCTGCAACACACAGGTCCATCACCCTAGACCAAACCACTGCTCCCGGCTCCTGCGCTCCCATCCCTGGCTAGATCTGTGCGTACTTCTAGCTATTTCAGCACTTTACGGGAGATATGAGAGCATCAGATCAGCCCTCAACAGCCATGAGCCCGAGTCTCTCTCTTAACTGTAACCCATGCCCTAATCGACACGACATCAGGCATCACACACCACTGGAACCACAGCACACCTTGCATCGTATGCCTTCTTTGCGTTATCTGCCATGGCACTGCCCAAGGGCATGACGCCGTCAGAGATGCGAGCACTAGTCGGACCAAACCTCGCCCACCTTCTGGTTACTACTTTCGACGATGTTGCACGGCAGGTAGATCTGCTGAATCACCAGATCGTTTACAATCAAGAATGAGTTTATCGGACAAGTTGGAAAGGTATATCATCATATCCTTAGGTGTGTCGTATCTTTCTACCTAGCACTCGCTTTCTGGCCGCTAACAACTACGGTGACAGGGATCGTCGGGCCAATATTGTCATTACTGGATATACATACAACAGCCGCCAAAAGTGCAACTGCAACGGAAACATAACAAGCATACCGGGTCCAGAAGACACCAGCTTCGCAAACCAAGCCACTCCCGACCACGTTGATACAGGAAGCATCCAGCAAACCTTGAATCGAGCCATAACTGACAAGAACAAACCTCCCTTGTACATTCGCAACTGCTGATGTTCTGCAACAAGATCATGCTATAGACATGTTTTTCAGCACAGTCCGATCAATGCAAAGCATACGAGCAACGCAAGTGGAGCGGAACGAGATAATCGCAAACACTGACGGAATAGATGTGTCAATGGCGACGGAGACTACCCAGAGTGAAGAAGTTCAATCTTTCTCCGGACAAGCCTCCTCGATCGAAAGACACTGTGCATTTCCACATCTGAAGTGTTGGCCAATTGTACGCTAGACACACAAAGGGCTCAAGACTTGCTCCTTGCTTTTTTTTGGTTGGAAGATAGCAACAACACACTCTCAGAGCAGCACACACACGCGACAAGGTACAGGTACACGCAATAAAGGCTCACGCAAAGGACATCACAGAACAAGCATGGTCAACTGGAATTGATAAAATTGTTTATTTTGTGTCTCTCTTTCTTCTCATGTTATGTTCACTTTTTGGTTTTGCCCGCGGATCCCGCCAACGCCATGCTGAAACAAAGCTCGCATTAATAGCACAGACGCCTTCGAAAGCCCGGCAGTGCAAGAAAAAAGGAGAACAAGAAAAGGAAGATGGGGAGGACAAGAAAGGAAAATAAACATCTAGGTCGGCGGCTTCTTGCCAAGCTTGAGCTTGAACTTCAGTGCTGGCTTCTTGTCCTCTGCACCTTCCGATGGGCGCGGACTCATGGTACCGGTGGCAGTTGTGCTGCCGTTGCTCTTTGGGTAGGTCGTCGTCATTGGGCTCACTGCGCTCATGGGCGTCGAATCGGCTTCTTTCTTAATCGAGCTTAAACCATCCCAGGTCCGGAAAGTTGCAACGCTCGCACCTGCTGACAATGCGGTAGTTACTTCGGGGCTAGCAAAGAAGTCACCGCCATTGCTTGCACCACGGGCTTGCGAGCCACCACTTGCCGAGGGTGCAGGACTAGGTCGCGCCGAGGAAGAAGTGTTGATCTTGGCAGGGAGGTTGACTTTTGGCTTTTGAGGTCGAGCTCCTGGCTGAGGTGGTTGCGAAAGAATTCTCTGCAATCTCTTCTGCTTCGAGATTTTCAAGCGAACAACCTTGGACTTGCTTGGTTTGTCGTTGGCAGTAGGCTTTCGAGACGGAGCTGCTGAGCCAGGTGCAGATGCGCCAGATACTGTGCGCGATGGTGTCTGGGCGTGTATCTTTCCAAGATTCAGACTGGGACTCTTTTCCACCTTCGGTGTTATTGCTGTGCCATTTGGAGTAGGCGGGACAAGATGAGGGCGCTTGGGACTACTTGCGCGCGGCTCGGCCGTCGAGCTCTGCTTACGCTTCAGAGTGAGTTTCATAGACCCAGTCGGAGTCGGCAGAGGTGGTGGTGACATAGCCGTGGATGACACTTGCGAGGGTCTCGGAGCTGACGGTGCAGGGCCTGGAGTCTGGACCTTGAGTTGCTGCTGTTGTTGCTGCTGCTGCTGTTGGATCTCTTGCTGCATGGCGGCAATCTTGTTCTTCAAGGCTTGCTCTTCCTGCACCTGTTCGCGAGCTTGGTTCTTCTGCAGCTTGATGTGGTCCTTGACATCCCTCGATAGCGGTCCAGTATATTTGAGGTCATACTGTTGTACCATCTGGTATTCCTCCAAGCCGAGTCCGGCCGTTGGCACTGTGCGGTACTTGTGTTTTTCTGTAAACTTGACCTTACCTTTGCCTATGTTCGTTGCGGAAAAGTAACGAGGCAGTCGCAGATGTACAACAAGGCCGTTAGACGCATCGTAGATCAGGGCTGCAATATCCAGGAATGAGACCACCTCGGGAATGGCGAGAATTGGTGACTGAATAACATGCCACAATGCTGCCTTGAACACTTCATCGTCAACAAGGGCGGCTTTGAGCGCTAACAGAGCGAGTTCTGGTGGACTCTTGCCAATATCATGGAGCGGTACCGACTGGACGGCCAAAGGTTCTTCTTGTTCGAGAACCAGCCCTCCAGTCTCAACAGGCTTGGGTGCATGCTTTTCAGCTTCGTGAGTTTTCAAGGCAATCGTTCCCAAGGCTCGGCCCAACACCTGGAGAAGTTGATCTCTGAAGTAAGGTGAAGGGTCATCGCTTAGGCAATGCAATAGATACTTGAGTACCTGAGGCCGCCTCGCAAGCTTGAGCCTGACGAGAGAGTCCCATGCCGCCAGTCGAACCTCGTCGGCATTGCCAGATTGTGTGTATTGCAAGATCTCGGCCTTTTTGTTCTTGACCACTCCATGCTCAAAGAGTTTTCGCATGCATTCAAGAGCTGTAACTGAATATATGTTTTGGTAAGAAGAGATCCACTCGTCGATGCGGCGATAGCGTTCGAGTTCGTTGATGGCCTCTTTTTGAAACTTTTCATCTTCAAGGTTTTCTTGCATCAAGTCATCGTCGTCATCGGGATTTGTGATGAAGGTTTGTTGCGGCGCTGCTGAAGCCACCAAAGACTCGGCAAGGCATCGCATAAGTGTGGAAACATAGTAGCAATCGGAGAACTAAGCTTTTGTTAGCCTTCTGTAAAGCAGAAGCTGCACATTCATCTTACCTCGTTGTTAGAGTTATCGTTGAACTTGAGTTTGTCAACGAAAAATCTCCTCACACTCATAGGCACCTTGCCTCGTTCGTCTTTGACATGAGACAATGCAACAGGAATGGCTTTCTGGAGAAGGTAGCCCATGCGATCGGAGAAGTCGTTCGCACGAGGCATGGGTGAATCTGCAAAACAGAAGAACTCCTGGAAAGCTCTTTCAAGATGGTACTGGCCAACCCAATTCAAGCTGGGCGTAGCACACTTCGTGAGACCCTCTGCCGCTAGTGTGCGAATACCATGGAAGTATCTGCGGTCCATCAAAGTTCTGACGAGGATGGTAGACATCAAAGGATGGGCGTTTTGTTTCAGAACGTGTTGGAGTGACTGCGGATTTGTTAGTACGAAATTACAACCTTGTAGCTTTTTGCTGCTTACCTCGTATTGTGCAACGACATCTCTATCTTGTTGCAACTGACTGACATACATGTAGATCGGCATGATCAAGTCAATTTTACCAATCCACTCAAAGTCAGCATCCATGCGGATCCACTCGTAGCTTTCTTGGCCCATTCTGTCTTCCTCTTCTTTGCCCCAGTCAACTAGGCGCCAGTCTTTGACCTCGTCTTCCGACTGGAGGACGTCGCCGAGACAGTATAGCAGCACGTCATTCTCGGCCTCTCCACCAAGGTCCATGCCATTGGCGGCCATGGCTCGTTCTTTTGCCCGCTTTGATCTCTTCAGACGTTTGTACTTCGTGTTGTAAGGAATTTCGATCTTTGTATGTGTGTCCTTGATCTCCACAATGTGTTCATATGGCGTGCCGTCGGCTTCGTGGATACGGATTGTCATGGGCCCAGTAAAGGGATCAGAGACTTCCGGAGCCCAAACTTCTGACACTTGTTCTTTGGCTTCTCTCATGAAGTTTGTTGGCGAAAGCTCAGGCTTGATCTTGCGTTCGCGCTGTATTTGGTAAATGTTCATCTCCACAACCAATTTCTTCTTGTTGAAGCGTTGGTTCACTTTGAACAAAGGACAACCAGCGCCATACACCCACTGCTTGAAAAATGCGTCCAGCTTGGTATGGCCAAGCTTCTCACAAAGACGATGGAACCAATCGGTGGAGAGCTCGCCGTTCTGAAGGTCGCCTGTTTTCGCATTGAGCAACAGTCTGGTGATGATGCGTCCAACGCCAGCTGCTCCACTCGCCTTTGTCAATCGGCGGTCCAATATGAAAAGCACTACTGCCGATTTGAGAGCCATGAATTCGTATTCCGAGGGATCGATGTCAAGTTGAGCGCCGAGTTGATGAATACTATATCTCTCAACGTCTTGCTCAAACACTTGTTCCGACGCGAGTTTTTGTTGGTAGCGGTATTCGTTGTTTCCAGCAAGCTTTCGCATGAAAGTGTCTCGCATGAATCCAGAGATGGCAGTGATAGCCCACATGTCTCGGGCTTCTTTGGGTATGACATTGACGCCAACCCATTGACTTGCAAGGGCATGAACGAGCACCCGTGTATTCGGATCCAGAGGCTCGATGATATCTTCTGGGAAGAGTAACCTCGTGCTGCATATTGACAGAGAAGCCGTATGTGTCACATCTTGTGTCAAATCATCAACAAAGATGAGCTTGTAGCTGGAGAATGGGAAGGAGCCGTAGTTAACAGTGAAATAGTCGATGGCCTAGACGGATTATCAGACGGCTTCCATGGTCATGTAGCAATCGCAGAGCACATACCTTGGCCATTGGCATACAAGTATTCCGTAACTCCTCTGCTCTCCCTGGCAAACAGAAGCCATCAACTTTGATGGCGTTTTGACCAAGCTTGTCGTCTTCGTCAACTTCTCTGAAATCCGTCAGATCAACATGTTCGAAGGGTCCGATGGCAAAGCCGATATGACGAGCAGTGACAGGGGCAAAGCAGGCGAATGAGACCGTCCGCCAAGTAGGGTCCTGAGGATCAATGATCTGAAATCTGTCAGATAAAGCAATATTGGTATATGTTTGAGTCTGCATACATCGTCTGTCATTTCACCAGAGCACACGATGCTCAGATCCAAGGATTTTTCTTCCTCGCTGAGGTTGATCAGGTACTCGTCCCTCGTCTTCTTGTCCTTCTGGTCAGTCCCGGTCATCTCGACATCCGTCTCGGTGGGACTTGTCTGCGGGGCCTTTCTAAAAGCATCGCCCAGTGTTTTGTGACATCGGATAGAGATTTCCCACATGCATCGAGTTGTGGCATCGTCAACGCAGGGGAAAACAGAGCATATGGCGCCAGGTCCCAGCGTGTTTCTGGTGTATAGATGAGGATATCTGGAATCACTGTCGGAGAAACCAACAAAGTGGAGGCCGTCGCGGAAACTCGTAACCTCGAAATCGATTACGACTCGGAGTGGAGCATATCTCAATGCTGGTTCCTGGGCATGTGATGCAGTTGGGGTCTCGGCCTGAGCAGGGAAATCGCTTTCTTGTCGCTTGAGGCTATCTCTGGCTATTGTCGAAGAGGACTCGCTGTTCAGCTCCTTGATGGTGACACGGGAGGGTATCGTCAGGGCCAGTTCTGGATCAGGTGATTGCTTGATGGCACCCTCAATTCTGTTGCGAAGATATTCATGCTGATGAGCGGTTGTTCTCCCTTGAAGCTTTATTTTTTGATAAGGATCGGAATAATTGACTTGTGCTTTGGAGCCCTCGACGTTTGCGCTCAAGATACGGGCCTGGCGACAGTTCAAGCGGATGGTCTTGAGATCCTTTATTTCGGGCTGGATGGTGATTTCGGTGGAGCCAGAGATGACCTGCTTTGCAAAGTCGACGGTAAGATCGACCTTTTGTGAGACGACGGAGAAGCCGAGATCCAGCGATTGCTCGGTTGGGAGAGCGTTGTCAAAGTAGCCCGGCATGGCGCCAACTGCGCGCAACCTCTTGACCAAGTGTCAGATCAGTTTGCATTTCCCATGCCAGAAGACATGCGCGATCGGTCGCGTTGGTGCGCTGAAGTCGTGCTGATGTCGCGCTTGCGATTATCAAGGAAAGAACGACGGGTGCGAGTGAGGTGGGGCGGCGGTGGTGTTTGGACGCGTGTGAAGGCGGCAGTCGTGAAGCGCTGGAGACGAGGTAAGTGTTGGCCGGGTCGGAGAGTGACGAGATGAGAAGGTGGAGGCGACGAGTATGGATGCTGGATCTGATGGGCGCGCAAGGCTCTGACGGATCGAACGAGCTCCAAAGTTGATGCTGTCGAGAGAGTGACGCCGGAACTTCGATGTGAGCGGTCTGTGCACTCTCCGCCGCTGCCTTCGTTGCGGCCCTGATCGACCATCCAAACTCTCCTCGAGTTGAAAGTTGAAACAGTGAAACGCGTGAGAATCCGTTGCCATATTTCACAATTCTGCTCTCCAAATTGTTTCACTTGTCGAGTATGGCTGGTGTCGAAGAAATCTGCAAGTCGGCAACAATGAATGGGCTCGACGCCTTTCACAAGTCACAGTTCCTTCTTTCGGCAAGCTTCTTTCACACACTCACAGGTCGTGTGACAAGGTGGATGGCACGTGAAAATGTCAATGCCATTGTCTTTATTGAATGACTAGAATGCAACATCCCTCAGGGTATTTCGCTATCCATGCGCCAGAACGCCCACTCCATATATGCTAACAATGTGTCATCCTGTATGTCCGTCTCACTTGCTTGAGTCCATTGCACTCTCCCTCTTCATCCTCCTGCGTTTCCTAGCATTGTCTCTCAGTGCGTCTGGCGTCACGTAGTCCTCGGGCAGAGCAAAGTCCTGTTCCTCAACCTCAGGCAACGGAACGCCGAAGGCTGTCAAAGTTCGACCATGTCGTGTAGTTCCCAGTGCTGATGCCCGCATATGAGGCTTGGAGTAGAAGCTCACAAAAGGTCCATCCGGCGTAGGCTCCCGATATATTGTCGGGAGTGGTGCTGGAGGTGGAGGTGCAGGTGCAGGTTCGGGGACTGGCGCAGAGGCTTTCGTCTTGCTTTTGAGCTTTCCAGCTTTGCCATCTTTCCCGCCTTTAGCACCTCCGGAAGCTTCAATCTGTAGCTGACGGGCTGCAGAAGCGTCCAGGTCACTCGAAGACGGCTCGCTCTCACTCTCCTCATCCTCATCTTCGTCTTCGTCCTCTGCTCCGGCCATAGCGGCAGCTTCCTTCTCCTGCCGGATCCGCCTTTCCTCGTCTTTCCATGTTTTGAACTTCAACAGCAACGCATTCAGTTCGTCAACAAAATACTTTCTTTTGGGCTCGTATTTCTTCGCATCTGCATCAACCACGCTGTTGATACCCATGACACGCAACCAGTCATGCCCTTGCAAAGCTTCGAGGAGTCTTTCAAGGTGGGCCTTTTCGTGCATGGCCCTCTCCTTCTCGATGTTGCGCAATTGCTTCTCCTTGCGCTCTGCTCGACGATGAGATGGAAAGTAGAAGGCATCAGTCAAAGGGTCCTTCGGATGATGGCCGACACTCTTCTCGATGGATGAGAAGTCAATGACTTGAGCTCCATTGTATTTGTTCTTCTGGTTTGGTGGGGACGACGGTTTCGTAGGAGAAGCAGAGGCACGCTGGGTTCTTGGATGGGAAGTCAAGGTGTCGGGTTTGTAGTTCGGGTCTTGAGCAGGATTATACGGCTCATTGCTGATATGAATGATGGTATCTGTAGTGATGAATTCTACAGCTGGTTAGCCGTTGGCCGCGACGTTCGACTGACTTGATCTTACCCGGTTCTTTGTTGGAGTCGTATATGATATCCTCATAGTTTGGAAAGTACACAGCCAGCTCGCTCTTCAGTCGTGGACCTTCATCATGCGAGCGCAGACTACGTCTCTCTGACGTCTTTCGAGTCTCTCTTTGCGGTGGATCCAAAGCTGAAGCCGGAGTGGTAGCTGGTGACGTGTTGGAGGGTATTGAGTCTTCGGTAACATCCAGAGTCTTGCGCACACCATTCGTAGTCTGGAGCAAGTTCCCATGTGGCTCGGAGAGAGTCAGCTTGACGGGCGGTCTCGGGGACGGGATGGTCGCGTTTGTGTTGCCAACAACGTCAGCAGGCACAGCAGCTAGCTTCGGACCTTTGAGCGTCAGCTTGAGGCGTTTGGCCGGACGGTCGCTCTGTTTCGGAGTCTCGATGGCTTCATTTTCGTCGGACAGCGGTCGCGGTGATGTCGAAGAGAGCTGGGAGGGGGGCGGTGTGGGGTGTCTGACGGAGGCGCGCCGTGAGGGAGACCTGGTCGAGGTAGGCCTGAGAGAATTGACCATGCTTTTGATTGCAGACGACCATGATTCTTGCTCGACCTGACCGTGTTCGTCAACGGCAGCCTCAGCTGTGTGCTGCTGCTGCGTCGAATCCTGTCCTGTTTCGCGGTTGCTCCGTTCAGGAGGACCCTTTAGCCAAAGCTGAAGAGGAGTCATCCGACAACATCCCTACTTTGCGGCAAAGTGTCAATCCTAAGCCCTGATCCTCCTCTTCTATATGTGAGTCTGCCTATTGTCACGTTCTAACTCGAGCCGACTCGTCTTGGGATCTCGACGTCGCGTCTCCCTGGGTTGACTCCAACGCATAATCGCCAAGCCCACTCCTCTTCTGCCTCTGTTTCTGCACGGTGCATCTGAGAGGTATGTCACTGAGAATCGATGGATTGAAACAATATGGCTTCTCATGTAAGGGTACAGTACGCCTCTAGTAAACTCCAAGCCAAACAATCAATGGCTTTTTAAGTGTAGCGCAAGACATGACAAGACGTGGAATCGTCGCAAGCAATTACGAGCCAATTCGGCAAAGCTTATCAGTATTTGACCAAACGATGGTCAAACAACCACCACCCCTCGCGTGCCTCCAGAATGACTTTCCAAACCTTTATATACTCGCAGAGAGATGCCAGTATGGAGCTCGGACTTTCTAAGTGGAAGGGAAGGCGTGTGAGCTCAAATTGTTGTCATGGCAGACATGCCGGCCAGGGCACCCTGTCACAATGATGGACATGCTAGTCAAGATCAAATATGATATGAATGCTGATAAGATTAGCTATTAGTCTGTCGCTAAGTTCCAAATGCTCTGTCGCTCGCGTATGTACAAAGTATGTCGATCTCAAGAGTTGATGAACTCCGTAACTATCGGAGATCTCGAGAATTGTGGATTGAGAAGGATGCATCTGGGACAAAAGTCAGCGTCATGATTATAGCGAAACCTGCAGCATTTCGTACGTGAGGAAGTGAGCAAGACCAGTCTTTCTCTGCTCAAGAAACTTGGTTCGAAATCGAGCTGCAGAACGATGAGTAAGCTGTGCGATGCATGAGAATATCCAGGATCAAACATACAGACTAGACTTTTCCTTGGTAGCTCTGGGATAGAGGCTTCGGATAAAGGAAATGCCCTCACGAGATTGTGCCTAAGGGTGTCGAACTCCGAGTATCTGAAAATGAATCAGTCCACCGTGGTCTTGAAGGGGGCAATGCAAACCACATACCGTTTGCGCAGAGTGATACTGCCACCCTTGAATGTTTCGATGGTGCAGCTCCATACTACATATGCTCCAATCCCTGTAGGACCGCTCACAACCACATAGTCATCGACTGACACATCACTTGCCCAACAAGCCCTTCCAATCTCGTGGTCTTCGTCTGACTGATCAACAAGGTCAATCCCTCGTCCTGTAGCCGTAGTGGCCGAATCTGTTCGCTCAAGCCGGATGCCATTGAAGTATGGCGGTATTACATGAGGAGATGCATTATTGAGTGTGACGGATGACGCGGCCGTGTGATCCGAAGCATTCAGATCATCTTCATGTGTTGTAGAGGTGGCGGCGGCAGCGGCGGCCAGAGGCTGGTCCTTATTGCGGGGTGACGAGGTATCGCCGTTGACAAGAGTTTCCGACTCCGCAGACTCCATCCATCAGTCCGAGTTGGGATAACAAATAGATTGAGTTAGCGGGTCCTTTGGGTTGGAGATATGCGATTGTCCATGGGGTAAGAGAGGTTGTTTCTGCGACAGTCGCAAGCGTTTGCTCGTTTAATCGCTCAGCCAGCTAGCGTGAAAGATGATGATCAGATGGCGAGAGGTTGGAGAAACAGAGCCGCTGAAAATGCTTGGCTAGGGTCTAATCGCTCGCGTCCAATAGCACAAGATTAGGTAGAGTGCGAGCTGAGACCACCAGCCTCCATATTCTCCGAGGTTCTCGAAATCTCCTCTGACTCGCTCGTGTCAATGGTATGCAACTGTCACGCCTACCGGATGTTTGCTCGCGGTTTCCAATGGTTGGAAGAGACACATCGAGCCTGTTTCCGGGCCTTTTATGGGTAGAGAGCACATTTCGGGACTCCACTTTTGCCAGACATGCCGTATTTTGATAGGCCTGGATGCACCTAACCCGCGGTGTCGAACGACCCCAGACATGCAGAGATACGGGAAGGGCGTCGACCACCGCTTTCGCCTCCCGCCATCCCCGTTTGTGCTCTAGCAAGTAAAGCAAGCGGCGAGCTATGGCCTTTGAGCGTACAGGATAAAGACTCAACGTCGGTCCTGCTGGGGCAACCCTTTATATCTCCAGCTCTCTCGTTATCAGTTGGTCCAGCGCTTCTAATACCTGTTCCCTCTCACATTCGTTGTTGAAGAACACCTTTCTGCTCGAACTCTATCAGTCACTACTCATCACCAAAAGTATCTTTTCGATCTACACATACGTCTATCAAAATGCGTGGTTTCGGTCTGCTCCTCCTCCCTGTGGTCGCCAAGTTGGCCTCTGCCCAGTACCAAATCGACCCTGAGAGTGTTCCTGAGGCTACCAGAGGTTTGTGACACCAATGTTTTCCAAGTATGTTCAAGACGTCTGACTGTTTCCAGAAATCTGGTGCAGCAACCAGCAGAATGCTTGCCCTCTGATCTGTCTTCAAACCTCCGCCAACTCCTCCGAAACCGTCGAGAACGAGTGCGACCCTGCCACCCTCGACTTCTCCTGCATCTGCGAGAACAACCTCAGCCCCAACGCCTCGGAGTACTCACAGACTATCCCCTACTACGTCTGCACTCAATGGGGAACCCAGTGTATTGCCGGATGCGGCGGTAACACAGACTGTGAATACAACTGCAGAGCCCAACACCCTTGCGGTGCTCAAAACCCTACCCGCGTCAACGTAACCACCTCCTCCTCCGCCACAGCCTCCCAGACCGGCGCATCCTCCACCAACGGCGGCGAGGCCACAAACTCCGCCGGCCAAACCATCTACAATGGCCTTGGAGGCAGCGGCGCTGCTGCCACTTCCTCCTCCAGCAGCCAGACTGGTGCAGCCACTGCTCTCCAGCTCGGCCAGGCCTACGGTCTCTTCGCCGTCGCCGCCGGTATCTTCGGCGGCTTCGCTCTTCTGCTTTAAGAAGGTCCTTTGTGTGCCATATTTTGCTTTTCCATCTTCTTCTTTATCTCTTTTGCTTTCTATCACACCACTCTTTTTGTAATTCAAAGCATAGCAAGCGCAGCGATACCTAACCTTTTTACATTCTCTATCTCGCATGATATATGGGTCAAAGCAAATGGGGGCGGCGCATGAGTATGGGTGTTTCTGCTAATTTTCTTAATGCTCACAGGCATTTATGGATTAATGAATGAGGGCGTTAATTGCTTATTTTTGCTACATGGAATGGAAATGATCATCACTCTCCCCGAAACAGATTCGAGTTGCGCCACCACTTTTTTTCAATTTCTTGACTCCTTTTTGTTGTTTATGTCCATCCCTTCATGTGATTTGTACCAATGTAACTCTCCTGGGGAGCCGATCCTCCGCCTTCGCATCTCCAGCTGTTTGATCGTCCCGAGATCCCGCTAGTGATGATGGCTTTTCCTTTCCAAGATTCCTTTCCTTGTCGACCTTGAAGTCATCCCTGTTTTCCTTGGATAACACGCTTCCTTGATTGCACATCACAATGCAGGAGGTGTGATGATCAGACACACCGCTTGCACGGCACGGCGTTGAGCAAGATCATCGAGCAGATAAGCAAGAAAGTACTTCATACACATGGGAAGAAACGGAAAGAGAAGGCTAAGAGGAAGTACATCTACAGTTCATAAGTGCATATATTCAGGCAAAAAGGACGTCTCCTCGCTACGAAAGTGTACAAAGAAAGAAACGCCAAAATCATGCATCAGCACCCAGAAAGGGGGTATCTTTATATAACTTTTTTTTTCGATAGGAGAATTTCGTGCTCTAGCTGGTCTTGGGGGCAGCAGCGGCGGCCTCATCGAGGTTCGTTGTGTCGAGCTTGTCGGCGACGGCCTCGACGCTGTTCAATTGTGCAAGTCTGCTGCGCTCGATGACCTCCTTGACTTGCTCCTCGAGCTTGTCCATGGCGATCGGCACACCCTCCTTCTCGGGGTGACCGTCAGGCAGGCCCATCTCCTTCAGCTTGCACTGGCCAGCTTTGAGCTCTTCCTCGCCGAGGATGAGAGCAAAGGGAACACCGTTGGTCTCGGCGGCCTTGAATTGTGCGGGAAGCTTGGGCTTGACCTTCCAGTTGAACTCGGCCTTGACGCCGGCATCCCATAAACGCTTTGCGACTTCCATGCGCTGAGGCAGGAGGCCGTCGAAGCCCTTGCCGCCGAATGCCATGACGTAGACGTCAACTTCGTTTGTGCGGACGGACTTGTTGCCCTCGGCCTCCATTCTGGCCTTGGTGATGCTGAAGATGCGCTCGACACCAAATGAGATACCGACACAGGGGAGGTTACTCTTGCCGCTGAACATGCCGACCAGCTCGTCGTAACGACCACCGGCAGCGACGGAACCAACACCGACGCTGGGATCGTTGCTACGGTCGTCATCCTCGTTCTTGGGCTTCTTGCTCTTAGCCTGCACCTTCTGGCCTTCTGAAGTCTTGGGGGCAGAGCCCTCGGTGACAATCTCGTAGATGACGCCAGTGTAGTAGTCGAGACCACGGGCGAGTGACATGTCGAAGGAGATTCTGTCGAGTACGTTGAAGGTGTCGAGGTAGTTGAAGAGGATCTCAATGTTGTCGAGACCAGCCTTTGCCGACTCGTTTGCACTGAGAGTCGCGTCGGCCTGAAGGTCCTTGAGGAGGTCTCTTCCACCCTTGCGAACAACGTATTTGCCAATCTTGTCGGCGATCTCGGGGTCGAGGCCCTTCTCCTCGGTCATCTCTCTCTTGACCTCATCCCAAGGTGACTTGTCGAGCTTGTCAACAGCGGATGAAATTGTTCTCAGCTTGTCGGTGGGAACACCGCAGACGGAGAAGATACCGTCGAGGATCTTGCGGTGGTTCAGCTTGATTGTGTATTTGCCCTTCCAGCCCAGCTCGTCGAAGATTTCACATGCGATTCTCAGAATCTCAGCATCGGGGATCATAGGATCGTAGGCACCGGCAATGTCGAAATCGCATTGGTAGAACTCGCGCATGCGGCCCTTGGTCATGGCGGGCTGGTCACGGCGGTAGACCTTTGCGATGTGGTAGCGCTTGATGTTCTGGACGGAAGTGTTCATGGCGAGCCATCTGGCGAAGGGGACGGTCAAGTCGTAACGCAGAGAGCACAGCTCTCCACCTTGGTCGGCGAGGTCGTAGATGAGCTTGCTGTCCTCACCGTACTTGCCCGAGAGGATCTCCTTGAGCTCGAAGACAGGACTGTTGGAAGCGTAGAGTCAGCATGCCGAACGAGGCATTGTTTCCTTCCAGCCCACAACTCACGTATCGATAGTGACAGCACCGTGACGCTTGAAGACGTTGGTGATGGTGCTGAAGATCTTGTCGCGGATGACCATGTCCTTGCCCTCCCAGTCCTTAGTACCCTTGGGTACCTTGAGCTGGAAGCCACCCTTGTCTCCCTTGTCTTTTCCCATGTTGAATTGTTCTGTTCGGTCTAGGCGATGGATCGATGTAGAAAATGCGCAGTTGGCCGAGTATCGAAGTGTCGGCCTGGAAAGTCGGAGTTGAGAAGAAAAAGTCCTGGCGAATGGTATAACAGCCTTCATGCAAGCATGCAAAGCTAGTCAGCGGTATAGAAGTGTCAGTCACAAGAGCAGATGGTGGGATGGAAATTGTTCTCGATACCATGAGCATAGTCATAGGCTTGGCGTTTTTGCGGCTTCCTGAGTCCGTCCACGACGTTTCGGCTTCCAACTTTCCAACCGCGACTTTGCAACTTGACTTCCTTCTCTCCACGCCCGAGCGATTGCAAGATGTGATGGCGCCCCATGCGGAGATAAATCCCCAAGACATTACCGAAAGGGCGCGCAGAGATCTGCTCCAACTGCTCGAAGGCGTACGTAAGGCTACCTGGACACTGGCCGGTCATTTCCACCGTTCTCCCTACTCACACCCATTGCGCAGGTTCCTGGCAAGAAGAATCTTGTGATTGAAAAGTCCCTCGCCGGTCCAATTGGCTTGCTCGTCAAGTTCAGTACTTTGCAGGAGTATGGAGTCGACAAGGTCTTCTACGTAGAGAACCGCAATGTCGACGATTCTCAACGCAACATCGTCTTTCTTGCTAGAGGCGAGAAGCCAAAGGATGTTCAACTCATAGCTGGTAGGTCATGCTTGCTTGTAGTTGTTACGAGAGCCATATCCTCCTACTTTGCATAGCCTTAGCTAGACATATCCCCTCTTCACACCACCCATGGGCCTTAAAGTAGAGTGCGCAGGTTTCCACCTACCCTGCACGTTCAGTCTTGTGCCCTACATCAAAATCGTTACATCGACAGCCAGTTGATGCAGCATGATTCATAACTCTCTCGTTGCGCTACCGTTCTGAGAGATGTTATTATTACATGCTAACATATCCATAGAACAGATTAGTCAAATCCGGCAAGAAAGCAAAACCGATCATGAATTCTCCGTCTTTTGGGTGCCCAGACGAACTCTCGTCAGTGACCGGATTCTCGAAGAAAATGGTGTACTGGGAGAAGTGACCATTGGCGAATGCCCCCTCTTCTTGATCCCTCTGGAACCCGATCTTCTGTCGCTTGAACTTGAAGATGCTTTCAGTGATCTGTATCTGGTAGGTGCATAGATCAGATATGAAGTGAGAATGTACTAACACCAGTATAGCGCAAAGATCCCACAGCCATTTTCCTTGCTGCCACAGCATTGATGAGACTGCAAAAGTCTACTGGTCTCTTCCCTCGCATCCTAGGCAAGGGTGACAATGCGAAGAAACTCGCCGATCTGCTCATCCGTATGCGCTCGGAAGAGGAAGCCAGCGCTTCGTCTGCTACCTCGAAATCACCATCGACCTTTGGCTTGACGCCGAGTGCAGTCGTAGAGAATGTCATCATCATCGATCGCGAGGTCGACTTCTTCACACCTCTCATGACCCAACTAACATACGAAGGTCTCATCGACGAGGTTTTTGGCGTCCGTCACAATCAGACCGAAGTAGACACATCAATCGTCGGAGCAGCACCTCAACAGCAGAAGCCCCAAGGAGCAACAGGTGCAGCAGGAGGCTCTACGCAAGCAGCCACAAAACGCAAGATCCAGCTTGACAGCTCCGACAAACTGTATCCTCAACTCAGAGACTGTAACTTCGCCGTCGTAGGACCTCTACTGAACAGAACCGCACGTCGCCTCCAAGCCGACTACGAATCCCGCCATAAAGCAGATCAATCAATCTCGGACCTCAAAACGTTCGTCGCAAAACTCCCTTCTTACCAAGCCGAGCAAGCCTCTCTCAAAATCCACACCTCCATGGCCGAGGAGATAATGAAGACCACCCGCAGCGAAATCTTTGGTCGCGTCCTTGAGGTGCAGCAGAACTTTGCTGCAGGAGCCGATCCCAGCAGCATGAACGACAACCTTGAAGAGCTAATCGCCAGAGATATCCCTCTATCCACAATCCTGCGCTTGCTATCTCTCGAGTCATGCGTCGCTGGCGGCATTCGCGCCCGCGATATGGAGAACCTTAAACGTCAAATCATGTACGCCTACGGTCACCAACACCTCCTCACCTTTGCCGCTCTGGAAAAGATGGGCCTAGTGACCCTTCGCGCATCCAATACTGGCTATCTCAATCCCATGAGCGGTATCAACTCTGGAAACACCGATTACAATTCCATCCGCAAAACGTTGAAACTCTTCGTTGACGAGGTCGACGAGCAAGATCCCACAGATATCTCATATGTGTTTTCCGGCTATGCGCCACTGAGTGTGAGATTGGTGCAATGTGTGTTGCAGAAACAACTCCTCGCTCGTCTTTCAAACCCTAGATCTTCCTCTACGCCCAACGCCAATGGGGGTGCTGGAAACGGTACACCTACTCCTCAAGCCACTGGATGGAAAGGCTTTGAAGATGTATTGGCGAGGATCAAAGGCGCTACTGTTGATGAAGTGCAAAAGGGCTCGAATGCAGAGGCTTCGCAGGCTAGACAGACACTCAGAGGTGGCAGTGGAAGTGGCAGGAAAACTACAATCGTGTTTTTCCTGGGTGGAGTCACGTTTGCGGAGATTGCGGCGTTGAGGTTTATGGGTGAGCAGTTGGGGGATAAGAAGAAGATTGTTATTGCGACTACGGGCATTTTATCTGGCGATGCTGCTGTTGAGGCTGCCATGGAGAAGAGGGCCTTTGGTCGTATGTAAGGTGGAGGAGGATGTACAGTATAGAGGTAGATAATGCATGATTGCTTTCTTGATTCTTTTGGATTGTTCTTGCTCTGTGCAAACGTTATCCTACTATGGCAACGCATGGCCTATAGATAACTGCCACCAGCAAACTTTGAACCAAAGTTTGAAGCCTTGTTGAGCAGGTCCTTCTTGTCGACAAGACCGAGGGAGCTTCCGCCAATATCCTTTTCTCTGTCGAAAGCACGTTTTGTAGGATCATCTTCCTTGTTCTCCGGATTTGTCTCTTTATGCTGGTCCATCAATGATGGGCCTCTAGTCTGTTTCTGTAACAACACATTAGTTCGTGGCCCTGGAGTTGCACATTTGGATAGACTCACAGTTTGCTCACGGATACGTCTTGCCTCTGCTTCTCTCTCCTTGTTTCTAGCAGCTTCTTTGGCATCTACATGTCCAGCTGAAGCGGGCTTCACACCCATAGCTTCATCTTGCAAACGCTTGAGCTTTTGCTCTGGAGTTTCCGTCCATGCGGCGGCGATGTTTCCTCCAGCGGGAGTTGTGTTGCCTCCTCTTGCGTTCTTGCCGGTGTTGAAGCCTCTAGCTCTTATTTTGGAAGGATCCATACGGGCTGCTAGGTCGTCTTGTTGGGGTGGTAGGGTCATCCATTCGTCGCGCTGGGCTCTTGCGGGAGCTGCTTCCGGTTGTGGTATCGAGGGTCCATAGTCGTTGGTAGATGGATTCAGGTCGGTGGCGGAGGGTAGAGCGGGACCGAAGTCATCGTCGTCAGAGTCTGAATCCGAGTCTGGAGGTGCCGTTGGTCGTTCATCGAGGGGAGCTGGTGGTGGGGCAGGGCCAGCGACAGGTCGAGCAGGTCCGGTGACGGGTTGAATGACTTGAGGCTCGGGCGATGGTGGCAAGGTAGGTCCTGCGGATTGTGGTAATGTTGGGCTTGCTGGCGCGGGTGAAGCGGATTGTGGTAGCTCTGGGCCGGCGACTCTTTGACGCTTGTCTTGGGGACTCTCTTGGTTTGCGCCGGAAGAGGTGGCAGGCTGGTCTTTCTGCTCTTCCTCTTGCTGTCGCTTTCGCTTGGCCAGGAGATGTGGAGGGAGTTCTGGACCTGCTGCCGACATGGTGAATTGGAGGGTTTGGACGATGGTAGATAGAAGAGTGTAATCGGTTGCTGGAAGAGGCGCGTCATGGTCGCGAGCAAACCGAAGTTGAAGCGATAGCGATGGAGTTAGGCTACGACATTATCTCCACAAGCTCCCCTACAACAAATACACCTGTCTTGCCCGTCCGTATATCACATTCAAAGCCGACATTCTGGACCTTGACTCAGGGAAAAAGAGAGAGTTACAAGAAGTCGTAAAGACTCAATAGCAAGAGGAGGAAGGCGCGAGCAATGTACACAGTTCGACACGTTGGTCAATGAGCTCCCCGCTAGGCCATTCCGACAAGGATGGCCATGATGGCTCTGGCACATATCCATTCCCGGTCCAGAATCAAGAGGTCAATGATCCCGACGACTCCTTCCTTACCGCCGACGAGACCGTGAGCCGCTCCGGTAGCCCCGTGCCATCCTCGATTCACCCCGCGAGGACTCTGGAAGACGAACTCGCCGCCGATGACATTGACGATATACCTGTTGCTCCTTCAACTCCCGACCTTGCCAGTCCCTCCGAGTCAGCCTCTATCCCAGATGATACACCTTCTGTCCAAGGCTCCCTAGCCTCGTCGCTACCCATCCGTCGTCCCCGCCTGAACCCACGCGCCTCGACAAACACCCCTCGCACCCCCTCCGGTGCTCTCCAGCCCTTTGAGCGACGCTTCAGCTCTAGGTTCACCTCGCCCACTCCCTCGTCGCGTGCTGCCTCCCCTGCCTTTCTGTCTCCGCACTCTCGTCAGTCGTCTCTCTCCTCTCAGATTGTACTGTCGCAAGGAGGCAGTGACATTGCAGACAACCCGGACGCTCCTTGGGAAGTCATAAGATGGACAAGGTTACGGAAGATCACATCGCAAGCCTTCTCCGAAGCTGGAAGACGTAACTTCGGCGTGCCAATTTGCCTGGCTGTATCTTCGTCTATCACAATTGGCACATCCAAAGGTCTGATTCTGGTCTTTGACTACCATCAGACGCTGAAGGGAATCATTGGTCAAGGCACAAAAGCAATAGAGTGTGGTGCCATTACTGCTCTTGCCATCTCAGCCGACTATTCGGCAATTGCTGCTGGTCATGCTTCAGGTCACATCTTTACATGGGAGCTCGCTCGTCCTGCTAAGCCGTTCTTGCATATTCCGCCTGTAGAAAGGAGTGGTCAACCACAACCTCCGGATGGCCATGTACCAGGTCGCTCAGTCTTGCATATCGGCTTCTTGGGCACACGACGCACAGCTCTTGTTTCTGCTGACGATGGGGGCATGGCCTTCTCCCATCTCGCGACTCGTGGAATGGGTGCCATCTCTCGTAGTGTCAAGACCACTCGCTTGCTTGGACGCTACCCAGTACCGAAGCTGCAAGAGGAGGCAAGGATAAAGCCCAGTTCTGTGCTTGCATTTGCACCGCTTCCGCTGGGAAACGTAGAACAGGCTACTGATAATATGGGTCTTACAGCTTTGTTGACTCCATATCTGCTCGTCATTGTTTCCACAACGCCCGTCGCCCAAACACAGCATAAGGCTTCAAGGCCAAAGTCAATATCGCGCCACAGTGCCATGAGTGGCTGTCTCGCTTGGTTCCCAGCAGTCAAGTTAAAAAGCAGTAATACTACCACCGAGCGGGACACCTCCGAAACAAAACTTGTGTATTGTTGGTCGAACGTCTTGACAGTGCTCGACGTTGAGGTCCAACCATCTCAAGATCCAGCCGACAAAGAGAAACCGCCGAATCTATTTTTCCATTCGAGAAGTAGCTGGGAGTGCGAAGAGGCCATTGTTGCAGTTCAATGGTTGAGCCGATCTGTCATTGGTGTACTCACCATCAGTCAACAGATGATCATCATAGAAGACGGCGAGTTACATGTCATGGACTCTGTGGATCTCCTGCACAGGCAGATACATCATCGCGATGTCTTCTCGAAGCAATTGCATCCTGTAGTAGAGCAGGCTGACAACGAGCATTCGGAAATGCATGGTGTGATTGCAGATGCGTTCTACCAGAGTTTCCGCGTTTACAAAAACCGGCTGTTCCTTCTCGGCGCGAGTGATCTTTCAGTGGGCACTTTGTCAAATTGGGCAGACCGATTGACCGCATTGATTGAACACGGTGACTACATTGCAGCGATACAGCTTGCTAGAGCATACTACACTGGACAAGCTGGTGGCGTCACAGTGGGCTTGCCAGATAACGCAGATGCGCGGCACGAGTTGGTCAATGGTAGACTGCTCGAGCTCATATCTGCGTCCATTCTGTTCTCATTCTCAGAGAACAACAGTAACGGGCGACCGCTGTCTGATCTGGTTGCTGAATGCTTTGATGCATGTGTGAGCATGGACAACCAGAGCTTCTTGTTTGATGATGTCTATGAGCCATTGAGAGATGCTGGCGAGCGAGAAGTGTTCCTCGAAATCTTGCAATCGTATATTATGGACGAGGAGGTTACTTCTCTGCCACCGCCGTTGGTAAAAGACCTAGTGGAGAGTTGCATTTCGAAAAACCAAGTCACACATCTAGAAGAGCTTTTGTGCCGGCTAGACCCACGCACTTTCGATCTTGACCAGATCACGACGCTCTGCAAAACTCATTATCTATACGACGCGTTGATCTTTGTCTGGAATGAAGCATTGGAAGAATACGTCACTCCACTGTCAGATCTACTGACACTGTTACGGGATGTCAAAGACAGACAAGACGAGACAGAGGAAGCTGCTTTGGAGTCGGCTATAAAAGTGTTTCCCTATCTTGCATTCGTTCTGACAGGAAGGAAGTACCCTCAGGGCGACTTCCTAGACGACGAAAAAGCCGACACCCAGAAAGGAAACATCTACCGATACTTGTTCTCTCACGAACCTACGGGATGGCCACCGGGGTCTTCGTTCATTCTGAGAACGAGGTCCAACCATGCGGGCGAACCTGCCTTCCCTTATCTACGACTTTTGCTCGAATATGATGCGGCAAGCTTTATGAGCATGATGACTGAAGCTTTCGAAGATCCATACCTCAACGACTCGCAGGAAGATGGCCTCACCTACAGCCAATCACAAACAAACGGTGCAGGCCTGAAGATAACTCGACAGTACATTGTCAGTGTTGTTCTCGATGTCATGGCATCAGACGACTTCGAGCCCGAGCAAACCATCTACCTCGACATGTTCATTGCTAGGAATTTACCAAAATACCCCCAATTCATGGTCTTATCGAGTTCTTCCTTACATCAAGTTCTCGATCGACTTTGCAGCTTTCGCGAGGATGATTTGGCTGACGACACGCAACTCAGCGCTGAGTACTTGCTATCTGTATACCATCCTCCCGTCACGACCGCGCTCATCGAGCAGCTCCGAGAGGCAGAATTCTATCGCGTGCTCAAGACACTGTACAGAAGCGAGCACAGGCCTGTCGACCTCATCAAAACCTACTTCGAAGACCCACAAGGAAAGAATGGCGTCTTTGACGATCTTGCGTATGCTCTACAAGAGTCGCCTGAGAAGCAAACGACTCAGCTCAAGGACCTTTTATGTGAACATGCTCAAGAGTTGGCAGCTATCAATACCTCGAAGACCGCACAGACACTTGCAAGATATACTGACGACATCTTGGAGCGCTTTGTTGACGCTATCGGGGAGACATACACAAGCTTCCACTTCCTACGCACATTGCTCGAGCCTTCATTGCTCGACCATCGTTTCAAGAAGACCGTGAGCGAGCCAGTCTCCGAATCTTTAGTTGTACGATTCTGCGAGCAATACGTCGAACTCATGTGCATTCACGATCCACGCCATGTAGCCGACTACATCGGCCTCTTGAAGTCCGGCGACTTAGACCTCGATCGCGTTCTTCCGTCTATGGAAGAAAACGGCGTTGTCGACGCAGCAGTCCTTCTCATGGCGCAGGATGGCCTAGCCAGAGATGCTATAACTCGTCTCTGCAAGCATCTGCTCACTCTACAAAATGCTATCTGCAGTCTTATACAAGCGGCTGCTGAGGCACCGGACATGCAGAGCACTGAGGAAGCTGCCGATGACTTGATCGAGGCGATTGAGAAGTACACGCGACTGGGAGTTTGGCTGTGCAACGGTCAGAGTGCTGCTATGCAACAGCATCGTCAACCTCGGCATCGCACAAATACTGCTTGGGAAATCAAAGAGAATGATCTCGAGCTTGATGAGCTGCTTTGGCTCAACCTGATCGATGCCATCGTTGCAGTCTCCAAATCAGTGTCAGCAGAAACCGACGAACTAATCGACGACGCCTCCTTCGACATCGACAAGACCAACAATGCTCTCCGCAGCACCGTTCAACAAACTTTCACAGCCCTCCTCAGCGCAACCTCAACCACATCTCCCAAATCTGACGACCTCGAAGAATCTCGCCATCACCGTCGTCCACAAAGCCAACATGATCAATCTTTCCTCTACATATTCCGCGCCTTTTTGTCTCGGGCAAGTTCCTCCTACGCACCCACCCTCTCCGATCTCCGCGCCGTCCTCTTGGATGTCTTTGCAGCCTACACCCACGAATCCTCCGTCCTCAATCTCGCCTCCCAACTCCTCGACGTCGACGTCTTTGCAGACATGACTTCCATCCACTCACTCCGCCAATGTGGCTGGCGTCCCCGCACCCAAACCTGCGAACTCTGCAAAAAACGCGCTTGGGGCGCCGGTGTCTCAAACATAGATTCACATCAAGAAATCATTTGGGATGAATTCGAACGCACCGAAGAGCAAAGAACACACAAAAAGGGAGAAAAGATTCGCGCGAGTATGGATAATGGAAAGGGTAAAGGAGCATTGATAGCAGATGGGGTTGCGGAGAGGGCGAGGGAGGTCGAAGAACAAGCAAGGAGCATGGCGTTGGTGGTGTTTGCTTGTAGACATGTTGTGCATAGGGTGTGTCTTGAAAGCGAAATTGCTGTCAAGGTCGCTGCTGCTGAGGAAGGGGGAGAGGGGGATGGTGATGCAGAGGAAGAGGAAGAGAGAGGGGGGTATGTTTGTCCTGTTTGTCATGGGGATTAGTAGATATAATTCTTGGTCAGAGGAAGAGGAGAGATGAAGTTGTGGGATAATGTATTCAGTTGTTGATATCTGTGTTGAGTAGAGATTATGATGACGTTCTCATCGTTGAGATGTTTTTGTTCTGATGCTTCTTTCCTTCTTTCGTAGTCTGTCTGCCCGATCGCTGCTGCCTTTCTCCTCGTGTCTCTTCTCGGCTTTCCGAATTTGCTGTTTCCCTTGAGACGAGCTAAGGACGGATCATCGCCCCTTCGTGTCCTCTTCGTCTTGTTTCATCTTTCCCATCAGAGCCGAGTGGATCAGCCCTCTCAAAAAGGTGCCACCTCTGTACTCTCAACATGAACCTTGAAAGCCTCAAGCTCAGCCATACGTTTCTCATGCCAAGCTTCAGTGATCAAATCAGCGCACTCTCCATTCTCGGTCACGTCGAAGAGATTTCGAAGCTGTATTTTGTCCATTTCTCCGAGGCACTTTTTGATCTCTTCCAGCTTCTTGTCTTGCTCGTCTTTTTGGGATGATGTGAGGTTGTTCTGTACGTGATTGGACTTTGGTACGCGCTTCTTGGAGACTTTGGATCTCTTGGTTCTGGAGGCGCGGTGGTAGTACGAGTGACTGAGGGGTACACCGTCTCCTGGAAAGTCGGCAGCCATGTCGAGAGCGGTGTTGGGAGCAGCGTTGGTGCCCGTCTTGTGGAAGGTTGTGGGAGCTGCGTTGGAAGTAGCGCTGTTGAAACGTCCGTCAAGGTCGTTGATTGGTTGAGAATGAAGGGGTTGGTCTGGAGTGTTCTCGATTCCATGGAGGATATTACAGATAGCCTCTATGTCTTGGTTGCGACGTCCAGCCCATTCGTAGTTGTTGGAGTTGTCCATGCTCGGCAGACTTGTGGTGAAGTAATGTAAGAGCAGATGCAGCAACGGGAAGAGAGATAACTCCCCGATGGAAGAAGTTGTTTGAAAGAGAGGAAGAGGTACCAGAGCTCGAGATATGTAGACACATTAAACAGAGCCAGTGAAAGTCAGAGTATCACTTGGAGAGAGTGAATGTTATTGTGATGACCAGGACTGTGAACTGAGCAACAAGGTGAGATTGAGGGTGGACTGTTGTGACAGATGCGATGGATCGTGATTTCACTGGGTTGACAAAGGAAGTGAGAAGGGCTGATGACTGATATCAACACCATAAGTGAAGTATACTCTGCCAGGAGTTCTGTCTAAAAATGCGAGTTGTCGGAAAGTGGGTCAGATCAATGGATGGAAATGAGTGAAGATTCCAGATTCTATATGATATCTCGAAAGGACTATTGTTGTGTGGAGAATGATGATACATCTTGTTTGTGTCTCTCTCTGATCTTCTATTACCAAGTGCATTCTCTGCTTAGCATGCGGCTCCCGACTACGAGAAGACCATAGAGCAAATATAGCCGCAATGTCACTGCTTCCTCCGACATTTCCTTGCGATCTCTCATCTGTTCAGTGCTTTCACATCCTTCTGTCCCCATTACTAACTGACTCTTGACCTCCCATGTGAGCTCAAAGCTGACTCTCCAACGTATTCAGCGCATTCATACGCTTCTCGAAGATGACATCTCCTATGAGATTAGATACATACTCCTCCTGGTTGTTCATTTGCAGCGTGATCAGTTCTGTAAGTGTCTTCAACTTCAGCTTTTCCAAGATCCGCTCGGATCTCAGCTCCAGGGTGCGATACTGCTCCTCAGAAAACCTTGAGCATCTCTCTTGCTGTGCGTTATCTGGCTTGATTACCTTTGCTGGGTTGATGAAGGAAGGAGAATTCGAAGCGTCTGTTGGGCCCTTGACTCCAGCTGCGTGTGGTTGCAAAATTGGTGGCAATTGCCGTATCTGCAATCTCTGTTGTGCTTCTTGCTTCCGAAGAGATTCTAGGTTTTGTTGATACTTTCTCTTCTGTGATTGTCGTAGCGGTTCTTGTGGTACGGGTGGTTTCTGAGGTAACAACAAAGCTATTTTGGGAGTCGCGGAAGGGCTCTTGTGATCGTTGACCTTGATATCATTACTGCGCAAAGCACACATTAGTATCGCGTAAGAATTCTGATACTTGTTTAGACGCACCCCTGACTCGACTTTGTGGCGCTCTTCTTAGCAGTTGACAGGTTCAACGGGGAGGAGATGCTGTCCGACATGACTTGTTGCTTGTTGAGGTATTGTGAGATCTCTATGAATCGATGACGAGAGGTGCTTGGAAGAGTGTCTGATGCCAGGACAAGACGTTACCGGATGAAGAGTGGCAGTTGTTGAACGAGAAAGAGGAAGGAACAGAAGATCTAAAGCAGTCAGGAAACACTGCTTTTTGTGTGAGTGAAAGCACTGAGTGAGAGAGCGGCGGTAATCGAGAGAAGAGGTTGTTGTTCAAAGGAAATGAAGGTCGGCTGGTGTAGGAGCTGTGTTGGAAAGTGCTATCGGTCGTCACTTCCCCATCAGCGAATCTTCTCACAAGACTACGATGCCAGAATACCGAACCTGATGGATGTGAAAGAAGCCGAGGTCACAACCATTCAAATAGACATAGTTGAGAACAAAGCCGCGTTCACAATGAGTAGATGTACTGTCTTATATTCTTGAAAACGTTCTCTGCTGTATCTTGATGTGTATGCCGAAATCATGTTGTTCTCTTCCGTCTCGTTTCTGTCCTTCCCCTTTTCTCTACCTCTCGCCTCTCGCATACTTGAAATGTTTCAGTAGATGATGCTATCTGCCCATCAAATGTAGAAGAAGATGTTCCTGTCGTGGCAAAATGATGATCGTGATAATGGCCAAATTTGTCAACTAATATGGTGACTTGACAAATGGTTCAGAGCTGTGCCTCAAAGTGTTCGAGTTCCCTCATCATCTTGATATGGCGAACCTTAGAAATCTGCTTTCGAATGTCTGACTCTTCGGTGAGAAGGAAAAGTTGTTCGAGTTGCTTGACAGTCTTTCCCATCAGCTTCTTCCTGATACTCTCCATCTTAGCTCCGTAAACAGCCTTCTGAGACAGTGTACGGCAGTGTCTCATTGATTTCCTTTGAGGCTTGAGATTGATTACAGGCTTGGTGACTTTAGAGGCATTGTTGATCTCCGCAATAGGAGCACCGCCTGAAGTTTCGGGTGAGACTTTGGATGAGGAAGGAGCCTGAATCTGTGCCTGGGTCTGATCTTGATCTTTGGTCTGAAGCTGACCAGCGTCTGCCGTTCCAGTGGTGTTGGTTCTGGTTGATGATCGGGCTGCGCCGAGTTTCGACTTTCTGAGCAGACAACCGTTAGCAGACTCAGAGCTTCTCGATCAATGCAGACTTACTTCTTGCGTGAGCCGGTTGACATGGCTCGTGGATTGACGAGCAACCAATCCATGGCTTGTGGTAAGAGATGATACGTCTGTGTAGACTTCGTAAAAAGGTGCTGTCAAAGAAGATCCGAAGATGAAGGAGGAATGCTCGATGAATTGGACACAGAAGAAGGAACAAAAGAGCCAGAAGTGATCGAGATAGAAGACGAGAGTATGTGTGAGAGAGAAAGGCGAGTGAAAAGCAAGGAGGGAAGTGAATACGAATGACTCTGATCAAACAGATGGAGGTAATAAGCCACAGTTTCACTCACAGGCAGATATTGAAGTGCTACTACACTGCTCGACAAATCAGCCCTCGAGAAGACACCAAAAGCAAAACAACACCTTCACCACCCCCTGATTCGAACACGCACCCTTCCGCCCCTCCAGTTCTACCCATATCAATCAACTCAATCCACTCACTCCCAAGAAGATCGGAGGTTTAGCCCAATGGGTTAATCTCATCAATTTCTGATAAACCTCTCCAAATCTGAGCATAAATAGAATCCAGGGGTGGTGAGTTCGACTCCCACCCTGGTTGGTCGCGTTGATGATTTGGTCGAAAAGATG
>JGI24891J29808_1000258_pt1 | contig 49544 bp, 43 predicted proteins | sample FreactcultuFSWF8_FD_29808 | JGI IMG/M metagenome (IMG submission 29808)
CTCTACAAGGCGCATCAGCCCCTGCCGTGTCGGCTGCTCGACTTCGGGTCGCGGAACAAACAGGAAAGAATGCGGTTGCAGCCTCGCTGATAAAGGAAAAAAGTCGTCCACAGACTGTGCTATCTCGGGAATCATTTCTGAACGCTATGATTGTGCTACAAGCTATTGGGGGCTCCACCAATGCGGTAGTGCACCTGATGGCAATTATTAACCGTCACCCAGACGTGGCTGGAACAATGACCCTCGATACTTTCGACCAGATTGGGCGCACGACACCGCTGCTCGTTGATTTAAAACCGAGCGGGGCCAACTACATGACTGATTTCCACAACGCCGGTGGTATGGCCGCTCTATTGACAGCTCTACGTCCGCTCCTGCACCTTGACGCTAAGACTGTCACTGGCAAAACACTGGGAGAGGAGCTCGATTCGGCATGTTTCACGCCCTTCCCTTACACCTACGAGATCATACGCCCTTTGGAACAACCTCTGTATCCTCATTCAGCCCTTGCAGTCATAATGGGAAACCTTGCGCCTAATGGTGCTATCCTCAAGGCAGCCGCATCCAAAGACCGCCGTCTGCTCATTCACTCCGGACCCGCTGTGGTGTTCGAGAACACTGTAGACATGGCAAAAAGGATAGATGACCCACACTTGGATGTTACAGAACGCTCGGTTCTCGTTCTCAAAGGGGTGGGGCCAATTGGTAACCCTGGAATGCCCGAAGCCGGTGTCATTCCTATTCCTCGCAAGCTTGCAGCACAGGGTGTGCAGGACATGCTTCGTATCTCTGATGGTAGGATGAGTGGAACGGCGGGAGGCACTATCATACTGCATGTCTCACCTGAGTCCGCTGTCGTTGAGTCTGTATTCGGGGTCGTGGAAGATGGAGATATGATTGACTTCAACCTAGAGACGAGAAGCCTCAATCTTCGAGTCTCGGATGACGAAATTGCTCGGCGTATCAACAGCAAGAGTAAAAGTACTGATTTCCGCAGTGTCGAACGTGCGAGGAAGGTCGCGAGAGGTTATAGAGGCCTATATGAGCGTTCTGTCAATCAAGCAGAGTTGGGCTGTGATTTCGACTTTCTGACTGCTGAGGGACCAAAAAACGTGTGAGCAGATGTTCCAGGTACTGCAGTGTTGTCGAGTTGGGCTCTCGGCTCTTGGGTACTCGTAGGTTCGCCGGATATCGGAGATAAGAAGGTAGTGGAGCTTGTTCCAGTTATCAAGCACTTTTTCATTCTTATCTGCTACTAAGCACTTGGTACTTCCTTGTCTCTAGCCAATCCGGTACATACACTAACCCCGAGTCGTATGTTTCTGGCAGAAAATCACCATGCCATTGGCGCACCTGGCCGCGGCTCAGCCTATCTCCGCATGCATGATAAGATAGGCCGGTATGCTGGGGTAGTACATGCATATACTTCATACTGACCTATCGTGTTCTACAGAGGCTAGTGTGACCATGCACTAATGGAGAAGGTATAAGTGTTGCGTCAATTGTTAACATCCTCAATCGCTGGTACTTAAGACTTTAGTGTTTCTCCTCATCCACACTTTTGGTGGCACCAATTACCTTCACCATGTCCGATGAGAAGCAGACTCACGACCCCGAAGCTGTACAGGAGCTTCCTAGTCCTGTCGATGGCAAGAACGGAGTGTCGGAAAAGATACTCCAGCACTCTAACGACGCTGATGATGCGATGAAAGCGTTTGCCGCAGTTGGCGAAGTGATTGAATTGGACGAAGAAACCAACAAAAGACTTCTCCGAAAGATTGACTGGAACATCATGCCCGTGAGTCGTATGCCATACGCAATACCGTCGCTACCAAGGTTACTGACCCTATCAAAGCTGCTCTGCGTGGTATACATGTTGAACTTCCTCGACAAAACTTGCATCTCTTACGCCTCTGTCATGGGTCTGAAGAAAGATCTCGGTCTGCATGGACAACAATACTCATGGCTAGGCAGTATGTTTTACTTCGGTTACCTGATCTGGGAATATCCTACCAATCGCCTTCTTCAACGCCTACCTCTGGGCAAATACTCGTCCTTCAATGTCATCGCTTGGGGTGTAACATTGACCTGCTTCTCCACCGTCGCAAGCTTCCAAGGTGCACTTGCGGTGAGATTCTTCTTGGGCTTGTTCGAAGCTGCAGTCACACCTGGCTTTGCACTTTTCACTAGTCAGTGGTACACGGCGAAAGAGCAAGGCTTGCGAACAGGAATTTGGTTTTCGTTCAATGGTTGGGCACAAATTTTGGGTGGTCTAGTCGCCTATGGCATTGCTCGAGGTACTGATGCTCACGAAGCCTCCATCGAACCTTGGAAGATCGTTTTTCTAGTCACTGGACTCCTTACCGTGGTCGTCGGTATTCTGTTCTATTTCTTCATGCCTGATAACCAGCTTAATGCTCGCTTCCTCACGCCTGATGAGAGGCTTTTGGCTGTCGAGCGCGTACGCATAAATCAGCAAGGCATCGGCAATAAGCATTTCAAGATGTATCAGGTCAAGGAAGCACTTACAGACCCATTGGCATGGATGTTTTTCTTCTATGCTTTGATCGCCGACTTACCTAACGGTGGACTCACTAACTTCTTTTCCTTGCTTATTGAGTCATTTGGCTATACAGCTGAGCAGTCACTACTCTACGGCACACCCGCTGGTGCAGTAGAGGTGGTCTCGTTGATTGCCTGTGGCTGGCTGGGCGATCGCGTGGGCTCGCGTCTTCTGGTCTCAACTTCCTGTCTCTGGCTTTCCATCTTGGGTGTCTTGCTCATCGTCTGTTTGCCTGATACTATGAATGTAGGCAAGCTGATTGGTTACTATCTCACTGGTAGTGCTGCGACCTGTTTTGTGGCTTTGCTGTCACTCATCTCTTCCAATGTGGCTGGTTACACGAAGAAGACGACAGTGGCTGCTATGTATCTGATTGGATATTGTGTAAGTCAATATCATTCTCCACGCTACATCAAGATTGATAGGCTGACAACAACTTCAGGTTGGCAACATCATCGGTCCTCAGACTTTCCAAGCTAAAGACGCACCCAAATACGTGCCCGCCGAAGTCACCATCATTGTTTGCTGGGGCATTGCGGCATTCCTTGTTTACGCAATCTACTTCTACTGTCGATACCAGAACAAGCTCAAGGCCCATATCAGAAGTCAACCCGGCGTAAGTGGTCGCTCCAAATCAAGATGTAAATCTATTTGCTGATGATGAATGCAGTATGTGAAACTTGAGAACCAAGAATTTTTGGACTTGACGGATAAGGAAAATCCCGAGCTTATTTACACTCTGTAATCGCGTCGGTTGGTCACGATTCAAACGGGCCCAAGCAAGCAGAAGCAAGAGCAAACGAGACGAAGCTCTAATGAGTACGCCAGGAAGTTACGGCACAACAGTCCCTTCCTCAAGCTACTCCACTCTGTACTTTACGTCGTTTGCGTCACGAGTCGCAAGGCAGTAATGTCTATCATGTTCAATCATATCAAACACATGTGTCGAAGCGTGTCACGAGTTGAGTGAACACATGTCGGCGATAATATCCTCGAACAAAACCATGATATTGATGAGGGGTAGCTCTGATATTTCCAGTGGTACATATCCCCAAGTCATACAGTCTTCGCGTGGTAAACCAGAATACAAAGGAGCGAAGTGAGTTATTCGCCTGTAACGACAGTCTTTCACCGAGGCAATCTCATTTACTCTCCGTCAATCTCCGCCAGAGAGTACCAGAAGTCACACCGCTCCTGCTGTGCCTTAGGAACAGCTTCCATCGTAGTCCCGTTGATCTCAAATAATAATCTCTGCTGTCCATTCTTTCCCTCGAAAGGCTCCCAGACAGGTGCATCTTTAGCTCTGAAGGTGTTCGGATTCAGGGTGCGGACAAAGGAGATATAGTAGTTCATCTCGATGGGCACGATGGGTGCATTATGTGTCGTAAACGGTTGTACTGAGAGAGATGCCGCTACTGCAGGACCTTGATAATATGGACCAAAAATCGCTGGTGTATCAAAGGTATGTGGCACACCTAATCCAGCGGCTGTTTCTTCCACGGTGGAAACATCGAAGCGGTAATTCCAGACTTTGCTATGCTGACCGCGAGATAGAGATTCAGACATCAACAGTCCAGGGCAAATGAATGTAGATTCTCCGGTGGCGGCAGAAGCAGAGGGAAAGTAGACTGCATGACGAGGTAAAGGACTCATCAGGGGGTAGAGCTTGTTTGCCTCTTCCAGAGCAGATGCAGGGAGGCGAGGACAGTTGGCCGCCAAGAAGGAGGAGACTTCGGCAGGTGTCGATACATTTGCGGCGAAGGCTGATCCTTCGTTCGTCGTATCGCCAACCAAGAGAGGCACTTTGATATGTTTGCCTCTCTCGAATTGAAGGATCGGGGCTTCCTGTATCAAATCACCGTCGATGACAGGAAGATAGTAGAAAAGTGGAGTAATAGTCTGACCGGGAAAGGGCGATGGTATGTTGGCTGCTTGGAGAGTGCTTAGATTTTGTGCTCGAAGGCAAGCCAACTGATTCGATACATTCGAACAACCAACTGCAGAAGCGAAGCGGTCGAATTGCCATTCCGATTGTGAGATATCATTCTGACATGGAAAGAATGGAGCTTGTCCTATGGCGCCGACGAATAGCTTGTCATCTCGGCCACCGTATGCAGTGAGATGTGTTCCAACCGAACCAGCGCCAGCAGACACACCGTGAATCACGACGTGATTTGGATCGCCGCCGAACTAGAGTTCTCAGTGGAGCTCGTTCGACGTGGAAGCAGCTCGACTTACCTGAGCAATGTATTTCTTCACCCAGTAAAGAGCTTTTCTCTGATCCAATAAGCCCACATTGAGATCGCCGTCCTCTCTCACTTTTTCGCTGGCTAGAAATCCATATGCCGAGACGCGGTAGTTGAAATTGACGAACACAATATTCTGGCCAGAAGCTCTGATAACGTCTGTTGCGTTGTAGTTGCTGTTCGTTTCTTTTGCGTATCCACCACCGGGAATGTATACCCACACCGGTAGCTTAGATGACCTGGTCGCGTTGTTGGGGGTATACACATTGATAAAAAGACAGTCTTCCGTGCGATTGATGTTCATACTCTCTCCAATGCCGATACACAAAGCTCCGAACTGAGGCATGTCAGAGATGATGCAAGTGCGAGATACAGCATTGACATACTTGCGTAGCATTCTGGACGCGGTGAGTTGTAGGAGGATCTTGAGGTGCGCGCCAACGGAGCTCTCCCGTGGGTGATGATGCATACCGCATCCCAAGATACTGAGTGACACCGGTGTCTAATGCAGCACCCTGATAGGTAGCATAGTCAAGGTGCACGGTAGAGCTCCGTGCATGTTTCGAAGCGAGAGGCGTGGAGGAAACAAGATCTAGACCCAGGAGAAGGCAGATGACCGATAGCATCTTAATGTTGAGACCACAAGATAGTACCGTTTTCTAGATGCTTGAAGATATGGCTTGAGGTGGGCAGATCGGCCTTCTGTATCTATTGCGAGTCGCCAGAGCGGAGCTGCTGATCACACACCGTTTTTAAGGCATCGTTCTATCATCGGTCTTCGGAAGTATCCTTTGAGCAATGTGTCCACCAAGATCCTTCCCATCGTTGTCTCCGCTGCCGAGCAACGCCAGGGCCGCGCGATTTTTCCATACAGACGCTGCATGGCCGCTCTAGCCGTGAGACCGTCACAGACATGGGTGACTTTGTTTACAGCAATCGTCCAGCCAGACGATCAGGCATGGGGATATGCAGAATGTCGTGGGTGGATTTTCGAGGTCTGCGAGAATTGCGGAGGCAGCTCGGGGTGCTTTTCAGCGATGAGCGAAGTCCGAGGCAGATCTGCGCCATTTTGTGTTCTGGAAGGAAATTAGAAGATAGACCACCACATTTACATGAAGAGATCAGGTATGGATCGCTAACGGGTAGATCAATAGTGTGGAAGAAGAGCTTTGGTGACAGCGATCCGTATTCCACGACCCCGCACTCAGTACTCCTGTGCTCCTGCCAGAATGATCAGCCCTTCAGACCTTCCATGACCACAATCTTCTCCACCTGAACCGTCGTTCGATTTGCTGTAGGCTCGGTCTAAATCTCGACGATGTCTTCCTCAATCTCGATAGAATCCGGTATCCCTATCGTGAACTTTGCAGGCTGGAACGATGAGCATCGGCGTCGGCAGATAGCCCAAGATCTTGTCATCGCATGTCATGATGTTGGGTTTGTGTACATCATCAATCATGGCATCCCAGAGGCGGTCATGGACGAAGCTTTCGACTGGACCAAGAAGTTATTTGACCTGCCTCACGACCAGAAAATGCTTGCACCACATCCTCCTGGGCCGGATGTGCATCGAGGATACTCATATCCGGGTCTCGAAAAAGTGTCTCAAGTGTATGGAAGAGATGCAGATGATGAGAATATCAGCAAAGCTTTGAGAGAAGTCAAGGACTGCAAAGTAAGTAACAACGCTCATGAAAACCACCGTGAACTCAAACTCGTTCAGGAAAGCTACGAGATCGGGAGCGAAAACAACGCTTTCATGCCAAATGTATGGCTTCCTGAAGACACTCTCCCTGGCTTCGGCGAGTTCGGCTTGTCCTTCTACTGGAGATGCAATGCAGTGGCTCAAACGATTCTCACTGCCTTAGCCATAGGATTGGAGCTTGACAGCGCAGACGCGTTGACAAAGGTGCACTCTGGTGATTACAGTCAGTTGCGTCTACTCCATTATCCGGCCATCAGAGCGGAAGAGCTAGAGAAACAGACGTCGGCAAGAATGCCAGCTCACACAGATTGGGGCTCCATCACACTCCTCTTTCAAGATGACTGCGGTGGTCTCCAAGTTGAGGACCCAAACGAGAAGGGCAAATTCACTGATGCTACACCAATCAAGAACGGGCTCATGATGAATGTAGGAGATATGCTGATGAGGTGGAGCAATGGTAGGTGAAGTATTTCGGCGTTACAGAGGGCATAAAGCGTCTGATGCGAGCACTAGACTACCTCAAGTCGACATTACATCGAGTGACACTGCCACGATTATCCGACAGGTTCGAGGGTGAGGAGAGGTTGACGCGAGAAAGATATTCGATTCCGTATTTCTTGACGCCAGACATGGATACTGTAGTGCAGTGCATGGATGAATGCAAGAGTTTGACCGGACCTCCGAAGTATGAGCCGATCAAGGCGGGAGAGTATCTGACGATGAGGGCAAAGTTGCAATACGAGTGATGGGCGGGAAGAGGATCGGAGAAGAGTGGATTGTTTTTCGCGTGGAAACAAAAGATTATATACCCCGGACTTCTCTACAGGTTCTCTACAGGGGGTCTGTGCTCATGGCGTCCCTTCAGGGTGAAGCGTGTCCGTAAAGCTCACTGGAGCAACAATTGAACAACAACTTCTTTCTGTCGCAATCCGCAAGAATTTGTCGCAGTCTTGCTCGACATGGCACCTCTATTCGCCCTGCTCAGCCTTTTGGGCTTCTTGACGTCCTTCGTCTCAGCGACAGCTTTGACATACAAGCTTCCTCCTAACGGAAAGGAGTGCTTCTACTCGCACATTGAGCAAAAGGGCGCAAAGGTCGCCTTTTACTTTGCTGTACGTCTATCTCATACTGAACTCGTAGTACTTAGCTAATGCGACACACAGGTCCAATCAGGCGGCTCCTTCGATGGTACATCAACAAGTTACCTTTCCTATCCTCATCCCTCAGTCTAACACGCAATCACAGTCGACTACTCAGTCCACGGACCCACGGCAGAGCCTGGCAAAGAAAGAGTTATCCTCGATGGCACAAAGGAACGCCAGGGCGACTTCGTCTTCACCGCCAACGAGGCTGGTGAATACCGTTTCTGCTTCGACAACAGCATCAGCACCTTCGCCGACAAGATGATCGACTTTGAAATCTCCATCGAGAACGAGCCCCGCGCCGCCAGCATCCCCTCCAAGCAGGGCGCCAACGTCGAGCAAACCTCGGCCCTCGAGAACTCGGTGCTCAAGCTCAGTGGCCAGCTCAGCACAATCACCCGTCAGCAAAAGTACTTCAGAACCCGTGAGAACAGGAATTTCTCAACCGTCAGGAGTACCGAGCAGAGAATCTTCAACTTCTCCATCATCGAGAGCTTGATGATGGTCGGCATGGCTGGTCTTCAGGTCTTCATTGTGAGAATGTTCTTCCAGACCGGTCGCAAGGGTGAGATGCTGCTACTATCCTTAACGACAAGACACTTGCTGACATGCTTTGTACAGGTTACTTGTAAAGAATTCGCAGTAGAAAGCCCGAGTTTGCGAACCCATTATACACAAAAAGAAGAAACGCTCCATATGCTCGTCATGCCCTGTCATGCTATATCCCACTTTCAGTCAACCCATTGTCGCCTCATACAAGCTTCCCACCCTCGATGACCATAAACTCATCACCCACCATCATCTTCATCTCTTCCTCAACCATGAAGTTGTCATGGTCGCCCGTCAATGCTTTACTCGCCGGATCATACATGAACCTCGCAAAAGCCATATAATCAGGAAACACAAATGTGCAGATGGCGTCGTATGGAAGAAGATTTGCTTTGCCCTTTAGCATGTCTTGCATTATGTTTCTGTCGCGTTGAAGGTGATATGTCTAGACCAACCTCTGGTATCAGCCGAATGCTGTCCGGAGTCGGAGTGTCGAGAGGATAAGAGGGCAGAGCTTACAAGACTATACGTTGTACACCCATGTTTCAACAGCACTCCTTTGGCCATCTCTGCATGTTTGGTATTGTAATGTGATATAAAATCTGCATCACTAAGACCTGGCTTCTTCTTGACCAGAATCGTTGCTTTGACGACTTTGCGGAAACCTATTGTGTTCGGGTATCCGGCTTCTAGGACCATGATTCTGTAGATGTGAATGTCGCCCGGTCTACTCGAGTATGTCTAGAATGATTTTGTAGGAAGGTCGATGGATAGGATGTGACTTGTTAAAAGTCAAAGAGGCTTCTTCTAGATACTTGTCTTTTCGGAGAATTGTTTATTTCGAGAAGGCCGGTGTCTGCTTCGGATGGAGGGGTGATCCGGTTGGTGGAGGAAGAGCGGGGTTAGGCGGCGTTTATTATTCCAATGCGCCTTCTTCACGACCACGACTCTTCCCATCAACTCGCTCTTTCTCCTACGACTTTGTCTGCTTCGAGTAGCAACGACATATACCTCAGCCTAAGCGAACAACATACTCGAGCTTCCAATGGATCCAGAAGCCTCTTCATCGCAATCGCAATCCTCATCGACCAACGAACCGTGGCACATCCCTCTCTTCACCCACGTTACACGCACATCCTCTACCGCACACACGACCGACATCCGCTTGGTTCTCTCCATTTTCGCTCTGTTCCTCATCATAGTGTATCTAAGGGGTGCAGGCTGGGAGTCTGTGCTATTCGTGGTAGTAGGAGGAGTTGCCGTCTGGAAGACTGCGAGGACGAGGGAGGGAGGTGAGTTTAGGAGGATCAAGACTGCTCTGAGGAGGGATTGAGGGAATGACAAGAGCAGACCAGCTCCTTCACGAGAGATGACTGCATCTATCCTCTGTGATACACATTCCGGTACTACGTGGACCTGGACTTGCATACAAACCCTCGAAGCATGTAGAGTGAGTGACGTTCATTCGACAAAAACAGTGTCTGGAATGGATGCTCTTGTATCAATCAAACTTCAACCATCTGAACCTGTCCACAATATACTTGTCCTCAAATATCCGCCGTTCACAGGCACCCATCTCCAGGTGCTCCTTGCCACTGAAACCAGCAGACTTGATCATTGGTTGTAAAAGATCCCATTTGGAGTACTGAATCGTGCAGTCGATTATGGGCGGTATGTAAAAGCACACTCCCGTGCTCTTTTCAATTTGTTGTTTCGCTCTTGTGCAAGCTAGTATGCTCAACTCGGGTAGAATTTCGGTATTCGAGTGGCATCTCTTATGATGTTTTTGAGTCTTCGCATTAGAGACACCGTAGTCTTCATAACAAGCCCTCAAAAACTTCAACTCCAATGTTCCTCCTTCAAAGCCTACTGCATGTTGTTCGCAAGCATATGCCGACCTCTGCTCACAGGTTTTTGTCTCAGGGTGCAGTCTCGCTATTCTTGTTGAACATGGCGGTTCTCCTAACAAAATAGCCAAATCGGGCATAGTAGCGAGGATGTATTCGTCTAACAGTGAAGGCAGAAAATAAGGTGTTTCCCAAGGTAAAGGAAAGCCGAAAGAATTGTCCAACGTGATCTTGAGTGTGTTGATTGATGCACCGATTGTGGTCCCAATGGTGATACTGAGGATGAGTGGAAGAGGGGCTTGAACGAGGTGGATCCATAGCCAGGCTAGGAAAGATTGTAAGAGGAGGATGCGGAAGGTTGTACGGGTAAAGAAAGTAGGAATGAGAAGCATTGTGTTGGTTGCTGAGAAAAGAGGGATGGCAAGGTGATTTGATTTTACTATACCTTGACCTGGCTGCCTGATCGAAGGATTCATGAGCAGAGATCAGCGATCATGAGGTTCCGCGGAATCCTTCTTGACTATCAAAGTCAACGCGTTGGCATCAATACGACAAATTCAGCAAGCCTGACTTATTCCACAACAACAAGCACAATCGAACCAAAGACATCCTTGAGCAAAAGAAGTGCATGCCTCTGTTGAGACATGCACGACAAAACGAAAAGCTCTCCATCGGGGAATCGAACCCCGGTCTCCCGCGCTTGACAAGAGGAACTCTCATGACAAGCGGAAATCATGACCACTAGACCAATGAAGATGAGCCAGCTGGGCTGGTATTGGAATCACGTGATTGCTGACTCACCCGAAAGATCCACTATCATTCTCGTTTCCTGACATCCAAGGCATCTAATGCCTCAAAGATCTTGCTTACATCTTCTTCTTCTCAGTATGATGAGTTCCGCGAACCGGTGGTCTCAGGCTGAGTAATGAACATTAGTATTCTCTGTTCTGCTGGTATGTGTGAAAGAACAAGAAACGCATCATCGCGTGGCTGGAAAACGATGCGTCTTGTGCGTTCATGAGATCAGATCTCGCCAAGATTCAAACCTAATCTCATTAGTGCGCCCGATCTGGAAATCAAATTGAGAGCCGCTCGCAGATCTAGGAACCATGACGCCTTTGATATGTTTTGACATCAATGACGAGCGCGAGAAGTCCACGGTAGGTCAGCGCGTAAAGTGGTTTCTTCTTAAGAGATCGCGTCTTCCATACTGCCCTCATCCCTGTAGGTCCTCTCCATTGTTCTACCTTTCTCATTCAATTTTTCTATTTCAGACACAATGTCGGCTTCAGCAGGACACAGAATGAAGCAGACACACGTTCTCAACTTCTTTCAGGACAAGAACAATGATTCCGCATTGACTGTTCTGTCCAACGGAGTCAGGTTCCATGTAATCGTCGAATCGAAACAACTCCAGTCCTCCACAGACCAAGACAGCAAGGCACTAGAAGAATACTCAAGATTGCTCAACGCGTTGAGCGACAAGGCCAGACATCAGTCTCAAGGATCTCGCCAATTGTCCAAGGATCCGGAAGCGGACTACGCAGAGGAAGATCAAAAAAAGGAAGATACACAAGATACATACTGCATCTGCCGGGGACCCGATAGAGGTTTCATGATCGGCTGCGACAGCTGCGAGGAATGGTACCATGGCGACTGCGTCGGCATAACCCAAGAAGAAGGAGCCTCGATCGACGAATACACATGTGCTCAATGTGAAAAGGGCAACCGAAGTCCTACTGCTGCTTCTAGGGACAGCGGCATCGTGCTCGAAGATCACGACAAGGCAGAAGACGATCCTGAGGATGCACTACAAGCCTGGATATTGTCGCACCTGGAAGCTGAAGTCGAGAAACATGCTCCATCAAGGAGCGAAATGCAAGTCACCAACGCTCACGATTGGTACCACCCGTCAACACACTTCTATTCTTTGCAATGCAATGACGGCAAAGTAACACCCACCGAACTGGAAGCGACTACGGAGCTCGAAAACAGAATGCAAGACCTCCTCCCAGCCGTCACCCTGCCAAAGTATATCCTCAACCTCGACGTCCCCTGGTTCAAAGCATCAGATTTGGAAGTTGTCGAAGACTCCGGCCCCGTACCCACACTAGTCCGCCACAATGATGACCACCACTTCCTCAAGGTCGTTGATCCCACTCAACCCGGTCCTACGAAGCGTGAGCTCAAGATCATGAAAGACATCGAGAGACTCGGCTTGCAAAAAGTGATACGAGTACCCCAAGTTCAAGGTCTGGTATCCTTCACAGATGGCAAGACTGAGATGATGGGGTTCCTCCAAACACACATCCCAGGCGCCGAGCCATTGACTCATCTTCTCGATTCGGATGTGCCACAATCTAAACGCGATCGCTGGGCTTCTGAGTCTGAAGAGATGGTGAATACTCTCCATAAGCACAATCTAGTATGGGGCGATGCCAAAGCGGATAATTTCATGGTAGACAAGGACGAAAAACTCTGGATCATCGATTTCGGAGGCAGTTACACAGAAGGATGGGTGGATGCAGAGTTGAACGAGACAGTAGAGGGTGATGATATGGGGACAAGGAAAATTGTGAACGCGCTGCATGATCCGGACGCCAACACGTTCGATCTCGATGACACTACGGTTGCCGAAGACAAGGGTGTCAAGCGTAAGCACTCGGATGAAGCGGATGAAGAAGATGTCCATACAGAGAAGAGGGCAAGGGTAGACTGAAGGGAGATATTTTGGTTGTTCATTGCGTTACTAGCGTCCTCCATTAGCATCACATACTTCTTGCAGCGAATTCCAATTGATCATGTACCAATTCAACTTCTCTAGTCATCGGCCCAATCACTTCTTGAATTTCACCTGGCGATGTTGAACAGTTTTGCTGCCGCGCATGTGACCCTGACTTTGTTCGGAGCATCATGATTACTATATATTACCGGTGTCTACAAGAATTTCACTCCAGCTGTCCTCACCGGCACATCCAAAACACCTCCAGCCCTATTTGTGATTCCAGTCGAAGGCGTTCACGATGATGTGATGGGCATCGATGCGTCGGAGCTTTTTCTGTTGCTGTGTTCGAGAAGCAACGTGCGGCCACTTCATCCACCATCAGCCACGCATTCACTCATAATGTACGGTCAGATGTTGTATGACAATTACATTCATAGCTTTCAGCAGCTTAGCCCTACTCACCATAATGGACTCTTACTGCTGTCTTGCATCTGAGTCTCGTGGTTGGCAAGTGTCAATCAGCAGGCTTGTGGCACATGTCATTGTTATTCAAGTGGACACGGAGACTTGCATATAGACAGAGCGCCAATTCTCTAAGCCAGAGTAGGCGGAAATCTAACAGTCGAAAATGTGTAGTCTGACATTGCCACATGACCTGCAGCCTTGTGTACTTCTTCGGGGCTTCACGCCTCAGTCTGCAACACAGTTCCAACGACCATGTACACCAAACTGAATACTGCTAGCACACACACAATGCGTTTTCAGTCGGATCCATGGCGGCTACAACGATTGTTGTAAAGTAAATTAAAAAGTGCTTCTCTGGCTTGAGATTGGCTGCAGAAAGTTGGCATGAAGACGTCACTCCCAAGCACTTGCTGTTGCGGTTTCGTCTCAGCTTTTTTGTGAGTCTGCATTTCATTTTCCACGAGACAATAGACGAAGAAGCTGTACATATTTAAGTACGAGTAGGCTCTTCAATACTCATAAGCATTTTATCTTCATTGGGCTTTTCTTCTCTGACGCGACCGATCACTTCATTATGGTCGCTTCTCTACCTTTCAAGCTTGTCAACAACAGCAACTCGAGCAATGTCTGGGCATATGTAACAGGTATCAACATTGCTGATGGTAGACGTGTACTGTTACAAGCAGATGGCAAGACACCATACTATCCGGAGAACCCACCGGCCATTGGATCACCTCTGGCAAAAGACTGTGCCATCCCACTCGGCAAGCCGGGAAACTCTGTCACTGCCACTGTCCCTCAAATTGCCGGTGGGCGTGTCTGGTTCTCAATTGACAGCAAGCTCAATTTCTTGCTCAACCCTGGGCCAGCTCTCGTCGAGCCTTCTGTGCTCAATCCGAGTGACCCGAATGCAAAGGTCAACTTTGGCTTCTGTGAGTTCACGCTCAATGATGCTCAATTGTACGCCAACATCAGCTACGTCGATTTCGTGTCAAATGTTCCCATTGCTATCACCCTTCAAAACTCAGCTGGCGCAATTCAGCACGTGTCTGGTATGCAAGCAGATGGACTCAACAAGGTGTGCGATGATCTCAAGGCTCAAGCACAGAAGGACGGAAAGCCATGGGACAAACTGATCGTTCAGGAAAATGGACAAAACTTCCGTGTACTCAATCCTTCCCATGGAGATGCTGTTGGAGCAAACTTCGCTGGCTACTACGAACCATACGTCGACCAAGTCTGGCAATACTACAGCTCAGACAACAGGGCATTTACCCTCGATACGCAAGCTGGCCCAGGAAAGCTGCAAGGAAAGGTTGTCAACAACCAGCTAGTCATCGGTGAAGAGGCGTTCCAAAAGCCAAACACGGCGGACATTTTCGGCTGCAACAGTGGTCCTTTTACCACTGGACCTAACGGCACTCGCAATGCGATCATTCCTCGTCTGGCCGCTGGATTCATCCGCACCACATTGGTGACCCAAACTCAACAGCCCTCGGATCCTTCCACTTATTACTTGACCGATCCTACAAACCATTATTGTCGCATCGTACACGAGCGCAATCTCGACAAGAAGGGATATGGATTCGCATACGATGATGTGCAGCCCGAGGGTGGAGCGGATCAGTCTGGCAAGGTGAACGACGGCGCACCTGCTCTGTTCACAATTGCTGTGGGAGGCAACAGAGTCTATGCTGGAGACACAGCTCCTGCCACCACCAGTGAAGCAGTCGAAGAACAGTCGGAACCTGCTCCAGGTGCTGAAGCAGCTGCTGCTCCTCAAGAAAACGGACAGCAACAGCCGATGCAAGAGAGTCGTCCCCCAATCCCACAGAGGAAGAGTAGTGGACTCCGCGGAAAACTAAGTGGCTGGAAGAAGAAGTTCATGCAGTAGGCATGTTGAAAGATGATTCTGTGAGCTGGCAGCTTTCCTTTTGTTTATACCACATTTTTGTACAGATTGCATACTTTTAGTCATTATGGAACATAGCTTTGATGTTATTGATGTCAAGAAGTTACTCGAGTAGAAGTTGAAGCAAGCTTGAGCTGTCTGTCTTGTCGGGCTTGTTGATGGTGTCTTGGCAGGATGGAAACGCGAAGTGAATGTTTGCGAAGACGTCAAGCAATTAATCCACATGTCAATCCTTCGCCAAAACAGCTGTCTCGACGCGCTATTTCATATCAATACCCAGGGCGTCTGATTCTACTCGAACTTTGACTGTGGGCATAAACAATGGCACCCGTGACGAGGAAGACTGCCAGCTCTGGCGCATTCAAGCCCGTCCACCGCAAGGTAACCATCCATCGAAGCTACCAAGTCTGTACTGCTACAAGTATTCAAGCTGACGCGCTTTGTCTTGTACAGACCTCTCAGACCAACACAAATTCCTTTGCCGATATTGCGCGCACCAACGGCTACTCCATTTCCCAGGTGCCTTTTCCTCGTCGCGACTGAGACCTCGATCAAACCACTAACTCGGCCACTGCAGAACGGCGACACAAATCGAAGTGCACTAGTACCTACCAACCAGCTTGCCGATCAAATCAACCCTTTGCGCGACATGGCCGATCGCGTTGGCCGTGAAGTCGACCACTTCGCAGAGACGCTCGACAAGTTCAATGACCGCCTACACGGCCAGGATGCCTACGACGCCGCTATCGACTTGACCCAAGGATACAGAGACTTTGCAAGTGGCATGGTCAAGAAGCTCAAGAAACGTCACGATGCTCAGCGCGTCAATGAGATGAAGAACGACTTTGGCAAGAGAGTCACTCAATCTCCCATACGAAGCTCCAGTGTTACGGCCATTGTGGGCCCTGTCACACACAACGATGGCGACGACGACATGCCCGCACAAACCTCGCTCGATACCCTCAGACAATGGCAGGCTGAACTCGACACCTGGGACTTGTTCCGCATCATGCTCGACCTACGATATTCACCAAAGAAGCAGCTCCGTCAACAAGAGAAGGAAGCAAGATTGGCAGAACTAGGAACACAGAACACATACACATCCGACGCCGAGCTTTGGGAACGTTTCACACTGGACAACGATTCCGCGAGAGAGCGACATCTGGTCGTGAAATGGCTTCAAGCCGCTGCCAATCATGGCGAAAGTGACATCGAAGCCATTGCCGATGAGCTGGAGAAGAAGTCTGGGAGAGGCACTGGCATTTGGTTCAACGGCTGGATGGAGACTCGCGAGAGAATCAAGGGCACAAAGAGAATGCGCGTTTATTCGACCGCCTCGCCGGAATTTCTGGACGTAAAGCGCACCCACAGCAACGAGCCTTTGGTATCTTCGCTGGACCCAGACGCCCCTACTCGTCAATACCGTGTTTTGGAAAAGGCTGACGAATACTCGGAAAGGGCACTCTGGATGACTTGCTGGGAAATGCTAAGACGTGGTCATTCATGGTTCGATATTTGCCAATGGTGCTCTGAACGCAACCAGAGCTGGCGTGCTGTGAGCATGGCTGCTTCTTCCGACTCGGATGCAAACATTGCTCTTCCCGGAGTCTCCGCTGGTTCATTATGGCGTCGCATGTGCTACAGTCTTGTGCAAGGGGGAAGCACAGATGAGTATGAAGCAGCTGTCTACGGTGTACTCAGCGGCGACCTGGACTCGGTCAAGCGGGTTTGTCAGAGCTGGGACGACTGCATTTTTGCCCACTACAACTCGTTGTTGATCGGTCAGCTCGAGGAGTATCTACAGAAAAGCTTCCCGGAGAGATTCTCATCTGGCATTACCAACAGATTCGCTCTATTCGATTCCCTGGGGCACCATGGCGACCAGAAGGATGTTGCTCAAAATCTGATTAGGCGGCTCATGGAGCAATCCTCTACCTCGCAGGAGGCTCAACGGCCCCTTAAGTTGCTTCAAGGCAGCCTCATCGCTGACACGTTCAGCGACTTGTGCAAGAATCTAGCAACCGCCATTTCTGATGCTGCCTGGTACCAAACCACATCAACAACCATTGCCCCTCTGCGTACAGCTGTCTCTCCAGACAGCCAGCGGGAAAGCGTCATTTTCAACGACTATGATTCTCTGAGAATCGTCACTCACATGGTTCTGATGCTTCGCGAGTTCCACGAACCTCTTTCAGATACCAAGACCGATCCCCAAGCCCTCGACAACATCATCGCTGCCTATATTCAGCTACTGCGTGCGGCTGGTAAATGGGATCTCACGCCAGTCTACGCGGCCCGAATGTCTCCTGTTCGTGGAACCAAATCGCTTGCGCAGACCATGACCGATGTACAGACACCTCAGGAGAAGATGCACTTTACTAAGCTGATGGCTATGTATGGCATTGATCCAGTCGCTGTACTGATTGAACAGACCAAGTACCTCATGGAAGAAGTCTTGCCTATCAAGTCCAACGGGCAGCGCAACCTCAAAATCATTGAGAATTCCAAAGAGGATATCTACCCTGGTCAAAGAGTCAAGTTGGATTTCGTCGAGGATGGTCGAGGCGGCGAAGGCATTGCCGACCACCTTGGTGTCTTCCACCTCATCGAAGGCCAATGGGATATCACATTCCAGACTCTTGCCTATGCTTGTAGAAAGTTGCTGCGTAAGTCTACGATGCCACTACTCATCTCTACGACATGCTAACACTCTTGACAGTAAGCGGATGCTTCTTGGAAGCATCTCACCTTGTTGATCAACTCTCCTTCGACATGCTGTGCGGTGCGAAATCCAGGTCTATCCTGGGCACATCCGTGAATGTGATGGACCGCGAGGAGACTTCGTTGCTTCTACAAGATGTGGAGCATGTCGCAAAGCTCCGCGTCCTCCAGAAGCAGTGCAGAGGGTATTACGAGCTTAGCCTGCTTGTGAAAGCTGTGGATGCTCTGAATGTCTGGAGGAGGGTGGAGCATGACTATGCCACGTTAGTATCGATGAATTCTTTGACCATAAACCATATACTGACTGCTGCTTTAGCAAGGTCCCGCGGCCCAGCTCCTTACCTGCAAAGGTCAAGGCAGCCTTTGAGAACACATGTGCTGCTATTGAGCCCGTCTTGAGCGGTATTCTCCTGCACGCCAAAGATGGTACGCAGAATCCACATATACCTACGATGTAACTCTGAACTGATGTGAAAGTAGATGATGAAGCCGCCGACCTGATCAAGATCCGCAACTGGTATCTTCCAGAGATCGTACTTGCTTACAACGCAGTGCTCTGCGCCGCTGCACACATGATCAGCCGCGACCACCTGCTGAGAAGCATGGAGTTGGCAAACGATGTCGCCAACGACAAGACTGGCCTGGCAGAGTGCTTCATGGAGTCAGGTCGCATGCGTGAGCTAGTCATTGCGTTCGCTCAATCCAGCGAAACCATGTTGAAACTGAACGAGCTGAACCAAAGCAAGCGGGAGAAAAAGAACAAGGCTGGCAAGAACTTGGCAATCTGGGAGATATCAGCTTAAGAAGGGCATTCATGCCACTCAACGATAGTCTGCCATCGAGCATCATTCCATAGCATCATGTACATCATATCAAGGACTTCATGAAGCAGTTCATTTCATTGAAGAGAATTCTCTTGAAAGAAACCAGGCATGCGCTATCGCTGCACTCGAGAGGTCTTCTCGGTTTGCCCAAAACTCGTGACCTCTGACCCAATCCAGCTAGCTTGAAAGGCTCTGTCATTGCCTGCAAGAAGTCCGCGTTTCAGCCTTCAACCAAAATCTGATGATCATCGATGGCCCAGAAGTTGTGCTGGACACTCACAGCCACTCTATCAATGGTGTGCTTAGTTTTATTCCATGTCAAGGTTTTTCACGCAGTTGAATGTAGGGCTGCCTCACGTAATGCGCGTATCGGAGAACAGGTCGAGTAGATGCTCGAATATCAGCAAAGTTGTACAAGTGATGAGCTAGACAAGAATACATTGCTTGCTTGGCAGTCTGGCTAAACGCAGGCGCGTATGGAGAAGAGGAGCGATCATCGACAGCAGTCAGTATCGGGACCGTACCACAGTCGAGGATTGTCCCTGAGGCACGCTCGTCTGGGCGGCTGAAATCTGAAACATCTGGAACATCTGGCGGGGTGAAAGCTTAACGTGGGGCACGTGGGGTAGCTTTCGGCATGATGGCATCTGACGAAATCCGCGCCCTGTCAAAGACCATAACAGTTGCACAGAGATTACGAACCGTCTTGTACTGACGAACTTTCCCATCTGACCCTCGAGACATATAAGAGCAGCAGTCTCAATTACTCAAGCATCCAACACAGCTCCTTCACTCATCCACCTGCAAGCAACAGCCTTCCAAGCCACCGAGCATTAAACTCACGTGAATTCACCACCCTCAACCACAAATCCATCATGTCAAAGACCATCGAGGACAATGGCTGGACTGCAGTCCCAAGAAGCCTTGAGAAGCTCCTCGCCAATCGCAAGAACCCCAAGTCCAAGGCCACACCCCTACAAGTCTCGGATCTGCCACTGCCGTCCAGCCCCATCGTAGACAGCATCATGAAACATGCAAAGGACCACTTGCCCGAGCAAACCTTCAGCCACAGCATGCGCGTCTTCTACTTTGGTATGTTGATGCCTTGATCTCCACGTCACGCAAACCTGCATCATCACTGACACATGACATGTTACAGGCCAAGCCATCGCCATGCAGCACTTTCCCGAATGGCGATACAGTCCAGAGACCTACTTGCTAGCTAGCTTGCTGCACGACATTGGCACCACCGAGGACAACATGAAAAACACGCAATTGAGTTTCGAATTCCAAGGTGGTATTCAAGCCCTGAACCTCCTGACCCAGAACGGAGCTCCGCAGTCTGCCGCTGAATCCGTGTGTGAGACCATCATCAGACACCAAGATGTGGGAGAAACCGGAAACATCTCCACTCTGACTGCCGTCATTCATTTTGCAACTTTGCTTGACAATGCAGGTGCTAATCCTGAGCTGGTCCACAAGGAGACGATTGAGAATGTTGTCAAGGCTTACCCAAGAGATGGTTGGACTGGATGCTTTGCTGCGACTGTCAGAAAGGAAAGCAAGGTCAAGCCATGGTCACACACGACCAAGATAGAGGGCTTTGCTGAGATGGTGGAGGCCAATGAGACGATGCGTCCATACGACTGAGTTCGATGGGGAGTGATACCTACCTGCGCGCGTGGAGCATCTTACCCGGTATGCTGAGGTTGGCCATAATTGTGGTCACCATTGTTAGCTAGCAGGCTATGGGAACGCATAACGGTAATGGGATATCACAGTACTGCTGAGAAGAGTATTCTAGTAAAGCTCTCAATAGGAATTCTTACAAGTCTCGTGTGTTTTCATCATTCTCACGTTGATGCATTGTTGGAAAAGTCTGACAAGAATTGAGATTTTGTTCGGTATATTTGTGCCGAAGAGATTGAAAGAAGTGAAGAGTTATATACATTAACTTGAAAAGTAGCTTGGTGGTTCTCAAGCGTGTGGTGAAAGGGTTTTGATGATCCAGAAAGACGCCATTCGTGTATGCAGTGATATGGTTTGATGACAAAGGAAAGAGGGATGAATTAATCATGATCTCGAGGCGGGCTTCTTGACACTCAACTCGACTTTGCTGTACCAGGCAGCGCCGAGAAGAGTGACCAACATGCCAGCACCGTTCTCGGGTCCAACACGGACGTTGAAGAGAACAATACCGAGGAGAATGGTAAGGCATTGCTTGAGATTACCGCAGACGCTCAGGGTCAGGGCACCGGCAAGCTTGTTTGTTTGGAAAGATGTGACGTTGAGCATGAATGCGAGGATACCGTTTCCGAGCAGAGCAAGGACAACGTTCGAGGTAAGGCCACCTTCGGAGGCGAATTGGGAAAAGCGAGTGACCTCTCCAGTGCAGTACGCGTACACGAGGGATTGTGCGGCGGCAAGAGGAGACATGCGAAGTAGCAGTTCGAGGGCGGGCAGCTTCAGGCTGCCAGTCAGGAGGCGGTTGGTTGCGACAGTCTGTGTGAATTGTCAGTGAAAGTGAAAAGATACGTGGATGGATTCAGGTCCTTACCTTGATGGCAGCGAGGAAGACACCGAGGAAAGTAAGAGATGCGCCGACAAGAGAGAAGTAGTAGTCGCCGTATGTGCTGAGTCCGACACCGAGAACGATGGGGATCAGAGCCATGTATGTAGCCTTCGCGTAGGAACGGCCATAGAACCAGCGGTAGATCAAGATGGTTGCGACGGGGCAAGTTGAGCGGGCGATTTGGTGGAATGGAACCGAGACCATCTCCAGCGATACATTCGAGATGGCAATATTGATGGTGAACAGGACAGAGAATGCCACCAGGACATAGTTGTCCTGTCTTGTGAGGTATGACAGCTTGATCTGGCCGGCAAGTAGAAGAGCATAGCATCCAATGGCCGCGCAGGTGGCGTGCAGTGTGGTCATGAGCCATGGGAAAGCGAACTTGGAGAGCACGGCTTTGTTGTATAGTGTGAGGCCCAGGTTCATGGCGAAGTAGAGTCCGAGACAGATCATCTTGACTCGGGTCGATACGAGGTATTCGGCGCCCTCTTGTGCGCTTTTTGCTTGTGTTTGTTCCTCGACGGCTGACTGCTTCTCGACGTCGTCGTCACCCAGCAGCTTCTGGCGCTGCTCTGCGTGCATGTCGCCATACTCGGACTCGTCCATGGATAGTTGCGGTTGCTTCTCGGATAATGAAGCCATGACTGTGGTTGTAAAGGGGGGACCGGCCACGAATGTCAGATGGTAGCAAGCTATGTAGCAAAGCCAAAAGGAATGGACGAATGGATTGGAGAGGAAAGAAGAATACGAGGCCGGTAGAGAGGACGATGTAATACAAAACTATCGCTCAAGCCTCCGGCAGCCCACCCTAGCTAATATATCAACAGATAAGCTCCCACGGCGGCCACAGACCTACGTAGTCATGTTGCAGGGAAGGGGCCCGCATGCAGCCGCCCCTCTCTAAATGCGTGCGGTGCCAAGTGTGCGCCTAGCATGTAATCGCGACCGAACATGCTGAGAACAAGGCCTCTCACCCAGCCTAAAGACGACGGTTGACAAGGGGGTAATTAGGATTCATCTCTCGAGTGTGGTCAAATTGCGAAAACAGACGGTTTAGTGCAACGTCCTGCGACCTCAAGGACAGACCGTTTCGACAAATCCTGACCGTTGTGTCCCATCTCAGCTGTCTGTTATTGTCCGTTTGAAAGGAGTTGGCTCACGACACAAGACCATGAACATCACGGTGGCCAAGACGTGAAGGATCTGCGCACGGAAAATGTCTTGACATATCGCCTATCATGGTGGGGTCTGTGGAGATTGCAAGGGTTTCTCGCAAAGCAGTTGACTTTTCGGGAAGCGGAGGAAACAAGCTCCACGATCGGCAAATTCACGTGTCCCAGAATTCTACTCGACTATCAATTTATCGGAACGTGATTATCGAGTACCAACCACACACTGGGAGCTGATCGCACATCTGCTACTTGAAACAAAGAAATAGTATGCGAGTCCACGTATGCAGTTCGAAGTCCGATCCTCTGGCGCCGAGGCCGGAGAATTGACAGCCCTATTTTCACTGTAGGCTGCATGAACAAGCAGACGCCACGGCTTGTTGGCGCTCATGGCTGGCATCCACCCCGAGAGCTAACGGGTCACCTCAAACCACTCGGGATCCATCAGTCACGGACGCAAATGTCCGACCACACCCGCTTCTCGGTACGCGGCATGAGCATGGATCTCGGGTTCTTGGGCTGCATCACCGTAACCGCGTATCGTGTACGAGATAGTAGACGATATCAGATGTTGGGAAGTATATCTCAATGACTTCAAGCGCATGGCGCCGATTAGTTGAATATGGTAATTACAAGAACGTATGTATAGACATGAAACCCACCCAACCACATTCCCAGATGCGCCTTCTAGTTTTTGAATCATGCCATGATCATGCCCAAAAGAAGTAATAAATAGAAAAGGAATACCAGAATCCTTGCGAGTTTAGAATGGGTTGCCTCTGCCGATGCACTCGACGCGGAATCCTAGCCGTTGCAACTTGCCGGCGTCAATCACTCTACGGCCGTCAAAAACGAATGCCGGACGTTCCATGATGTCGAAGATCTGTTCCCAGTCGACCTTGGCGTTTTGTGCCTCGGCGTGCTTGACTGCAGTCTTTGGGTTGTAGCGTTCGCGTGCAGACTTGTCGGCGGGAGTCATGTCCATCTCGTTGTCAGAGTTGTGTTCAGAAGCGACCGGGCTGGGCAGCAATTGCTGGGGGTTCTCGCCGGCATTCTTCTTCGCAGGAACGACATCCTTGTTGGAGAACTCGTCCCACTCAGTCAAGACGATGACAGCGTGCGACTCGGAGGCACAGTCGTAAGGGTTTTGTGCAATGGTGACGAACTTCTCGACGTCGGCGAGATGGCATCCATTGATATCGAGCTCCTCCCAGATCTGTGCCTTGGTGACTTGAGGGTCGTAGATACAAACCTTGGCCTGCTCGGCGATAAGATCTTTGACAACGGAGATAGCGGCACTCTCACGAGTGTCGGCAGTGTTCTTCTTGTAGGAGAAACCGTAGACGGCAATCTTCTTGCCGGTAAGGGTTCCATATAGAGTTGAGATGACACGCTTGGTGAAGCGAGACTTCTGCCATTCGTTGATAGCGACAACAGATTGCCAGTAGGCGGCGACCTCGGGAAGGTGCAAAGTCTCGGCCATGTAGGAAAGGTTGAGCACGTCCTTACGGAAACACGAACCTCCGAAGCCGACCGAAGCCTGGAGCATGCGGGAGCCAATTCTGCTGTCCAAACCTGCGGCGTAGGCAATCTCGCCAACATCGGCACCAGTGGCCTCGCAGATTGCGCTCAGGGCATTGATACTGCTGATACGCTGAGCCAGCAGCGCGTTGGCAGCGAGCTTGGCAAGCTCGGAGGACCAGATGTTTGTCTTCAAAATGTTCTCCTTGGGTACCCAGCTACCGTAAAGGTTGGCGAGGACCTCTGCTGCCTCGAGGCCGCTGGGGGTCTGCATGGAACCGATCAAGATACGGTCGGGCTTCATGAGATCGGCGACGGCGGTACCTTCAGCCAAGAACTCAGGGTTCGACAGAATCTCAAAGTTGACGCCAGGCTTGCCAACAGCCTTCAGAATCTCTCTCATGTTGGCGGCGGTTCTGCAGGGCACGGTACTCTTCTCGACAATGATGGTGTCGCTCTCGGCTTCAGCGGCGATCATACGGGTGGCAGACTCGAAGTAGGCCATGTTGGGGGCCTTTCCAGCGCCAATACCGGCAGTCTTGGTGGGGGTGTTGACACAGATGAAGACGATGTCTGCGCGCTTAATGGTTCCCTTGACGTCGGTTGTGAAGAAGAGGTTCTGAGGGCGGACCTCAGCGTCACGCGCCTCCTTGACGACAGGGAGGAGACCGGGCTCGTAGATGGGGAGGGCGTCGGAGTTCCATGCTGCAATGCGGGTTTCGCTCAGGTCGACAACGCTGACCTCGACGTCGGGGTTCTTGAGAGCGAGTACAGCACCACTGGGGCCGCCCTGCATTTAAAGGAGCATGTCAGCCATGCTCGGTAGATCGCCTCGTGGCAGCTCGTATTCAAGCAAGATTAACTTACGACGAAGCCGGCGCCAATAAAGCAAACGCTTTTTACAGGAGCCATCGTGTAGAGTGTTAACGCTGGAATGGAAAGAATGTGAAAAGACAAGAAGTGAGAGTGATGAAGGAGAGAATGTTTCAAGCACGACGAAAAAGACTAAGTATCCTTGGGCAATATGGGCAGCACTAACAGGAAACCGATAGGGAGATGTCTCCTTGAAGCGAGGGACGCGCCGCCTTGGCCCATGGCTGCAGGGCCGAGGACAGGCTGCAGACGGAGAAACTTGGAACCAGGGGGGCCCGTTTGTGATCGGCCTACTCGCCCTGTACAAGAGAGGCTCCAGTGGGAGACGGTCTGTGTAGCCCCCGCCGCGGGACAAGATTCCTTCTGTACAAAGAGCCGGGTTTTGGATTTGACCAATGCTTGACGCCGGGAAAGGGGACTCTGGGCTTGTCAAGACCAGTTGACCTTCTCAGCTGGCGGGCGAGCGAAACGCTTCAGGGTGAAAGTGCATTCTTTGCCCGTCTGCCATGATGCGACGCCTCGATCAGCGATTTCCGGCACTGTGTGACCGAATGGCATTATCTCATCAGATGAGATTCATATACAGCAAAGCAGAATCATGATATGCTCGTATCCTGCAACCTTGGCGGGAAAGGCTGAATCTTGACCGTGTCGGAAACAAAGTTGCCAACTCATGGCAGTCGCCATAAAGTTTTTTGATGGCGTGCTGAATGACTCGTAAGCACTTCCAAGCTGGACCCCGGCAAACAACAACATCTTGCCCTTGTCGACAAGCAACTTGGCATGTGCTGGGCATAACGCCACGCGCGTCCGTGGCTCCTTTTATTTCCAGCGTGCAGATGGATCGCAAGACGCCGTCAGCTGTGCGGCCTTGTCAGTGTCGGCGCTGCCAGCTCGACCGCTACTAGTAATCAAGTTAAGTGCAATGTAGCCGTGCGATAAGGGAGCCCCTGCAAGCTTCTTCGACTCGATCTTCTGATTTCTTGACTTTGTTCGGGAAAGCAGTTCCTGTTGCTTCCGCCAGGGGCCCCCGTTCTGTCTTCTGTCGCTTATCCACAATCCGCCGTGATCCCTTGCTTGCATTTACCCATACTCTTCTCGAATCTATGCGCCTGTGAGAGCGCGCGACCTTTTTTTCTCTTCTCGTCGTCACCATGGCTATCCCGGCCCTGTCAAGGTCTGACTTGTCGGTCAATGACTTTGGTCGTTCTATCCTGAAGCCGAGGTGGATCTTTGGTTTTGCTGTCGTCCTCGTAACTCTAATTACGCTGTTTACACACACGACATCCCACTCTGTCAGTGGCTTGGTCTCTTCCATTAGCAGCACAGTACGTGTCATCCTGATCGCAGCCTACTTTCGTCTGCTAACCATGCAACCAGAAACCTGCATCCTCTACATCCTCCACGTCCTCGAAATCGTCAAGCAGCAGCGGCAAAGCTGGTCTCCACTACCTCATCCCGGCGACGAGTAGCAACAGAGACTTCTGCAAGCTGCTCCTCTCTTCCACCATCCTTGACTATCCCACTCCCGTCTTGATCAACTGGGGCGCACATGAAGAAGCCAACCCCTACAAGCAACATCTCGCCAAGGTCGAGACTCTTCTGGCTTATCTCAAGAGGCTGAAGCCCATTAGCAAGGAGGATGACTTGGTCCTCATCTTGGACGGATACGACGTCTGGTTCCAGTTGCGACCAGATGTCTTGCTCAAGCGATACTTCGAGATGAATGCCAACCTCGATCAGAGGACCATCCAAGCGTACGGTCAGGATGCTTTTGACAGGGGCGATCACCGTACCACTGTCATCTTCGGTCCCGATAAGATTTGTTGGCCCATCGACTTCAGCCGCCCGGCCTGCTGGGCCGTACCTCACACCGGCCTTTCTCCGACTGCTTTCGGCCCCGAAGAAAATGATGAGCGCGAGACACACAACGAACCCAGATGGCTGAACTCGGGAACCATCATGGGTCCCATCCAAGACATGATTGACGTCTTCCAGGCTACTCTTGACCTGATTCACTACAACCACACGACCGATTCCGATCAATTCTACTTTGCCAATGTCTTTGGCGACCAAGAATATGCACGCCTGTCTCTGGACGGTGAACTGCTCGAAAACCAAAGCAAGGAGAGATACAGAGAAGAGTTCCATGTCGAAGAAGATCCTCCACGCCAGATTCCCGAATTCGACGTTGGTCAGAGAACCGAGTACCACATTGGCATCGACTACTTCTCGGCCATGTTCCAAACTCTGGCTTTCTACAAACAGTTCCTGGCTTGGATCCGCCCCAGCGACTCTTGGGCTACCAAAGAAGACGAGAACGGCGATGTGACTCAAGAAAGATACGGGTTCAAGGTGGCTGAAGACATATCAAAGTCGCTGACACCATTTGCTGCGTTCGAGGCGTCTCCACCAACATCCATCTCTAACGCATCAGTGGAATACCCAAAGTCGTGGGAGGATGTCAGCCTTTGTGTCAACACTGTCACCGACTTGGCTCCTGTGACTCTGCATTTCACCGGCGAGAAGGCGTTGCGCGAGTTGTGGTGGGACAAGCTATGGTTCTATGAAGATGGCGAGGAGCTCCGCAAGGCCAGCTTGAAGATGCCGGATCGACCCATCAGCGAAGAGCCTATTGCAGGCAAGATGTGGTACAAGATCGAGTCTGAGGACCCAGAGGCAGGAAAAGGAGGAGCGTGGGCTGACAATGGCGGATGGCACTCATGGACCAGTCTTTGCAAGACCTATGAGGACCAGATCTTCCCTCGGAAAACAATCAAGAAGAAGGGACCTCACCGTCACCCTTGAAGGGCTTCTGTCTTGTCATATTGTTTTTCATAAAATTTAATACCACTTTTTCATCTCATTACATAGAATTCGAGGTCGCAGACCTAGTTTAAGCTTTACGTACGAGACGGCCATATTTTTTGCGGACATGGATGGCCCCTCTTCCGATGTCTATCTGAATCCCGCCACTATTGGGGCTGCGGAACGGCCTTCCTATCAAAAAAGTGGCTTCAGCTTGGATACAGGCATAGACTTGTAATCATGCATAATCGGGGGAAACGGGGTCTCGCAATTTTAGCGAACATGGCGAGAACCTTTTTTTAAGGGGCTCCCAACCAGTGGGCAGGCTCGTGGACAGGCACCTTGATATTTCATTTTTTGGCACAGACGCAGCGGCTCACACTCGCAGGAGCGTGGGCTGCGTGGCTCGCCCGGGCGCCGTTGCTAGCACTCTACACGATCTACTTAGGGAGTCAGTCTCCCACATGCGCGCGCGCGCTGGAATTCGCGAGTGCTCTTGCTCTTCTGTACATTAAAACTGCCCCCAGGGGCTCTGTGATTTTTCCGTCTTCTCTTTGGGAGTTTCGTTCTTTTTCTCCGCTGTGGCTGGTCTTTTCTTTTGCATCTTGCAGGCCTTCTTCCAACCGAGTGGATCAACATGTCTTCACAAGGTGTCATGAGTAAGCTCAAGCGAAGCCTGTGGCAAGGCAATGGTCCGGATTACGAGCGTGTTGACCTCGAGGATGGATTCGAGAAGGAACACACCAACAAGCGATCTTCACGACATGCCAAACCGGTGATCATAACTCTTGCGTTCTTGCTGACGATCTTTCTATTTCTGACTTCGGTATGTGACTGACTTCGAATCCTTTCCCTTCGGTCACGACAATCTAACAAGATAGGGGCGTAAATCTACCAAACCTGCAGTCTCACTCAAAGAGACATTGCCTCCAGCTTATCTCCGGATGGTCTATCCGGCGAGGCAAGCTGACGCCAACTTCTGCAAAATTATTCTTAGCGGTGCCATCCTAAATTATCCTGAACCCATGTTGATAGGATTCAAGGGCAAGAACAAACACGAGAACACCGACTCCACTCTGGACTTGGCCGAGCGCATTTCACAAAAGACCAGTATTCTTGGCATCGACAAGCATCTCAGAAATATTTCCGCAACCCGTGATGAGGATCTGGTTGTCATTGCTGATGGTTTGAATACTTGGTTTCAATTGCGCCCTCAGACACTGCTTGACCGTTATTTCGAATCAAACAGAAATGCAGATGCACGTATCAGAAAGGAACTCGGAATCATGGCCGATACCTTGAAGATTCACCAGACCATCATCTTCGGTGCTCAGCGGGACTGCTCACCATGGAATGCAGAGGATCCTGCCTGCTCTGTCGTTCCTGAGTCATCACTTCCCAAGGATATCTACGGACCCTTGACCGATGTTGAAGCTGGCGAGAAGCAAGATCGCTTCACGAAGCACCGCCCACGTTACATCAGCCCTGGCTTTGCAATTGGCCCTCTAGGAGCCATGCGCAAGCTCTACGCCGAAGCTGCGAAGCGCGCTATGGGTGATGAGCACCTTCAAGAGGGTGGCAAGGTGCTTGGACAGATCTTTGCAGAGCAAGAGATGGCCAGAGAATCGCACAAGGCGAAGCCTGGTTCAGCTTTCCAAGGCCTCTCCGCATGGCTATCCTCTTTCTGGGAGAGCCCGAGCGCTGTAGCAGATAGACAGGCACAGCAGCTGAAGGAAACTGACCTCTCACGAGAATTCGGAATTGGTCTTGACTATGCCAGCGGACTTGCATTTGAAGCCGCCCATGCTGACGGAGACATGGAATGGGTCAAGTTTGGCGATTCGGCTTCGGTACACGCAGCCAATGCGAAGCACGGCATCAGTGATAGCCGCATCAGCAACATTGGCCCCGACGTTGGTGCATCTCTGCCTCCATTCTGGACCTACAGTCACGAGACCCTTCCTTCTCGCTCTACACCCTGGACCAATGTCTCTCTCCTCACCAACGTCTGGACCGGAGTCACCCCAGCCATCATTCAGCACGACATCAACAACTACAAGACCGACTCCCTGCGCGAATCATGGTGGTCCAACATTTGGTACCAAAAGTACGGTCGCAAGATGTTCGACGTGCACGTCCAATCGCCTATTGGTCCTGTTGCCATCTCCGGCTACGATGCTGCATCTCGCCGCCAATGGTGGAGCGCAGAGGACTGGAAGGGCGGTGCCAGAAACGAAACCAGATTCTGGTGGAGATATGAAGATGTCTGTGGAGGAACAGAGCAAGAGGTCTTCAGGGACAAGAAGGGTCCGTGGTACCTGCCATCTAACCATTAGATATCTTTCTTGTGTCTATTTCTCTCTTTTTCTAATGTCAAATCTATTTTCTGATCCTTTCCTCTCCCGCACTTCTTTGTTCGTGCTCTATTAATAGCTTGCATTTTGTGGTGTTTCTGCATGACACAGCTGCACCAAGTACTGTAATGAGCACGTTGATCTTGTGGGTCTCCTCGATTGTGGCATACCACACGATCAGGGTTGCCCTGCCAGCATACATTTCGTCCTCCCATGAAGATGTCAAGTCCTTCGCGCGAACCGTGGAGTCCATTCACGTTGGGAACAGGTGTACGCTGATATCATATAGGCTCCGTGAATGCTTGAATACGAATGCGAGACCGCAGACAGAAAATTATGGCGTGAATTGAATTTCAAGACACTGAAGTCATCGAGCACACCTGTCTTTCAACGGCAACCCGTATTTCCTTCAGCTTCATCCAGGCACTGTTTTCAATCTATCACATCATTGTTATGATGCATCGATGAACTCGGCCGAGTATATGAACATGTTGACGTTTAGAACCAGTTCGTGATTATCTCATTAATCAGTCGCTCGAACATGAGTCGCGCGGAGGGGGCACGGACGAAATCGCGAGAACTCGTTCGAGCGTCTGAGGATTCAATGCAACGATTTTAGTGGAGAGACATTAGAAAAACCACGAAAACAACACCTTCTAAAAACCACGACAACAACAACAAATATCGCTAAATAATCCTATAATAATTACTAGAGCTACATTATATGCTAGTTAGTAAAGTCGTCCAATTTTTAGCATTATCTAGCGACTATTCGTTGCGAAACAATTGTTAGAAAAATCGACAATTAGTACGGCATCTAAAAACGTCAGATTGCGCCCGGAGAGCTTCGGGCGCACGACGCCAGATTTCAATAGAAATCACTAATTAATTAACAACAACTTAACAACAACAGCTATCTAGCTAAGATCTGTACATGTAAGTAAGTGCTCTATCCTCTTCCTATCTATCGAAAAAAAAGTCGAAAAAGTTACATTATAGATTTTGTGCCAGCTAAACGTATATCTCTATATTGAGTTTTAGGAGCGGCGCACCCTTCTAGGAGCTATATAAACTATAACCAATAGTAGATATATCGCTGAATAATCTAAATATCTAAAAAGCTAAGGTGCAAACGTACGTAGTGGACTAGTATAGCTTTTGAAATGGTCAAAATCGCGTCGAGTTAACGACTTACTTGGTGGGGAGGGTGCAATGAACTCTTAGACGCTCTGCCAACAGGCATAGATTTCTCTCACCAAAATTTGAATTCACGTGACCCCTGACTCGTTGGCGGAGCGTCTGATTAATGAGATAAGTTCGTGACTACTATGAACATCGCGCGGTCAGGGTCACTCCTTGACGATGTTAAACCTTCCAGAATTTATCAGAGCAGGAAGATATCGAGACAAGCGTAAGGCAGGCATTCTCAGGGGTGTCCATAGTTTGAACCCATAAGTAAATTATCCGTTGATCCATCTTAACTAGCATTCCAGTCTCGCGTCTTGTACGATGGAGCGATAGATGGACTGTTATACCACTGAGTCGACGCCGTTGATGTCGCATCCAGCTCAAACGGCCGTGTGTTGATCCTCAAAGAATTATTAGGCATCTCGACTCGGTGCTCAGCAGGCAGCTCTACACGGCATCCTTCAGGCAACTCCAGGATGCGTCCGTCGGGTAATTCGACCCGCAATGTGCCTGGGACTCCAACCATTGCATCCGGGCTTTGGACTGAAGGAGTCGAAGGCGGTAACTCGTCTCTGGGCGAATGTGCTGAAGTAGTCGACTGTAGCTCGATATCTTCAGACACAGCATGGGGCTCAACGAAGCCAGATTTGGAAGCAGAGGGTCCGGTTTCTAGGTCCTCTTCGTTGGCATCTTCACACTGTTCCCTCATCATTCTTCGGTAAATGTTGACCTCCCATGTGTCAAGCAAAAACAGAATGCCGTGTAAGATGGCGAGTGCAAGATTGAGTCCCCACGGAGCATCCATCAGCGCTGCAATGCCGGAGCCACTAAAGTCAGAATATGACCAGTAGTAAGAATCGCCCGACCTGTTCAAAGCCAGGATCACTAACAGGAACAAAGCATTAAAAAGGTCTCCAGCCAGTAACCAGCCGGGATTGATTAGACTGTTTCTTCGTTGTCTGAATAGAAGCGCGGTTGCAAAGACGCTGGTGATAAATGATAATAATGGCTATCAGAACAGTAAGCAGATTGGTTGAGACCGGGAAGTTTGAGGCTACTATCTTACGGCAACGATCAATAGTATGGGATCAATGTCAAGCAATGAATTGCCTGAAGCAGCTGCGTGACTACCGCACAAGACGCCGATGATGATCAAGGCCGTGAGACCGGCGACGACGGACATCCAGCGAAGCACAGATTTCACATACCAGTACGTGCTGTATCCACTCGAAATGTACTGCCATCGTACGGTCGCATGACCTCGGGGCGACGACATCGACGACAGCATCCTGCAACCGAGGGATTGGGTGATGTATCAAGCCTCCGTATTTCCTGTCGCACTGCACTTGGTTTAGGCTGCCACAATCAGAGAGTGGAGAGCGCACTGGGACGAAAAAGGGGAGAGAGGAAGCTCCAAAGCTCCAACAGCAAATCTTGAAGCCATAATTAGACTGCTCCAATTCACAGCACGGGTGCGTCTGTGTGCAGTAGCGGCACGATTTGAGATCAAAACAATCCAGAGTGGAGAGAGATACACGGAACAATTGGCTGGCACCGGCCTAGAAGCCAATATGCGCGTCGATCTTTCATTAAGGAAGGAACGAGGAAAATCCATGGCGAAGGATTCAGCGCCAAGAGCCACCTGTTAATACGGAGTATGCGAATGTTCAAAGCCCTCAAATGGAGTATTGTAAGGAACGATACAGCTGTAGACGCGCGATGCTGCAATTGCTATCGAAAAGGTAAGCATTCTATCATTGAAGTGAGAAATCTCAAAGCACTACTGGGGTATACGTAAAATCAACTACTCGAGTACATCATACAGTCCTAGAAGCCACTAGCGAACTTCTTCTTCAGCTTCTCGTACTTCTCGATGCTTCCGACACTCTTATGCACGACACTGATAGCGTACTCGAAGTCAACCAAGGCAACCTTGTTGTCCTTGCGCTTCAGGCAGTGCTGGCCAGCTTGACGCAGCAGTGACTCGAGATCGGCACCAGAGTAACCATTGCACTTCTCGTTGCGAGCAATTTCTTCGATACCTGCGGGCCAGACACCAGCTCTGCCATCCTTGGCTCTGGATTGGATCAGTGCCTTCAGGATCTCCACGCGCTCTTCCGTGCCAGGAAGACCGACGTAGATCTTGGTTTCGAGACGACCAGGGCGCATCATGGCCTCGTCGATGATGTCGGGCCTGTTGGTAGCTGCAATAACGTAGATACCAGCACGGTGAGACAGGCCGTCCAGCTCTGTAAGCAGGGTGTTGACGACACGTGCAGAAGCTTCTGACAGCGAGTCATCACGGCGTGGCACAAGCGCGTCAAGTTCATCGAAGAAGATGACGCAAGGTGCAGAGGAGCGAGCACGGTTGAAGAGCGTACGCACTGCACGCTCTGATTCTCCGACGTACTATATATAACAGTCAGCTGACGAAATCAAATAACGCGTGAATGTGAAGATATCGAATTCCCAGTCGAATACTGCCAATAAATCTCCTGTCGCAAGGCAGAAACTGGCTCGCATCAAAGAGAGGTCCACTGAGAGCAGGCAGATACAAGAGCAATCGACAGCTCTCACTGGACAAAGCCTTCGCCACGAATAATTTGTGCCTTGCGACAGGATACTTATTGACTCAGGTATAGGAAGCGGTCTTACCTTGTTGAGCAGCTCCGGTCCCTTGACGCTTATGAAATTGGCCTTAGACTCGGCTGCGACTGCCTTGGCAAGCAATGTCTTACCACAACCAGGAGGACCCCAGAGCAATACACCAGTAGGTGCTGAGATACCGACAGCAGCATACAAATCTGGAGATTTGATAGGCTCTACGATGGCCGTTTGAAGCTCCTCTCTAACACTTGTGAGCGCACCAATATCTTCCCATGTAGTGTCCGGTATCGTCGCGAAACCTTCACGCTTGGAAGAGGGGGTGATGGTAGGCAGTACGGTCAGGAACGCTTCCATGGGAATGATGGTCTTTTCAAAGCCCTCGGGCTCTTCCATCTCGGTATTTCTCGCGCGAATGACCAGGCGATCCCAGAGTTCATCGACGTTAGGCTCCTGATTATCATCGAGCTCCATGTCTTCGTCAATTGCTTCCACCTGTCTAATCAAGGCGTCTTGGTATCGGTCCATGGCCCAAGTAGCGGCTTTACCCACCAGATCCCTCAGATCGGCACCCACGAAACCAGGCGTCATTTTTGCAAGTCTAGGAAAGTCAACGTCGTCAGAGATAGGTGTATTTCTCGTCTGAGTGCGCAAAATCTTCTCTCTCATAGGCTCGTTAGGTACACCCATGTTGATTTCAGTATCGAAGCGACCACCTCGTCGTAGAGCAGAATCGATAGTATCGGGTCTGTTGGTTGCTGCAAGCACAATCACGGGCTTGCCGTTGTTTTCCTTGTTGTCGAGAGCCAAGCTGTCCATACTGATCAAGAGTTGGGCAACAATACGCTTCTCCATCTGACTCTGCGAGCTTTCACGCTTTGGGGCGATAACGTCGATCTCGTCGATGAAGATGAGGCAGGGAGCGTGTTTGCGAGCCTCGTCAAAGCGATCGCGGATTTGCTTTTCGGACTCCCCTGACATGCCTGAGACGACGGACGGACCGGCAATCTCGATGAATGGAACGCCGAGTTTTGCAGCACTTGCTCTTGCCAGCATGGATTTACCACATCCAGGAGGGCCGTGAAGAAGAATACCACGAGGAAGAGGGACGTTGAGATCGGCATAGCGTTGAGGGCGGAGAAGAGGGAGAGTTAGGAGGTTCATGAGCTGACGCTTGACATCGTTGACACCACCCAAGTCCTCGAGAGCGATGCCAGTGGGTGGAGAGCGGTCGATTTCGTCGTTCTTTTCACGCTTGATACGCTTCTTGACGGGTTCCCCATTTGCTTCCCTTCTTTTGATCTCTGTAGTGGTAGTGCCGTTGGCAGCAGGGGTGCCCGGAGCAGTGACCGGAGCAATCTTCCACGAACCAGTAATGCTCTTATTCATGATGTTTGGTTCCTCTTCTTTGATTGCGAGTCTGTCGGCTTCGGCCTCTTCATCTTCCTGAGCGTCGTCTTCCAAGGTGTCCAGAATGCGCTCGAGACTGTCTTCGAGGGCTCGCTTCGGCTTGCGTTTCAGACTCGAGTTGGAGCGTTGGATGGCTTGATATAGACTGCGCACGTCTGGTCTGTTTGTGGAATCTTGCAGCAAGTGAGTCACAGCCTGATAGACTTCGTTGTCGAGGCCTTGGCGAAGGCGAGAGGACGGGCGTCCAGGCATGGTTGGCTGGCGAGGATTGGAGCGACTGCGACAGTTTGGGTGGTTGCTCTCGTTGACGGAACTTTTTTCAGGAAGCAGCTCAGATGTGGGGCTGCGGATCGTCGAAGCACCCAAGTGTTTTCGGCGTCTCAGTGGAAATGTTGACATCCGAGTCCAAAACTGTGCATCACTATAGCTGTATTCTACTCGTGCGCTGTCACTTGAGATGGTTTCTTAGGTAATTGTTATGTTTTCTCTCTCATCAATCAGGCAGCATCGCACGCTACGGTAGACCGACCTTGGGCCAGCCAGCCAGATGATTTTCCCATCAAGATTCAAGAAAGAGCCTCTTTGGACCGAAGATTGTCCGAATGACATCAACATTCACATGCCAAACAGAGGCGCTTCGAGGGGCACACGCCTGTTTACTCGGTTGGGAGCAGCCTCCGTCGGAACACGCATCTCTCTCGAACCATGGGGAATTCATCGAGTACGCCCAAGATATCCGCCCAGGATAGGTTAGCCACCATGTCCCTGCCTACGCCCGACTGCTCTTCTGACCCCGCCCAAGGGCTATCCTTGACATGAAGAACCAACGCGATAAGCTACACCAGTACCAGAAGCGCATTACCATCATTACCAACAGAGAGAAAGAGATAGCCAAGGAGTGCTTGCGGAATGGCGACAAGAAACGCGCTCTCCTGGCCTTGAGGAAGAAGAAGTACCAGGAGTCGTTACTCGCAAAGACAGACCAGCAATTGGCCCAACTCGAGACTCTCACCAGCGACGTCGAATTCGCCCTAGTTCAGAAAGATGTCGTCTTTGGCTTGCAGCAAGGTACAAAGGTTCTGAAAGAGATCCACAAGGAGATGGGAGGTCTCGAACGTGTCGAGCTCATCTTGGGCGAGAACGAAGAGGCACAGGCATACCAGAACGCAAGTCGCTTCTTTCTCATCAGCCGTGCATATGGGCTGACCGCTTGACAGGAGATCAATGACATGCTCGGCACGAGAATGACTAACCAAGAGGAGGACGAGGTCGAAGACGAGCTCGAGGCCCTGGCAGCAGAAGCAAACAAGCAGAGGATGCCGAGTACAGCAGAAGAGGGTGTTATTGCACCCATGCCGAATGCTCCCACGGACGCACCCAAAGAGACGACGAAAGAAAGAGCGGCAAGGCGAGCAAGAGAGCGAGAGACGGAGAATGGCGCCGAGCCCATACTTGCATAAGACATGAGGCATGAGACACGCAACGATTGCATAACGGTGGTTTTGTTGGTTTTACATATGTTCAATACCCAATAGTCTGTTTTTTCCTTGATGCATGACTCTCTTGATCTTGTAATCACCTTGTTGGCTATGACGCACGGACGTGCATACCAATGACATGAATGGGCGAGCTCCGACTTTGAAACTTGAAGCCAACTCCAACCGCGAACATGTGAAGCAATCCAGCCCAGTGCATCAAAAAAACACAAGCACCATGTCAAACTGCCACGACGAACATGAAGGCCACGGCCACGGCCACGGACACGGCCATTCACACGGCGCCCACGACCACTCAGACGACGTCACACCAGCCCTGCAAAACAGCCTCTACAAACAGATCGACTTCGACGCCATCAACACATTGAACGAAAGCTCCTCAGGCTCCGGAAGCAAAATCTGCAAAAAGACTTGGGACGAGCGACTGAATCCCGAGCCCGAGCTCTGCAGCGATGCCGATGAACAACTATTGATGCACATCCCGTATGCCACACCCGTCGCCAACTCTTTGTGAGACAGACATTTACGATATATCGAAAAAGCTTCACTGCCCAGATCCGTCTTCATTCAGTCATAATTCGCACATCGCAGACCGACTCCGCGCCGCTCACGCTTAAGCTCTTCATCAACCGCGACGACCTCGATTTCGGAACCGCTTCAGAGGTTCAACCTACACAGACGCTGTCGCTGTCGCAGACCAACGATATCCAAGAAGTCCCTGTCAAACGTGCCCTGTTCAACACTGTCCGCTCACTCGACCTGTTCTTCGAGGATAATTGGGGAAGAGGCGATGAGGACGAGACGCGTATATCATATCTGGGCTTCAAGGGCGAGTGGATGGCTCTCAACCGTGAGCCTATAAACTTCATGTATGAGGCTGCCGCAAATCCGAGCGACCACAAGATGGTCTCTGGAGTTAGAGGTGAGGTGGGCAGTCGTCTGGGAGGTGCTGGAGGAGGTGGAAGTGGCATGTAATCACATGGACCCAGGACAACAGGAGGCAGTTTGAAGAGGGTATAATACATGACGCTAAGTGTTGCTCCGCAATTCAATCTGCTACTTGCGTATCTGGTAATACATCGGCGCATACTCTGTGAGCCAATCTTTTTCAATCTTCGTAATGTCTCTGATGAATGTCTTGTCTCCTGTTTGCATCACTTCGTGGAAGATGACCCAATCTGCCTTGCGGTTCTGTCGAATAGGTTAATAATGTGGTGGACCAAAGGCGCAATTCATGACTCTGGCACTTACAAACATCAAAGAGCTAGGATGGGCATGGAGTGTCATACTACCATCAACTGTCTGAAACGTTCCGTCCGCCTGCATTCTTGCAGCATGCACAAAGTAACCTGATGTCAAGCATCGTCGAATCTGCTCTGCTTTATCTGGTCCTCCTACCGTCAATACGCTTTTCGAGCTCAAGCTCTCATCCACGTTGACGCCGAATCGTTCCATGTATCGCTTGAGCTGGTTTCTGACGCTGACAGCTTTTGTCATACTCTTGAAGTTGAGATGGTGGTTGCGACACCATGATGCTTCCTTTTTACCTTTTGTGACAAAGGCCTGATACACGTTGAGCATTGTCAGATGATCGCCTTCTGCAACAGCGAATTTCCACCTTGAGGACTCCATTGCTTTCTTCTCGCCATCGTGTGTGAACCACACTGCACCCTGCAAAGTCGTCATAGCAGCGATTGTCAACATCTCACTGAGACAGCCAAAGTCTGGTGCCGAAAGTAGAACCTTTGCCATCATGGGTTCCACAGCCAGCTCTGCCATACGAGTGCCCAGTGGTTTTGTCAGTCTTGCGTAGTCATCCAACGATCCAAGAGAGTATAGCATTTCCAGAGCTCTGACAACAAGTTCGGATGGCGGTGGCGTTAAATAATCGAAGCGGACGATGTTGTCAATACCCAAGCATTTCAGTTGCAAGATGACAGGCGCAAGATTGCTTCTTTGGATCTCGGGTACAGAAGCATCTTCCAGAGAGTTGTATGCAGCCTCCGTGTACAGGCGATAGCATTTTCCAGATTTTGTACGACCAGCTCGACCAGCTCTCTGAGTCGCTGCGGCTTTGGACACCGCAGTCGCTGTTAGAGTCTCGATGCCAGTTTGAGGGTTGAAAGCTCTTAGCTTGACAAAACCAGAGTCGATGACGAAGACGATTCCAGATATGGTGACTGAAGCTTCTGCGATATTTGTAGCGACGATAACCTTTCTAGTTTCTTCTGCCGCGGGCTCAAAAACATACATTTGCTGTTCGGTCGACAGACCGGCGTACAGCGGTAGCGGCTGAAGCGCCTGTGATCCCTTCGGTAGTGAAGGAATGCGGTCAGCGATCATGGACATGCATGTGTCGATCTCCTCGCGACCAGTAAGGAAGATCAGTATGTCTCCTTCACCCTCTTGTGTGTGGATGTCGAATACAGTCTGTACGGCGCGTTCCACATAGTCCTCAGCAGGAGCGGTCAGATAATGGATGTCAACGGGGAACATGCGGCCTTCAAGGTTGACGATGCGACCAATATCACCACCAGGTTCATCAGTCTTGGTTGCATCCTCTGGGACACTTTCGTCGCGAACGAAAAAGTCCAGGAAATCTTCGGCTTGCAGGGTTGCACTACTGACAACTATTCTCAAGTCTGGTCGGCGTTTCCTGATCTTTTTCAAGACGCCGAGTAGGATGTCCGAGCTGAGGGAACGCTCATGGGCTTCGTCCACCATGATGACAGAATAGCGCGATAGCAGAGGGTCTACAAGAGCCTCTCTTAGTAAGAGACCATCTGTCAGGAACTTGATTTTTGTGGCCGCTGAGGTCACATCCTCAAATCGAATCGAGTATCCAACCTGTAAAGAGTGGTCAGTCTCTAGTCAGCACAAATAAGAGAGACGATTGATACCTCTTGGCCAAGATTGCATCTCATCTCTTCGGCGACTCTTGCGGCCACAGTAGTTGCAGCAACCCTACGGGGCTAATGTTCCTGTGAGTATGTGTCATGGAGGATAATAGCAATATACATGTACTCACCCACCTGAGTGACAGCAATCATTTTGCCGTTGCCGCACCATCCTGCCTCATGCAAAAACTGAGGAATTTGAGTTGTTTTACCGGATCCAGTCTGGCCAACGACAATGACCACAGGATATGTCTCTATCAGGTAAAGAAGGCTTTTGCGATGACGGGCGATGGGCAGCAAGGAGGAAGGTTTGTGAAGGGCGGGAATGAATTCCCTGGACAGATCAAAGTCGCCCATGATGTCGTGTATTTGATCAAACAATCATGGCTTGTGATGGTAATTATTGATGTTGATGATGGATGGGCAGCGAATGATTCAATGACATCGTAAAATTGTGGGTGATTTGAAACAGGGTCCAACGAGCTCCCCCTCCACAACAGCAGGCTGGAGCCCATCTCGACACTTGCAATACACAACAAACACAGTGAACACGCCACCATGTCTGACGGTTCACATTCAGAGAAGCCTGTAGGTAACATGCATCAAGCCATCCGATATAGGCTGACACGACTGGCAAACAGAAAGCCGGCGCCGAATCACCGACTACGGCTCGCGAGCTCGACTTCGACGATGACCACGACGAGAGCCGACCCGTCAAAAGCCCTACGCCCAAGCAGGTCAGCTTCGTTGAGGTCGAGGTCGAAGATGCTCCATCAAAGCCCGCCCGCCCTCTGAGTCCCCAATCTCAGAACGAGAAGACCCTCAAGGAGGCCTTTCCCACAATCGACGCCAAGGTCATCCGCGCCGTCTTGATAGCAAGCGGTGGCAATGTCGAACCTGCTTTCAACGCTCTTCTAGGCAAGCTCTCTTTTTGAACCCTGATTACGAACCTACTCTGACTGTTCGCCAGCCATGTCCGACCCAGACTTCAAACCCGAGGAGGCTCCCCCACCGCGTCCCCCGAGACCTACTCAGGCTCAGCGACAGCTTGATGCCGACGAGCAATACGCTCGTCAGCTCGCTCAACACTTCCAGTCTGAATCTCGTCCTCAGCGTGCTATGAGAGATGAGGACGATCGCGGCCCGCCTCTGCCCAGCCGCCCTAGACAGCAGCAGCGTCCAGGCCTTGCTGAGGACGACCGAGAGTACAGCTTCTTTGATGGTATGATTCAGACCACTGCCGAGAACTATGCTTGACGAACATAGCTGACTTTCTCGAAGATGACCTTCCCCAGATCAAAGAGAACGTGCGCAAGGGCTTCTTGGAGACGCAAACAAAGGTCAACAGATGGATCACTGACTTCAGAAAGAAGCTGGACGGAGAGGACAACGACGACCCGTATGCAGGTCCGACCAGGCAGGATAGCCCACCTCGCAGGCAGAACTATGGTCCCTCGCAGTCCGAGCAGCTCTATGGTATCCGCAGATCGGCCGATGTGAGCAGAAAGAGCACAGACAAGGATCGCTACGACTTGGACAACCGCGTCTTGGACGACGATTTTACTGCTCTAGAACTTCGCGACGATGAGGCTCCTTCGCGTGCTTCGTCCTCGCGCAATCGCCCTCTCGCCAACCCTGACCTTTTCAAGGCCAATGTCGCCCCACCTCAATCCGGTCCGGTAGACGAGGTTGACGCCATAGACCGAAGGAACCAACGTCAACCTTCTCCTAGTGGTGCCTCCAAGTCAGCCAAGTGGCAGCCTTTGACTTCGATTGCTCCCAATCCTGAGTCCGAAGAGAACGACCCCTTTAGTCTGGGTGACAGCGATGACGAGAAGGAGACCAAGACCAAGGATACCAGAGAGTCCGACACTGCCCGCCTGAAAGAAGCTGCTCGTAAGAGCGTGACGGCCGAGTCCGCTGATGCTCCGAAAGAGCTCCAGGCCAGCGAAAGATCTGGAAGCACCAATGTCAGGGATAAGGAAGCCGAGGCTTTGTTGACTGGCAAGAAGCCTTAAAGCTTACACATCGTATACCCCTGCTTCACTTTTGCGATCTTGATATACATAGCGAACACGATGGAACAAGCACGATCATTTTACAACGTTGATCTGATATTTCAAGATATCGAAGACCATCACCCTCAAGCACAAATCGAAAGCTTCTTTTACTAGTATCCAACGGCCTGTTTCCTAAATCACATTCTTGCTAGTGACGTTCAGCATAGTATCTGGAAGGGACATTCCAGCCAGACAGCTCTGCAAAATAGAGGTTGAGAACATGACATCAGAACACAACGACTCGCGGCAAAATTCAATCAGTTGGGTTTTAGTGATGGTTCTCTGAGCGTAAACACCCGAGCACGATGGCCGATTATCTGCTTGGTTACCGTATAATTCACAATGGGCCTGAATCCGCTCTAACTGGATTGTCCACCATCAACTGCAGCAAAGACATGACGACCTCCGATGCTGCCAAAGTGGTCGGCTCTCCAGGATTATCATAGATGGGTGCCACTTCCACAACATCGCCTCCAACGACATACAGACCTGATAATCCATCAAGGATTGTGAGAAGTTCTCTCGTAGTCCAACCTCCGACTTCTGCTGTGCCCGTTGCTGGCGCGAATGCAGGGTCAAGAACATCAATGTCGACAGATATGTAAACCTTCGTCCCAGCGACGCGGCGCTTCAGCTTGTCAATGACTCCTTGGGGTGTGAGTCTATCGATATCCCTGGCCTTGATCATCTCAAACCCGCAGCGTCGGTCGTTCCTTACATCATGCTTCTTGTTCATGACTGGCGCTCTGATTCCTGCATGGATTGAGGTGTTTCTGACCAGGCCTTCTTCGTGTGCAATGTGCAGAAAAGTGCCATGGTTGACGCCCGCATAGTCCGAGACGCCTCCTCCGAGCACTTCGGGATCCCATGTGTCGATGTGGCTGTCGAAGTGGATGACACTTACTGGGCCCCAATGCTTGATTGTAGACCTCAAAGCAGATAGAGTCGTTGTATGGTCGCCGCCAAGGGTTACAATTCTCGGTACAGTGTAGTCCGTCGAGTTGGTTGGTCGGCTCGAGATGATTCTGTGGGCTGTGTCGAGCTGCTTCAAAGCCACAGTGTTGTCCAGCACGGTCAGGGGAGCATCCCCACAGTCGACAATGGTGGCCCATTCCTTGAATAGATTCTTTCCACTGTAGATGCTCCATGCCGAGTCCGGATGAATGCGACGAGATCCTGTTCTGATGCCATTTGGTCCGAATCGGGCACCCGGTCTCGCGGTCACACCAGTGTCGAATGGAGCTCCCAGGATGGCAATGTCATATTTCTCGAAGCCATCCTTGTCGAGACAATGCACGTAAGGCAGATTCGCAAACGTCGTGAGTCCTGCGAACTTGGCTCCAGTGATATCAATCTCTTCATGCCCAAAGCTGTGCATCATGGGAGATTGATATGCTGCCACAGGTGGGAAAGCAATGTCCCGTCCAGCAGCAGCCGAAGCAAGTAGTAAGATTGAGAGTGTGGAAAGCATTGTGGAGAAAGAGGCAACAATGGGTGGTAGAACCAGACCTTTGGCTCGCACGAGGGAATATATAAAGACTTAGTAGCACAAGTTAGATAGCCATACAAAGTGGTGACAGAGGTCGATTAATGTTCGGCTATCGCAAGCAGTTTCGGCTGGACATGCTCAAAGGGGAAGGTACTCGCGTCCAGATTGACGTAGCTATCGAGTTCTACCAAAGTTGAGGTGGCTTGACCATAACACCTATTATATCATTTACAGCTGGATTGAAGATGTTCCTTCGACATGTTGCTCTTTGAGAATTCATAAACTTGGAAGATTGCAATCTGTAGATTGGGGTGATGGGTCGAATGGCAGAAGGCGGTGTGGAGGCGGGAGTGGAAAGCAGCACAGACCTGCCTCGGAAAGAAAGTCTCAGTTGGGCCCTGTTTGCTGCTGCTGCACTTTTTTTTTGAAATCTGAAATAACTATTCCATACAACAACATAGACAATCATGACACCCCCACGCAAGAAGCAACGTTTGTCTCTGGACGCCGCAGAAGTCAAGGCCGCTGTTGAAAACGCCACCGAGGCAGCCGTCGAGAGCAATGCTGTCACCAAGGACGCATCCAAGGAAAGCGAGCTCGAAGCCGCCGCCCAGCGCCGCTCTTTGTTCGTCCGCTCGCTACCCGACTCTGCAACCTCCGAGTCTTTGACCGAGATCTTTTCCGCTTCGTTCCCCATCAAGCACGCCGTCGCCGTCACCGACAAGGAATCAAAGAAGTGCAAGGGTTATGGTTTCGTCACCTTCGCCGACGCCGAGGACTGCCAAAAGGCAAAGGAAGAATTCAACGGATTCGCTGTTGATGGCAAGAAGTTGCGCTGCGAGATCGCCGAGCCCAGACACCGTGAGAAGGGCGCCGCTGCTGTTCCCTCGGCTGGCGAGAAGTTCAAGGAATCTCAAGCCAAGGAGCGCGCTGCCGCTCAAGTCCCGAGACTCATTGTTCGCAACCTTCCCTGGAGTATCAAGTACCCGGACCAACTGGCCAAGCTGTTCCAAAGCTACGGAAAGGTCAAGCACACTGTCCTTCCCAAGGGCAAGACTGGCCTCCTCCGTGGTTTCGGTTTCGTCATCATGCGTGGCAGACCCAATGCTGAGAAGGCTATCGAGGGTGTGAACGGAAAGGAGATTGACGGAAGACAATTGGCAGTTGATTGGGCTGTTGACAAGGAGACCTGGGACAACACTCCCCAGGAGGAGACCAAAGAGAAGGAAACCGCCAATGGAGATGCCACAGACGAAGACGCCGTTGACGGCGCCAGCGAACATATCATGGACGAGGACGATGACGAGTCGGGCTCTGATGAGGACGACGAGGACGTGGACATGGATGACATGGACGATGAAGACGAGGACATGAAGCCGAGAACAGAGGACAACTCTTCGACCCTGTTCATCCGCAACTTGCCCTTCTCATGCACAGACGAGGATCTCGAGGATCACTTCACCCAATTTGGCTCAGTCCGCTACGCAAGAATTGTTGTTGATCAAGAAACCGAGCGCCCCAGAGGTACCGGTTTTGTCTGCTTCTACGAACTGGATGATGCCGACAACGTTCTCAAGAACGCCCCCAGACACCAGCCTCCCCGTTTGAACGACCCCAAAGCCAAGGATGGCTCCATCCAAATGACCCACTCAGTCCTGCAAAACGAAGACGCCGACCCCACTGGAAAGTTCACTCTGGATGGACGTGTCCTGCAGGTTTCCCGTGCTGTCAACAAGAACGAAGCCAATCGTCTCACCGAGGAGGGTGCCGCCAACCGTTTCAAGCGTGACACTGACAGAAGACGCCTATACTTGCTTTCTGAGGGAACCATCCCCTCAAACTCACCTCTTTACGAGCAACTTCCTCCGTCTGAGAGAACCATGAGAGAAGCCAGTGCCAAGCAGAGAAAGACTCTGATCGAGAGTAATCCTTCTCTGCATTTGAGTCTGACACGTCTTTCGGTCCGTAACATCCCTAGATCCATCACATCAAAGGACCTCAAGCAACTTGCCAGAGAGGCCGTCGTTGGTTTCGCCACCGATGTCAAGGAGGGCAAGCGCGGACGCCTCAACAGAGAGGAGCTCAGCAGAGGTGGCGAGGAGGATGCAAAGGCCGAGGCCGACCGCAAGAAGCGCGCCAAGGGTATTGTCAAGCAAGCAAAGATCGTCTTCGAAGGTCGCGAGGGCGCCAAAGTGGACGAGAAGAGTGGTGCAGGCCGTAGTCGTGGATACGGTTTCATCGAGTATTACACACATCGTTCGGCCCTGATGGGTCTGCGTTGGTTGAACGGTCACGCCATCGGATACCAAGCACAAGAACAGAAGGGCAAGGGCAAGATGTCGCAAGAAATGCTTGCCGAACGCAAGAAGCGCCTGATCGTTGAGTTCGCCATCGAGAACGCCCAGGTCGTCAAGCGTAGAAAGGAGATTGAAGAGAAGTCTCGCGAGCGCTCTTTCGCGGCCACCGCACCCACTGCCGACGGCAAGAGACCGTCTTCGGGTCGTGACACCAAGTTTGGAGCGGGTGACCGCGGCAAAGGAGGCAAGTTCGACCGCAAGCGCAAGCGAGATGGAAAGGATGAGGCTCCTGTTGATGAGGAGAAGAACAAGAAGGCTCCTGCCGATGAAAAGTTGGCCAAGCGTCAGCAAATCATTCAGAAGAAGCGTATGGCTCGTCGTGCTCGCAAGCAGGGTGCCTAAGGATATCGATGTTTACCCGTCCACACGGCATGAATCTGTGCGACTCGCGAGTCTTTGTCTATCGGGTCTATGCTGAGCGCTCGGTCAAAGGAGTAGGCTGTCATACGCGGTGTTGAAGTGCATTCAGTTGATAGGAGGAAACAGCAGTGGGACAGGACTGCATAGGCGTTCATTGAGTCGATGCCATCAAGAGCCAATGGGCTATTATTTCGTATATTCTCCTTCTTCATAATCAAAGCGAGCATTCTTCGTCCACTTTCTGCTTCGTCACAGTGGCGCCATATTCTTCGAAGTCTTTTGCAGAGCATACCTATTCGCAAAAACTCTTCGTCCATCACACAGAAAATGTTTCGAGCTCGTGTCGCCAGAAAGCTTCAACAAGCTGCAAGCGTCCATATTGTTGAGTGCTTGTCTGGAGAGAGCTCAGATCTTACTCAACCAGGTTCACAAGCACGGCGATGTGCAAAAAGAGAACCTGGTTTTGTTGTGGACCCGACTATGCCTCGGTGTCACCACCGGGTTGCCACTGCTGCTCGGTAGTCACCCATCGTCACGGGTCTTTGTGTTCTCGAAGCCTCGAACCTTTTTCTTCCAACCATCTGACATGTCGTGCGGCATGCGCGTGTGGAAAATGTGAGAGTCGCCCTTGCACCGATGTCGGATTGGTAGTGGACAGATCGAGCATAAATGTGATCTCTTCCCAATTAGGAAGTGTATACAGCGCACGGGAAGCAGGAACGATCTATCCACCAGGGGTCCACATTTTCTTATTTTCCAAGCAAACATTTTGGTTCCTTGTGTTCAGGAGCATAGGTTCCTTATCAGAAGCTCCATCCATTGGACTTGTCACTCTTTGGAGATTTTCCTTTCTGTCGTAGCCCGGCGACCCTGCATACAATGTCGATAGCCTTACCGGCTGCTGTCTGTCAACACCATCGGCATGCTCCCTTCCAACCTCTTCGTCGCTGCAAGTCATTGCCATTACGTGCATGACCATCTGTCTTGTGCACAGGTCCCCGTCCGTCACTTTTTGCAATGACAGGTCTCTCACATGCGCGTCATGAGTATTCACAATCGAGCAAGAAGAAGCGTGTGGTTGAGTAAACAGATCAGAGCCTCATGTCTTGAGGAATGCAGAAGACTTGTCTGTATATATATACCATGTGAAGAGTGCTCCCTGGTGGCCGGATCAATCCGACCACATTTACTCTCCATTGAACTGCCAGATAATCATCTCTCTGCTTATACCCTGCTTGACATCCCGCTGTTACATGCTTCGAGCTCAGTAATCCACGACTTCTCCCGGTACTCACGACACTCCCGCAAGTCCACAGCATTTCCGTCCCTCGACCGGTACTACCTCTCTACACTTCGATTTCAGGTAAGCTGCAATACCTATATATTGCTCCCAATTCTCTTCAATATACTGACTGCAAGTCTGCAGTCGGAAGCAAAGCCATGTGCCAGTACGAGAACATCCACTACGGCTGCGGTCATGCCGTTCGTCGTCTCATCAAGCACTGCCACTTCGCTCGCAACGATCCCAACCATCAATGCTTTGGTGCTTGGTCCGTCAAGAGAGAGTGGTCCAACCCTACAGAGTACTGTCGCAACTGCGCATACTATGCTAGACAGCGAGCTTTCGGTCACGGCCGCTGAGCGACCGGTCCAACCAGTTTGAGAGAAGGAAGTCCCCACGGACACTGTTCATTTATTGGTTCTGGGAAAACAAGGCGCAAAAGGTGAATAGGGAAAGAACCCGGTTGGTCGATAGGAAAAGGTCTCGTGGTTCAGGCGTTTGGTTCAAGGATTACGGATCCTGACGTTGTAGAGCGCGAATGGTATTCGAGCTTGAAGTCTGGAAACTCTGGCTGTATTGGAAAAGTCATGCGTTGTACGTCTTTTCAACCGCTTGTGCTGTATTGCAAGGTTCTTCAATATATTGTTACACCCGCATGGCCGATGATCAAATCTGCTCGTGAACTGTTCGTTGTCAATGTCCCGGCTTGTAGCAGCTCGTAACGTTACCTGCGAGGTGTAGAACTTGAATTACCGATAAGATTGGTGTCGTCTGCCAGGAATATTCCCACTCCTTTCTGTCTCTCGAGTATAAGACCTCGTCCACCCCCTACCATTTCCACAACTCAGAATCAGAAACAAACAATCGCCACATATCGTCAAACACCAGAAGCGAAGCAGATTCTTTCGACGAATTACAACCACTCGATCGAAGCTTTGTAAGAGCAAGGATCCACGAGATGTGTACCTGGAATGCACTCCACTACAGCTGTGGCCATGATGCAAAGAAGCTGGATCACGCTTGCAGATGGGCTGCATACGCCGAATGCAAGAGAATCTGGCGCATCGGAACACACCTCAGAATGAGAAGAAGTTGCCCGAACTGCTCCGGACGGGTTGCGGCCTGGTGCCGTCAGTGTTGAAGGTAAGACAATCGCTTCTCTCCGAGTGAATAGGATTTCATGCTGACTCTGCGAATGATAGGATGGTTTAGGCGGACGTATTAGGGGGTTATCGGGAGGCTTGATTTTCAATTTCTTCCAAAGGAGCCCAGGGTTTATCAACAATGTTGTGGCAATTGATTTGGTCACCTTTTAGGATGGAGGAATCGATGTCTTGGGTATATTGTTATGGGCTATCATGTTGGGTTGTCATCAGCAGATCACAAGTTCGAATTACCAGTGGTAACCTTGCCCTTGATGTTGTAACGCTTGCTGAAGAAGGTGAACCAATCATCAAGCACCTTCTTGTGCTCTGGTTTGAGGTCTTCCCACTCAGGGCGGCATTCCTCCTTCTTCAACGAAGATTGTGCTAGAGCTCTGGATGCGTCTTTGCCGGCGAAGACTGCAACGAGAAGTCAGCTCATGGTCATCTCTATCATTCAAATTCAAAGACTACCAGAGTATGAAGCACCAGGTTCATATGCTTTATTTCCCGTCACATCAAAAACAGTTCCCTGTCACATGTCAGCTTTGGTGAAATCAACATTATCACCTTGTGTTCGTCATGCGATACCTTGATAGCCACGTATGTTGGATATCCCTCATGTGTTCCTTTGTAGAAGTCAGTGATGTTTTCCGAGTGTCCATGACGTCCGACCAACCATCGCACTTAGATAGGTAATCCAAGCTAATCGGATCGTCCTTTGGCGGGTCAAGGTCGACCTTCTGTTTCGGCTCAAACTTTCCAGACATTTTGGTCGCGATTTCAATAGGAACTTTGAACTGTTGTTTTGGAGTAGATCGAGAAAGAGGGCTGATCAGATGCTCGAAGATACAGAGTGAAGTTGGGGAGGTTGGCTTGGCGTTGGCCGAGGTTGTTTCTTTGTTCATTCCGTGCTTGACGTCTCGATTTCGAATACGTTCTTCATTCTCTGCTCACCATCGAGCCAACCTTTAAGATCGTCGAGAAGGAGCGTAGCACCGGCATACTCGACTCCAACGCCAGGACGCTTACCGATGGCCCACGCGTTCCAAACTTCTCGAGCATGCGATGACACTGGGCTAGAACCTCGATGTCCTGCGCTCCCACTTATATCTACTTGCTTGCAAGGGTGGGTGATATACCCTTTAAACAAAGATTCTGTCACGTACGGCCACAGTCAGCTGAAAACTGGGCATCCCGTCCGCTCTGCCATACATAAGCAGTTGAACGGCAGATTAGTACTACGGTGGGTGACCACGT
>JGI24891J29808_1000259_pt1 | contig 49184 bp, 49 predicted proteins | sample FreactcultuFSWF8_FD_29808 | JGI IMG/M metagenome (IMG submission 29808)
CAAGATTTCAAAGCACTTTCGGCCGAACCCACGGGTCCACTCGTGAACATCGCTCACTCTGTTGCTCCACCCACCCCCGCGCGGGGCTCCTCGCTTGATGCTGAGGCGATGGCCCGAGTCGTGCCGGAATTCTTCTTTCCCGATGGATGATACATCAACTCCGTCACCGGAATTGCAAGTTGCTAGTACCTCCTCACGCTACGGCGCAAAGACATGGACGACGGCACGAGAGGTGGCTGTACAGGTGTCTCGGCAGAGGACCTCGTGACGAGAGACCGAAGCTCATACGACGCGTCGGATGTTGTTGAGGAGCTATGGACATGCCTTGCTCTGCCATCAGAGGCGTTGTCGCGTGTCCAGCTTGATGCCGACAACGCACCCGCCTTGCCCTCATCTTTCAAGATCGGAGTTCTCGCTCAAAGCTCAATCGCCTTGGCTGCTCTTGCCGCCGCTCAACTTCATGCATTGCGTAATGGCGGTGAAGTGCCGCGAGTAGGTGTCCCTCTCCAACACGCTGTCATCGAGTTCAAGTCCGAAAGATTCTATACCATCGATGGAGAATCGCCGTCCTCGCCGCTCAATGCTATAGGAGGCTTGCACAAGACAGCCGATGGATATATCAGGGTCCACGATTCCTTTCCTAACCATGTCAATGGCATGCTGAGACTGATGGGACTCCCCAAGGGTTCAACTAGGGAACAGCTTGCGGACAAGATCGCAGCCTGGGAAAGCATTGAGCTTGAGAATGTCGCAACCGTTAGAGGTGATCTCGCAGCTTATGCCCTCAGGTCATATGATGAATGGGACGCCTTGCCGCAGTCCACGGCCGTCGCCAATATTCCGATTCTGGTCCAATCAATATCCTCAAATCATCATGGAATACACCGGAGCAAATTACCTCGAAGTACAAACAGATGCCTTGAGGGTATACGCGTATTAGAGATGAGTCGTGTGATTGCAGCTCCCTTGTGTGGCAAGACTCTGGCAGCCTATGGCGCTGATGTGATCTGGGTGACTTCCCCAACCCTGCCGGATCTACCTAGCATCGATCGCGATTTTGCACGTGGTAAAAGAACTGTTCAGCTCGACATCAAGGACGAAGTTGGCAAAGCAAAACTCTTGGAACTTGTCAAAGATTGTGACGTTTTCATTCAAGGCTATCGACCGGGAAGCCTTGCAAACTACGGATTATCATCAGAAGATTTGGTCAAAATCAATCCAGGTATCATCGTGGCCAACATGTCAGCTTTCGGTCCCAATGGGCCTTGGTCTGGTCAACGTGGTTTTGACTCTCTGGTTCAGACGTGCTCAGGAATGAATGTGTCCGAAGCTCAACATGCAGATCAAGGAGAAACGGCTCGTCCATTGCCATGTCAGGCTCTTGATCATGGAAGTGGCTATCTGCTTGCAACCGGAATTATGGCAGCATTGTTCCGACGTGAATTCGAAGGTGGTGCATGGCAAGTGGATGTATCTCTGGCTGGCACCATGAAGTATCTTCGCAGTCTTGGACAATATCCCGGATCGAGCGGCTTTCAATGCGAAGACTACAAGCAGCAAGCAGATATACCGCCTGAATATCTCGAGGCAAGAGCCACCGGCTTTGGTCATATGATGGCAGTCAAGCATTGCGCCAAGATCGATGGGTGTGAAGTCGGATGGACATGCATGCCAAAGCCTCTAGGCTCAGACTCGGCAGAGTGGCTATAAAGAAATCCATCTTCCATCAAGAAACTCTTACTAGTCTCAGTCTCCAGCAAGATGGCTTGAGTCAATTGTGACCCTTTCGAATACACATGGGTGCTCGTCAATGAAATCCATTATGAGAACCTATCTCGACTACCTGATCGAGTCTAAACATGAATCAAAACACATAGAAATGATACCTCTCGAAAGCTTCACAGCACGTTGGAGCTCAGAAACCGTCGGAAGCTGTCGATACTGATACGCAACATCTGGTACAATAGAATGATCAGAACCTTTTGCTCAAGCATCAGGCATCTCGGTATCTCCGTCTTCTTCACGCTGCTTGCGGAGTTCTTCCTCAAGTTCTTTCTTATGCTTTCCACGAACGACGATACTTTGCGCATCAACATCCTCCTCATCACTGCTATCGATATCGTCTGCTTTCACCCCAGCCTTCATCGCCTTGATTCTTCGATCTTCCCTGTACTTGAGAAGAGTTCGTGACTTTGGACTCATTGTGTCGTCACCAACTTCGGGTCTTGGATAGCTTGTGACTTGTAGTCTGACTCCTTTCAAGCGCCTTGGGCGGACTTGGATAAACCCGTACCTCGAGACCTTTTCCCAATACTCTTTTGTGAACAAACTGCGGCACCAATCCATGCTGACGGGGTACTGTGTTGCCCAGGTCACTCCCCAATCTTCCGGGGCGCCCCTTATGTACAAGTACCGGTCTGGATCGTCTCCAAACCATCGGCCTGGAAAGCGCTCTATATGAAGTCCATAGGGCGCTGACACATGAACGCCTCGCCCCGATGCTTCGATTATACCAGTCCAGATGAGATTCTCAAGTTCCCAACCAAGCTCGTTGACTGGCCGATCGCGAAGATAAGGTTCGGGAAGGTCTTTTTTGCCTTTACACTTGATGAACCATGCACAATGCGCGAGCTCGTGTACGATTGTTGTAGCGAGTAGTACTCGGGTACGGAACCTCGCCGATGGTTCATGCGTACCTGGAGCCCAAGATCGCGACCAACGCTGAGGGTTGTATCCAGCTTCCTGGCGTAGAATGGATAGGAAGTCTTGATGGAAACTCATGTCGGCAACTTGGAATCCTGGCTTCCTAGATTGTCGTCAGTTTGATGTATATCGCGTTGCAATGTTTCGAATGGACTTACCAACTTGTGCTTGCATGACCTCGTCCTTCATCGGCAAATCTCAATTGAACCTGGTCTCGCATTGACATCATGGCGAAAAGTGCGTTTGTAAATCCGGCATCTGTACTCACAACGCCATTATCGCTATCGAAACGGTGAAATTTTAGGTCCCCATAAGCTGCTTTGAGGAGCGGATCTTTTAGCTCTGTAGCATTGTCAAGACCATGGAAGAAAGGCGTAATATGAGGGTCATCCAGAAAACGCGAAGCCAACTCGATTGATGGCAAGATCGCCTGCCAGTCACGCTCGTCTATACCGATCCACTGTTCGCGTTGCAAAGTCGGATGAACGTGATCCGGTTCACCTTTACCGAGTTGGCTTTCTCCGACTTCGCCCCCCTCCGGATCTGTAGCGAGCAAACGCTCTCTGTCCCATAATCGTAGCGAGGCACCGTCACCAGCGATGTTCTCCAGAGTCGGTATCTGATCTGTGACTTTGGCATTGATGTATCCTTCGTGGTTCAGAGCTTCCAATGTATATTCTATAACGAGCGGACCAGGATCCATCGCATCCGGACCGGCAACGGCGGGTTGCCTCACACTTGCTTGAGACATCCTGCACAGCTTGAGTGATCGCCCGGTAATATCGCTGCGTTGAAGCTGGAAGGCATGTACAAGAGCCTAATGCTCGAGTCTAGCATGTTGAGTGCAGGCAAAGATCTATTCACCGGATCCGGAATTCACAACTTGAACAAAGAAAACGAATTCAATTTATAGCAGACAAAGAGGAATACATACCTTGGAGCTTGAGAGAACACGCCTGATTTCGAGCTAGACAAAGAAATCCTAGCCTCCTTGTTGTGGATAATTATCCTTCGTACTCTTCCGCGGCAATTGTGTCTAAGGTGTCAATATTCGCAGAGCAGCATTCCAGCAGGGGAGCGATCGATAAGGCCTCTGTTTCAGCTATAGGAAGGCAAGATATTGTTGAATCACTGAGAACATCGATAGCTTTCAGAGTAGTACGTCTGTACGATCGCGATACTGTCCGCAATGGTCTCGAGAGAGCTAGGAATGAGCCGTAGTATCCGACTCCTTCGCAATGTAATCAATGCCATCCTCGTTCTCGTCGACGCCTTCCTTACGCTCGCTTGTATCGATCGGCCCTGACGTCCAGGTCCTGCGCTCAGATTTTGACCTTCTTCGAGGGTGATGTAGGACTGGGCGATCTAGGTCGCTTCTTTTTTCTTATCCTGTAATCATGAGAAAACCCTGTTTTTCTCTGGGGCTTGAGTGCGGAAATGCCGAGTCGAGCGACTTCCTCCCATTTGTCGACTGTGAACAGACTGCTGACCCATTTCATCGAGACTGGATGCGACCATCCGGTTTTCCATCCCGAATCCGAAGGCGGTTCCCGAGAAAACACCCGTGTTTCTTCGTCGTCGCGTATACCAGCTTCTGGAAAGCGATCGATCTTGAATCCATATGGAGCTGCTTCCACAGCTGGTGTTCCAATGGGCATTATCAAACCCGAGAATAACATGTGCTCAAGTTCGAAGCCTAGCTCATTGATAAAGTGACCGCGAAGGTACGGATCGACTTTATACTTCTTGTTGATACAAAACCAGATTGCGTGAGCAAATTCGTGAACGATTGTGATGGCGAGCGCGACCTGGGTCCGGAGCCGTGCGGACTCAACATCTGTCCCCGGCTCCCAAGACATCGAATAATCGTGGACTTGTTGCCTACCACTGAGGATATCCAGAAAGTCTTCGTTGATTTCCACCAGAGCCTTTTTTGACTTGCTGTACGACAATTAGTTATTGGTGAGTTCTCTGCCGGTTCGTGGAGCCTACCTAAGCCATCCAGTCTGCGCGAATCGGCGATCACTAAGGGCGATGTGAGAGAACTCCCACTGGACAGACCCCCTCAATCCGACCATATACAAGAATACGCTCTCTGCCTCTTGCCCAACGGCTCTCAATACCGTAGGTACCTCCTTCATCTCCCATTCTTGGAAGATTATGTTGTGAGCTTGATTGTGTGCTGAATCTTTCAGATCATACACGCTTCCTGCAATGAGACCATAGAAGAATGGTAGTATCTCGACCATGTCAAGTATACGAGAGGCCAGTTCGATGGATGGTCGGATGGAGTTCCAGTCGTCGTTTGACATATGGTTCCAGTGGTCTCGCTGTAATACCGGATGGATGTACCATACTTCACCATCTTCCACCCATATCTGTGCCTCTTCTAGGAGTTTCGAGTCCGGATCATCATACTCACCCTTGTCTTTGCGAGCCCGGGTCGTCAAATCATCCCTCTTGGACTTTCGAAGGATCCCGCCTGCGCGTACCTTGCCGTTGGCCTTTGTGTCTTGAGCAAAATCTGTATAATCTAGATCGAGCTGTGAGAGGTCCGCGTTGATGTATCCAGAATCGTTGAGCCCTTTTAGGGTAAAGCTTTTGGAGACGTGGTCATGGTCAACAGCATTGGCGCCGTCCTTTTTTGGTTGTGGCATCTTGAATCAATTTGGTCACGCCTGGATCTTACGCTCGCTACGCTCGCAAACCGTCGTGCTTTTGGGTTTAAATTTACGTCAATGGGTTTGTTGAAAGGCCATGCCCGGATCCGGCGAACATTGCATCGACCGCCCTTTGACGATCAATAATGAACGCAGCCAAATTCAGCTCGAGGCTTCGAATCTCGCCGAAATAAGAGAGATTCTTTGTGCTAATCTTTGCGGCTACCCAGCGGGTTGGAATTATTAGCAGTACAAGCGCGTCAAGCGAAACATCTCTGTGGCACCCGTTTCCACAAAGAAATTGTCCTTGAAGTCATTTCGCATGTTACCTGAGACACATGAAGGTGTGTCTATTCAAAGCATAAGAGCACTCGTTGTACTCGAGCATTGTTGTGCGACAAGGAATGTGTGTCGCCGCGAGGCCTCCCGCCAGCTTCTTTTGAACGAATCCCGAAGATCTGCCCGTGCTTATGTAATCAACCAATCCCAATTGCATCTTGCTTACAACGCATCGACATCACGTCAAATACCATCACCCATGTAAGATTGAGCACCTCATACTTCCGGCAATAGCTGTATGAATCATGAGCCAATAAGTATGAGCGGTAGATGGGGTGTTTAGATAAGTACGCGAGCCATCGCCTCACAAGCTCAATCTTGGTCCCGGCTCCATCCCATCCTCAGCCAGTGTCACCATTCGCTTTGAACTTCAGGACGACCACATTACTGCAATGTCATCCTCAGACCTACATCCAAACGGTCGACTGGTCAATATCGGCACTCACAATCTCGCCCTCTACTCTCATGGCCTCTCACCTTCCTCGCCTAACGACCCAGTCGTGGTATTCATCTCAGGCGTAGCAAGTGATGCCCTGAACTGGCAAGCTGTGGTACGACAGCTATCTCCCTCTGTACGCACCTACACATACGATCGCTCTGGCTATCGCAACTCTGAATTCTCACCACTCGCTCCATCGGCCGAGAACATAGCTTTGGAGCTCTCGCTCCTGCTCGAAAAAGCACCAATCTCCAATCCTCTAATTCTGGTTGGACACTCGTGGGCTGGCATCTTAATCCAAGAGTTCATCGCCATGAAAGGAACAGCTCAGATCGCAGGTCTGGTGCTTGTCGACGCCAATCATGAAACCGCACCGCTGGTCATGAATGTCAACGACCCCATTCTCTGGAATAAGATTGCCGCTGGTATCGATGCATACTCTGCCTGGGGCGTCAGGTCCGAGCACAAGATGACGCCTGAAGAGTGGGATGCCTTTGAAGCCGCGGAGTCAACTGACAAGTACAAGCTGATCGCGCACAAGGAGGATGTCGAGCAATACTTGCAAAGCTTTGAGACGCTACGCATGAAGGAGCTTAGCAAGCAGCAGCCATTACTTGGAAACAAGCCAGTCTATGTCATTGCCGGCACACGAAGCAGAGACTGGACAGGACTATACAATGCAGGCGTAGCCAAGGGTAATGGGAGCGAGGAAGAGAGGAGGTATGTCAACGAGATGATTGCAACAGTTGACGAGAAGAACGCTGGTTTGATGAGGGAATTTCTGAAGCTCTCTACCAAAAGCGAGCTTGTATTTGCTACAAAGAGCGGTCACTTTGTTCAATTGTTTCAGCCAGAAATCGTCGTTGAAGGTGTCAAATGGGTTCTCAACAAGCGAACAGTATCCGCTTAGCTAATCACATGGACCAACAAGAATGCTTCCATATTCCATTCAAGCAGCGTGAATACTCAGTAATGGTCGGTAGCTTAGGAAGAGGAGTGGGGAGTGGAGGAAGGAAGTCGCCCGCGCCAAGTCGCTCGTTTCTGAACTCTCCCACCAACGAAGATTGCACCATGACTTTACTTTTACACCATCACCCCGTTAGTAGCCAGTAGCAATGTACTCTGCAAGCTATTCGTCGATTATACGTGTTACTCAATTACCAGCTCTATGCTAGAAGAATCACATGCGCTCAAACGTGACCGCTATCACCGGCGCTTCTACGCGACAGATTGAGCGGCGCTTATACACGATGCCAAAATTGGCAACCTATCACACCTGACCCCAATATCACCGCCCAATCGCCGAAGTTCCATACTCAAGATCGCATTAGCATGTGCATGCCGGCTACATTGTACTATGCATTATCAAAAACATGCAGACGCTATCGATTTGACCAGCGGCTACAATTCTGTGACCGACTTGCTGACAAGTAGCTATAAGTGCATGAGGTAGGTCCGATGCAACTGGGAACATTTCTGTGCCTTTTCATTTGCAATTATTCAATCAAGTAGCAGGTCTACTTTTGCGCTCCCCAGTTATGGCTTCCGAAACCTTGTCACTCTTTCCATCGCCTGTGTGTTCAATTCCTCCAAAGTCATGTCTGAGACAAGCTGAGGAGGTCCATGCGAGGCGCAATACACCTTCACCCGTGCTCACATCGAAGCCATACCCTGCTGGAAAGCTACGAGGTCTGGCATTGCAGCTTACGCCTCATATCAACAAGTCGGCCTCTGTGCAATCACCAGACTCCAATCCCAGACCGTCTTTTTCTAGCCCTGTATCGGCTCTCTCCACCAAGAGCAGTCTGCTGGACTCCTTCCCACCTTCGGTCACACCTGCAAGTAACAAGAAAAGGCCTGCTGTGGCCATCAGAAAGATATCCATCGACACTACCTCCAGCGACACCCGCTCTGACTTCTCTGGTCCCACACTGGTCCGTAGCAACAGTGGATCTTCAGCACAGCCCAAACTAGCCTCACCTCCTATCAAGTCCATGTTTCCGGAGTATGATCCAAGCTTGCCACTGTCACAGCAGCGCTACTATCCTACGGAGACTTTACCTCGACCGAGTCTTGAACGGCGTGCGGATTATCACCAAGCTACTCTAGCGGACATCCCATCACCTACATCGCCTGTACCAGCAGCAGGACTCTCACAACTGCAGGCCTTATGGAACGCTGCCAGTGGTCAAAATGGCGTGTTTCACTCGGAGAATATCAAGTTGATAATGCACCGAGACGAAATTGGCGCCAGCTCAAAAGCAACAGAGCTACGGTTCGGATCTCGAGAAGGTCGCACGTTGTATTCTGTCTCTGCATCGGATGCCTCAGGTGAGCTTGCATTTCGCCGGCATCACCCTGCCAGGACCGGAATCGTACCTGTCGCTCAGATTGACATTGCGACTCTGGAGAAAAATTCGAATGAGACAATTGTATTCCCACAGCAAGCAGCACTAGCAGCACTAGAGGCTGCAGCTACAACACACAGAGCCAATACCATTGCACAGTACGATCCTCGAGCATCATCGCCTCAAGCCGCACAGCTAGCATTCGACGCTGTAGCTGAAGCCAAAGCGCATGAGTCTTGTCAGCTCATTCTTATCCCACAAGGCGTCAACGGATACGGTATTGAAGAGCACAATTACGAATTACGACATCCGCGAGCTGGGACTTTCATCATCTCCGTCGACGGCATCTTTGACTTTACGAAGCAGAGCAATGCGCGAATCACACTGTATCAGCCAACCAATCCAGAGAAGTCGTTGTCAAAGCCGTCCAAGCTCGTTTGCTTTGACCTAGGTACAGGAACCTTGGATATCGACGTCGCTTCATTCAGGAGATTACACAGCAGGTACATGATTGACAGTGCGATTTGCGCTGTTCTTGCTGTCGCCTTTGCAGAGAGCAGATTGGCCGAGGCGAAAGCCAAATCAGAGACCTTCGCAGGGCCTCCTCTGACGACGAAGAAGGATGTTGAACTCTTGAAGAGGGTGAAAGGAAGCCGCTGGCGGCGATCACTGGGTAAGAAGAAGAGTAAGCAAGAGAAAACCGGGACAGAGAAACTTCCAGGCTTGACTCGAGGAATATTGTATCTGCTTGGTTTCTCGTTTGAGGCGATTGTGTGGTTGCTAGGGTTGGGAGTCAAGGTGTTAAGCAAAGTGATTCTTTGTGCCAGTGGGATTGTTAGCAAGAAGTAATGCAGGTTTATCTACAAGATGTTGATAATATTCACTGTCGAATACGCGAGAATACGAAGTGATACGTTGAAGTGGAGCAGGATTGCTGGAAGGTGCGGAAGCTGACGCACCCCTTCCCCATCTTGGCCCCAAGCAATGGCGCTTGATAAGTGATGAAGAAACATACCAACTGTCCAATGCTCAACTGTCTTGTGCTTGTTACACTGAAAGAGCCGGGGTGAAAGATTGGAACAACATCAACAGAATGATCTCATAATCAATAACGACACGAAACAAGCCACCATCACTCCTTTATCGCCACAGGCTTCCTCGTTCCCACCCGTCCCCCCCATCTGCCATCACCGACGCCATGAGCGGCGAAGATCCCTACAAGAAATATGCTCATCTCCCTATTCCTTCGTATGAAGAGGCCACATCTTCGCGACCATCCTCTGCGAATACTGTCAACGAGACGGCCGACGACACAGAACGCCAGGGATTATTAGGAGGTCAATCACAGCAAGCCGCCCGCAATGGCGCATACCGAGCACCCACTGCCGAGTCACCGCGACCTAGCGAAGACAGCGATCTGTACCTACCCGAGGTGAATGGCGACGATGATGACGAAGAGGCGGCAGTACGGCGAGACATGGAAGAGATGGACATACTGGAGCCTGAATCCGCGACAAGTCGGCGGCGAGGTCAACTGTTTGGCAAGTTGTCGCATACATGGAGCAATCTACCCTCGTTCCGTCGCTTCTCAATGCCGTCCTTTTCGTCTTTGCGCCAGCGTCTGCCAACGATACCTGAAGAGTTCCGTCTCAGTTTGCCTGTCATAGCCCGCCTGTTTGGTCTCTTCACGATTGCTGCATTGATTTACATACTCTTTGCGCTGGACATTATACCCAATGCTGGACACATGGCTCAACACTATGATCCGGAAAGCGTGCGCGCTAGAGTCCAAGAGCAGGCTTCATTATCACCGAGTCGCATTTCCGAGTACCTCGAGTACATTACCTCTTACGATCACGTCGCAGGCACAGAGGGCGACTTCTTCTTGGCAGAATGGGTTCAAGATAACTGGCGCGCACACAATCTGGACGATGTCAGGATGCACGAATACTTTGTCTATATGAATTACCCGGAATCAGACGGTCGCAATGTTGAGATTGTATCACCACCAGACAGAAGATGGACTGCTTTGCTCGAGGAAGAGTCGGTGTTTAAGGATTCAGGAAGAGAGAAACAACAAACGCTGAATTGGCATGGATACTCGAAGCAGGGAAATGTCACTGGTCACTTGGTCTATGCCAATGGTGGCTCGCGTGAGGACTTCCAGCACCTGAAGGACATTGGTGTTGATTTAAATGGAGCTATTGTTCTGGTCCGATACTACCATACGGAAGCCGACCGCGGACTCAAAGTCAAGGCTGCCGAGATGGCAGGAGCTGCAGGCTGTCTTATCTACTCGGATCCCAAAGAGGACGGCTTCCTCAAAGGTCCCGTCATGCCGGATGGACCATGGAGACCGCGTGACTCGGTACAAAGAGGCTCTGTTGCCTTATCTAGCTTGGTGGTAGGAGACCCCTTGACTCCTGGATATCCTTCTCACAAGGATGCCAAGCAGAGCCAGGATATTGATGGAAACATTACTGGTCTACCACAAATTCCCAGTCTACCACTGGCATGGAGAGATGCTCAACATTTGCTGATGGCTCTCAAAGGACATGGCAAACAAGTTCCAAAAGAATGGGAAGGTGGTGTGCCGGATGTAGAATGGTGGACCGGCGACAAACAATCGCCCGAAGTCAATCTCGTCAACAAAAACTTCGTCACAGCCAAACAACAAATCTGGAATGTGCATGGTTTAGTTCAGGGCATGGAAACACCTGGCAAGAAACTGATTGTTGGTTCTCATCGCGACAGTTGGTGCTTTGGCAGTGTTGATGCAGGAAGTTCTCAAGCCGTTCTCATGGAAGTTGTCAATATCTTCGGCGACTTGATCAAGCTTGGATGGCGGCCGTTGCGCTCTATTGAATTTGTCTCTTGGGATGCTGAGGAGTACAATTTGGTCGGCTCAACCGAGTTTGTTGAGGACAACATGGACTACCTACGCAAGAATGGCGTCGGATACCTCAACGTCGATGTCGGTGTCTCAGGGCCTGACTTCCGGGTCGCTGGCTCTCCAGTGTACAAGAAAGCGCTTATGCACGTCCTCGACCGTGTTTCCGACCCCTACAAGAACGTCACTCTTCGCCAACTCTGGGATGAAAAGAACCAACAAATCGAAGGCTTAGGCGCAGGAAGTGATTACGTCGCTTTTCAAGACATGGCTGGAACCTCATCACTCGACTTCGGTTTCGAAGGCCCTGAAAACGGCTATCCTTATCATTCTTGCTACGAGACTTTTGAGTGGATGACTAAATTTGGAGACCCCGAGTTCCAATATCACAAGACTCTTGCTCAAGTTTGGGCATTGCTTATTCTTGAGATCGCAGACCGACCCATCATTCCCTACGATCTGAACGACTATGCCACTTTCCTTTCTCCCACTATTGATGAGTTGGAGAAGGATGCGACCACCACTGCATCTAAACTGAAGACCGACATCAAGAAGACGCCGTTCTCTGTTCAACCTCTGCGCGATGCGGTAGCGACATTCACCGAAAAAGCAAAGGAGTTCCACGAGTTTGATGAGATGTGGGCGTCTAAAGTACTTGCCGGATCTGGAGGCTTCGAAACAAACGCCTATGCCTTGAGGAGGATAGAACATAATTCTCGGGTCATTGAGTTTGAGACTGATCTCTTGGATCTGCCTGCTACTGGAGAACAAGGACCTTATGGTGTAAGTAAACCCTGTCCCCCTTCTGTCGTGAACAACGATGCTGATAACGATCATACAGGTCCCCGGTAGAGAACAATACAAACACGTCATCTTCGGATCACAGCTTTGGGATGGCTACGCAGCTGCCTTCTTCCCTGCTGTACGAGATGCAATTGCAGAAGGTAGATGGGAAGACGCGCAGAAGCAATTAGAACGGGCGGCGAGGATACTGAAGCAAGCGGCTGTGAAATTGACTGCTTGAAACCAACCCTCGTCCTTGGTACTGTAGTAGATCATTCTTTTCTTTGTGTATATACCTTCATTCCTGTTGCTATTATCTAGAACTTCTGGATGGTTTTTTTGAGGCCAGCGGCATTGTTATGGCGTTTTGTGTTTGTGGTTGTTTAGCCAGTACAGCAGTTGTCACCTGCATTGTAATTTATCGGTCTTAGTTGATGCTTTGCGTGAGACGCTGTTCTGATTGTTCTGTTTGCATGTGCGGCTGCGCGGAATGGCAATCAATCGTTCGTCGTATCGGTAAAGGTTAGAATTCTATTACATAATAGCTCGTGTGGTCTAGTGGTATGACATCTCTCTCACACAGAGAAGATCCTGGGTTCGATCCCCAGCATGAGCATTGACTTGCTGGATGGTAGACACTTCTACACATTTTGCAGCTGCTTGGAAGAAACACATTTTTGCTCGAAGAATCGAAGTTTTGGAACCTGTTAAGAGGCTTCGAAGTTCGAGAGTCGAGCAACAGCCGACCTGGACCTCGGAGGATGGCGCAGAATGAATCAGATGATAGGATTTCTTGGCGTTCACATGCAATGACGGCAAAGGAAGGGTTCAGCGGTCGCGTCTCGTGCGGCATGTTCGAAGTCAAGGTTGGATGGGATTTCTCCTTTCGCATCTCTCCCAAACTACGACGAGGCAGTCATGTCCTCACCCTACGGCAGTAGACCCAATGAATAGCCCCATTTCATGGCAGCTCTCGGTGCGTGTTGATGTCCTCAAAGCAAGTTTTTAGCAGGCTTCTCTTGTGTTCTGGTTTTCCCCGCAGAGAGCAATGACATGATGTAGCCGGCAAGACTGGGCAGCAACGAGTAAAGCAAGTGAGAAGCATGGACTGATTATTTGTGTTTTGACAAACAACAGACACGCCTTGGATGACCTCCATGTCGGATACCTCGTCCACGTCCGCGAATGGCGGACACCACTCCGCAAAGCACGACAAGAATGAGACCAACAACAACAGCAGCAACACGAACAAACCGCCGACGGTAGCCGCCTTTTCGCCTACATCTTCGCATTCATACCCGCAGACGAGGCAGCGGTCGACTATTCTTGTGCATCAGAAGAGTCCGCTGTTGCTGGCGACGCCGCCGCAGGTTACAAGAGCTTTGGCATATTCACATCCTTTTATTGTTCCGCTGAACAAGCTTGTGGGATTGCTGTCATGGACGACTGGTGATGCTTGGGAGAGCTTCCTGTTCGTGGCTGCCTTCTGGTTTACTGTGCTCTATGGAGACTACATCTTGCGATACACTGGACCGTTGATCTTGGTCACCATCCTGATCGTCGGCATGTACCTGAGAAGGTACTCTCCTCTATCGTCGACGGGCTGGACTGGAGAGAAAAAGAAGGGACACAGGAGGGATCCGTCGGATGGTATCAAGCATCGCAAGTCGTTGGATGAGATATTGTCGACTCTGCAGACCTTCACTACACGGTGCAATATCCTGCTCGACCCTCTACTACGCTTGACCGATTTCTTGTCCACACAGCAGACGGCAACTTCGGCCACGACACAGCCCGCTCTTACCACTCTGTTTATCCGCATCATGCTCACATCCCCTCTATGGTGGGCTCTTACCCTCCCTCCCCTCCGCATTATTACTACGAAACGAATCATCCTGGTCTTCGGCACCATCCTCATGTCCTGGCACTCTCGTCCGGCACGCATTAGTCGCACCATTCTCTGGCGCTCAAAGACAGTAAGAGAAATCTGTACCATAATCACAGGTCTAGACTTTGGTGTCCCTACCTCCTCAGCACCGCCACTACCTCCAAGACCAGGCACAAAAGGCGCCATCAACGTCAATGCCAAACCAAACGATTCCGGGGAAAGCATCCGCTTCACCTTCACCCTCTACGAAAATCAACGTCGCTGGCTAGGCATCGGATGGACAGCTAGTATGCTAGCCTACGAACGTAATTCCTGGACCGATGAACACTTGAACCCTACATTCGACACGCAACACTTCACCCTCCCAGAAGTGGAAGGCGGAATGGCAAAATGGAGATGGGTAGACGACAGCGAATGGCATGTCGAACTCCCCTCGTCCAAGAAAAATAAATCAAAAGATGCCGCTCTGGACGACGATGACGCATGGATATACTATGACAACAAATGGCGAGATGGACGCAGAGGACAAGATGGATGGGGCCGCTACACACGCCGCAGAAAATGGCTTCGTGATGCAGAATTAGTGGATGTGGTTCCTGAACCAGAAGCGCCAAAACCCGCCACTGCTGAAAAGGAAGGGAAAGAGGGAAAGGCAAAACCNCCCCCTCCGCCTCCACGCCCAACCCCTTCAAGAAACACAAGTAATCTCACTCAACAGCTCAAAAACGCCGCCACCACCACCACCACCACAACCTCTTCCTCCTCTCACGCACCCACACCCTCCCTCACCACAGCCTCCACAACCACAACCACTGCCAGCGACCTCGGCTCCCCATCCAGCAGCTACAAACGCAAATCCTGGATCCCTGGAAGCAGCGCTGGGAGCAAAAACAGTGCTGGGAGTAGAAACAGAGCACACAGTAATGCTAGCACGAGCGCATCTACGAATACGGAAACGAGATTGAGTAGGGCGGCACAGGGGAGTGATGATTTCGCTCCGCCGGTGGGGAGGTTGAAGGGGGAGGGGGCGGATTGGGGATTGGGTGATGATGTTAGTATGGGGTTGGGATGATTGAGGAGGATGGGGAAGGGGATAGGAGGACGAAAGGAGGGGTGATAGGGACAAGCGAGGTGGAGAAGAGGGAATAAGGGGTATGGGGAAGAGGATAGGATAGGGTGGATAGGGACGAAGTCACGTTTATTGCTCATGACAATCTTTCTTTTCTTGTTCTTTTTCTTGCATGCATATCTTGCAGTATCATCATCATTTCTCTCCGTTAGAGCTTTTCGTGTATAGCTTTACGTATAGCCTTTACGAACCTCATCCATCTATCCATGAATCCCTAGCCTCCATTCCATTGTCGTAGTGCTCAGTGAGTGTCTGCTTGTGCCCGCATGTCATTTTCATTCCGTGACGTGCCTCTCTTCCCAACTATCCTCTTTCGTCTGAATTTTTTTATCTCTCGTCTTCTCTTGCTCGTTGTGGTGTCAATCCCTTGCCCGCTTATTTGGTATTTTTGTTCAGTGTGATCCGTTGTGTGCGTGTGGGATCTGCGGTGCCCACGGGCAGGTAGGAAGAGGAGAGAAAATCCAGTCTGCACAGAGCCAAGTAAGCTAACAATACCAACCGAAGCATCACCACCTCTTTGGAAAAAACAAAAACTGCAAAGACACAAAGTCTATAAGTTTATACCACGTTGTGTCTTGTATGAGGGAAGATGAGATGAGATGAGGTTTTAGAACGAGTATTTAGCATTAGAGATACAAAGTCATGGTGAAGACACGGGTGAGTGGGATGAAAAGAATGATTATGCAGTCCTAAGGGGTAAAGCAAAAGCAAAGGTTTGAGATTCTGGTTGGAAGAGAGAGTCAGGGGTGCATTTACGAGAGTACATTGGGTCGAGAAAGAAAAGTAAATTTCCTCCATGACCAAAAGTGTCATCGCCTGTCCTGTCCTCCGTGGGGGTTTCTCGATGATTGTGCGGATTTGCATTCCCCTTCCCACTTCCTGCAGACATCACTGCTCGGAATTCTCCATTCTGTTTCTGCTGATGTTCTTTTTTTGTCGTCCCAATTTCGTATTTGTTTTCTGATGAAATGAGTATCTAAAATTCCAAGATGATGTTGACGAGGTTTGCAAGTCTTCCAAGATGTTGTCGTGATATTATTTTTTGCTGGGTTTTGTGGAACTTTTCGTGATGTTTTTTTTGGTTTAGATTGGTGTTGATCCAAAGGTTTCATGTTGATGATTGTAGCTCGAGATGGTTGTCATGTCCATGATAGATCGATGATCAGAATCTGACTAGCGAGGCCTTGAGGTGATGAGATCGAAGTTGGACATCTTGACGAGCTTGTAAGATCAAGTTGTGGACTTATTTCTATGAAGATTATCAGTACGTATTGAAGGGTAGGAAGCCAACAAGGTGATGAGATGATTGCACAGAATAGTGAAGAAGGTAGAAGAGGTGATGTTAGAAAGAGTAGATGCTCGTGGCAGCAGTGAAGAAGAGTAGGAAGGATCAGACTTACGCCGCAAGTGCAGCTACCGGCAGCGCAGCCGCAGCTGGAGCAAGAGCAAGAAGCGTTTCCACAGCCACCCATTGTTGATGATGTTTGAGATGAAGGTTTGGTGTTTGAGAAGAATGTTATGGGGGTTGATGAAACTGGAAGTCGAGAAGGAAGCTTGAGAATGTGAAGTTGTTGTCGAGGTAATGAAAAGAGGTGGTAGTCGTGGAAGGTCAAGGTATTTATATAAGCACACCTACCTATGGTTGAGAGACTTCTGCGTAGTGGTGGGGTGAAGTGGCTTGTGACAAGAGGGGCAGTGAAAGGTGGAAGGACCCTTTGGACCCTGCGTCAATTGTGCTGAGAGCTGAATACGGCAACAAGTACTCCTTGGCATATGATCATCCCGAGTTCGAGAACATGAGTCCTTTGTGCTTTGCTGACCTACTTGACGTATCTTGACCTATAAGGTTGCGAGGGAAACACGGTAGCCTCAAGAAAAGAAGGGAACAGCTCACCGCACAAGTCGCGCGGAAACCCTATCTGCCTACAGGCACAAATCTCGCAAAGCCAAAAGCTTGGAATGAAAGTCAGCACAAATATCGCAAGATCCGCACAAATCACTCGAGGGCTTCTTCGTTCTTCCATCTCATGCGCTGGACTCATTGTTGATCAATCCTCATCGCTTAACAAGAAACTTGCGCAAATATATTGATGTATTTCTGCGAGGACGGGAATGTCAGATGGTTGAAAGAGTCTTGGAAGACGAGGGCCGGGTAAAGTCGACCGACTTGGCTGTCTGTTCTCGCGTAGAGTTGCTATTTTGGAAAGAGCCACTTCGTCGAGTCCTTCTTGTTGTGACTTCTCGAAGCTGTCTTGATGAACGTGCAAGTACTTTGTCAAGATCACCCTCGAAGAAATTGTTATCTGTTTTTTGCGATCTCCAATCGTGTGGTGTCTGGGCCACATCTCGAGGGCGAATCACGATGGCTCCATCGACACGACTCTCGAGGCGACAGCTGTCCTGCTCGGCGACAGGCAATTCAAGCGTGACTGCCAGGCAATGCGACGTCTTTGCATGGGCGTTGGAGCTCATCTCACCATGCAAGTCAAAGTCCCGATATGATCTGTAGGTCCATGAACCAGCGAAGTGTTTGTTGGTGAGTTGTTTCTTATGTCGTCGCGAAGCCTGCAATTTCCTACCCGATCAGGCTTCTCGTTCCCTTCTCATAATCGCTGCAAAAGTCAACATCTGGATTGTCTGTAGTTCCGTCATCCGACTGCGGAGATGCTACTATCTGCCTTGTCTTTCTCGATTTCTCGCAAGATACTTCATCCTCGCTTATCAGAATACCTCGATAATGCTGGCTGGATATGAGACGAGTGCTCGCGAGTGTGTATTCAGAAGTCTGTTCAAAAAAGCCAGCGACGCTTTCGATGCGGAGGACTTTGAAGAAAGCGAACGTCTCTGTCACCTTCTTCTAACTTATGATGACCTCAGCATGTACCATAAGGCAGGATGTCATCGTATCCTATCTCTCGGTAACACTGACTTCCTGTGAGTAGAGGCTCCAGATTCTTAGCTGTCTCAAGACTGACATACGTTGTAGCTGGCATGCTGAACAAACCATCAAGCTATACAAACAGCTTTTCTACCCTGATGGCCGCCCTTCTGGAGAACACATTCTTAGCGATAGTCAGGTCCGGATCCGAGATGACATCCTCGAGCATGCTTACAGAAACCTTGTTCAAGCTGAACGGGATCACGTCGAGATACGGTGCGACTATACCGAGCGATCTGTGCGGTTCAGGACTATATATGGATGCGAACCTACCGAGAAAGATGTCAGCAGAGCTTGTCTGAATCGTCACAGCAGAGAGTACCTCCTGGCCACCGAGGGATCTGTAGAGGATTACGGGGCATTCATCGAGCGAATTCTTGACAGACGACAAGAGAAAGCGAGTGGAGGAGAAAGAAAGTGAGAAGACACAGGAACAGTAAGTTGACTGTTGGGACATCGCGGTCTTCTCGCCATCAAGCTCGTCCATTTCTCCTGTCGCAGGACTTCATGGTTCGCCACGAGTGGACACCTGGCGGTTGAGAGCGCATAGAGTCTCCTCCATCCTTCTTGTTGCCGGTAGCGGGTCTCGTCGGGGTGCGCATCGTTATCGAGGGTTCACGTTCGCCCCTTGGGTCGCCCGGACTGTCGGTTGTCGGAATGCATCGAGATCCTGATGGTCGTCTGGTGGCCACTGGCAAGCTGAGAACGATACTCTCACACCCTGCCCCTGAATGGTTATTCCCGGTTCTTTGACCTCATAGTCGTTGTTCCTCACGTAAGTGAGCCATCAGGTGGTGATTCATGGTCGACATTTCTCTGAGAGCCTACAGGAGCAAACACTGGACTGTCGGTCGAGACGCATGGTGCTTCACCATCTGAAAATCGTCCACTGAAAGCAACGTGTGGAGTAAGGAAACATTTTGCTGCAAAGGGAAAGTCTCGGGTCGAGGCAGGCGACTTGTTCGGGTTCCGATTCGGTACATTGGGCGTGCGTCGTCAGGGAGACAAAGTTGGGTCATAGCAAAAGGTCGACAAGCCCGAGCTCGATTATTGTTGAAGCGCTCTTCTCCTTGGAACCTTCCTGCGCCGTATGAGAGCGTGTTCTCAAAGCGAGTTCAAAATACAGTCGTGTACATTGAGACAAGTCGAAAGTTCACTCGACTGTCACGTCTCGTCCTGCGTGTCTGGTCGTCCATCCTCGACTACTGCCTTTTGTCAGAAGATACGAAATTTCCTATCGTCCACAGCTTGACGCAGAGCTTACAAACGGCGCCTTCTCAATCGCTCATCAATTGTCTCTCTCAAATATCTCCTTTTCTCGCGCAGTACGTACAAACACTACTGTCAGCTTGCCGACCTGACGCGAGCCATCGCAAGCGACACCACACTGGATCGCTGACAAGACTTTCGACAGAAAAACGACACCATGGATTACGCACGCATGTCAGATCGAAGGCTGTTGGAGGTCATCGTCGAGACGCCAGGCCCTGATGATTCTGGCCAGTCAGACAGCAACGACGGCCCCCTGTCGTGCAGCGACTCAGACAACGATGAGGGAAATGGCCAAGAAGAAGAGCTCAACGAGAACGACACCGGCTCTTCTCCTCCGAAAGAAGGCCCAGGCTGGTTCACGAGAAAGCTCGACTATCAGCTTTACCAACGCGGCTTCTTGAGTATCTTGAGGAATGCTGCAAGGGCCGTCCTTGTCGACATTATGCGAAACTACGCTCGCAACTGTCACATTGCATACAAGCGCTATGCCGGCATCTACTTCAAGGCAGGGAGACACTTCATGCTCTCTTACACGAATAAGAACACGCTGTGAGTCTTCCTACAGATCCTCGACTCTAGGCATTCACTGACATATTGGTAGCTGGCACGCTCAGCAGGCCGTCGTCTTGTACGAAGATGTCTTTCTCCACGGCAATAGCGGACGTAGAGTCAACTCTGTTGTCCCCACCAACGGTCAGAGGACCACTCGCCATAGACTCTTGGCCCTGGCTCTCAGAAGATCAATTGAGATGCATCAGATCGTTCTCGACACCGTCGGTCGCATGCTTGAGCGCCTTGAGTCCCGTCAAGACTTGCACACCCCCAGGTTCGCCGCTCTCAGCCTCCAGCGCGAAGAGTACTCTCAAGCCATCGCCACGCTCGTGATCAGATACGAAGGTCACATGGAAGCCGGCCCTCAGGTCACCGACGACGACCCGAATCCTGAGCCTCAGAAGGCATCCGAAGACGACATCTTCAAAGACGGCAGGCTGCCGGAGTATAAGCAGGAAGTGGTGGAAAGAGAGGAGGAGTACGAGCGTCTGTGGAAGCTCGCAGTCGAGGAGGCAGAGAGGCTAGTTGGCCCTGATGGACTGCCAGCTCTTGAGGGCCCTCCTGACAACATGGATCCTGAAGAGGTCATGGCCAGCTTTTGCAAGACTGTCATTGCGGGATACCCTGAGGATATCGCTAACTGCTGATCATTGATTGGCCTCGAGAGCACATTCGGTGATACCCCTTAGTGTAGAACTACGATATGTTTCAGTGTGCCCTATCGAGTTGTCCATCAAAGTGCACAGTGTTTTACACAAAGAGAGCAGGATAACGACAAGCATTCTCTGGACATCTTTAGTAGGGCTAAAACCCTCTTCATTTTAGTAGCTACGTAAAGAAGTTCGCTTATTCTACTGAATCCAGCTGAAATAGATAGTGTGCAGACATCTTGCGGGCAGCCTACATGATCCGCTCCATTGCAAAGGCTTGCTTCTCCTAACTCCGCAGATACCTATCTGACTGGTCATCAGAATGCACAGAATACTTCGTGAAGAATGCAACAACCAAAGTCAGCAAGCCTATCACCTGCTCTCCCTGGACGATCGAGGTAAACTCGGACCCCTCGTGCCTTTCGATGGGCGTCAGGGGTCCATGTAGGCTAGCCCAGTGAAGACACCGGGTTCGACACAAGTGTTTGTCGTCGACGAAAGTCCGGGAGCCCCGTGTCTCGTGGTGTTCGAATCCCTTCGCTTGTTTCGTTTTCCGTTCTTTCCCTAACAACAACAAGATGTCTGAAGAGATGAGCAGTGACGGCCCACCGACAGCAATGTCGCAGGCCAGTATCCCTGGTCCAGGTAATCTCCAGACATGACATACGCGTTCCTACTCCCGATCACAACGACCTCGACACCGAAATCGACAGCGACATCAACAGCAACATCGACGATGATAACGACGGCGTTGAAGCTCGCCACAACAAACCAGATGACAGCGTCAATCACATTGAATCCGTCATCCGCATGGCTGACAGCAGAGGCGCTGAACTCAGCTTTCGTCTCATTCTCAACGACATGGCCAAAGGCCTTCTCACAGGAAAATGGCACGAGAGCATCGAAAAATGCCAGGTCTACCTTTTCGCGTATCGCAGCGATTACGTTAAAGCCGGCTGCCATCTTATCTGCTCAGCCTCAGCCGAGAACGCTCTGTAAGTTCCATAATGTCGCGATCATGATAGCCATGTACTGATTGATCGTCAGATTCCATGCACAACAAGCAGTCTCGGCTTACCAACAGGTCTACACTGCTGGCGAGCCCTTTGCTTCCCCTAGCTCATACCCGATCACCAACCCTCAACGCATAACCCGCCACAGGCTGTTGGCGCTTGCTATCAGAAACCTGATGAGAATCTACCAAGAGATTGTGACCACCATCCCGAAGGAATTTGACTGAAGACGCGCATGGATCGTCTATTTACCCGGGAAGAACGACCAATGCGTGCGTGACAAACACGAACGTGTCAATCGAGCGAGCACAATCGAGAGAGAAACATCTAAAATATTTGTATATCGAGTTCCGACGCTCGAATGTTCAAGAATCTGTTTAAAAATATATCCCTTCATGTATTGATCGTTGAGATCGTGAATGGTCGTATGTGTAGTCGATCACGACCGTGATGGTAAATAAAATCCAAATGTTGAACTCCGCGCTTGCTTTCCCATCATGTAATTGTTGTTGAACTCCATAGCAGGCCATAAAAATCATTAGTTGAAAAAAATCGGGTATCATAAAGTGTTGAAATGAATGTCGTGGACACAGCTGTTGAGTTGCTGTTTTGTCCTAGAAGGTTGGTCATTGACCACTGAGATTGTCGTCTTAGACCATCTTGCCGTCGTCTCTCTTGGAGTCCTGCCCCTGAGGTACGTTGGTCATGCTTGAGCCTTCGGATTCGTGACCGTAGAGATCGAAGCTGGCGCCGTCGACGACGATTGCTGAGCTCTCGCCGTTGAGGTAGAGGTACCAATATACGGCGGCGACGAAGACACTGCCACCGACGATGTTGCCGAGAGCGGCGGGAATCATGCTCTTCCAGATGTAGTAGCCGATAGAGATGTCAGGGTGGTGAAGCATGATCTGGTATCAATGTTAGCGTTGTTCTGGGTCACAAAAGTCGATTGGATACTTACGGCCAGAGGAATGTAGAACATGTTCGCAACAACGTGATCCAATCCAAGCAGAACGAAAGCGAAAACAGGCCACCAGATGGCGCAGACCTTGGAGAAGAACTCGCGTGCACAGCAAGCCAAGAAACATGCCAGGCAAACCAACCAATTGGCACCAATAGCCTTGACAAAGATTTCGTGCCACTGAGGCGTGACGGCCTTGGTCGTTGCAATCTTCAACACTTCCTCGCGGTAGGGTGAAGCAGACAAGACACCTCCATGGTAAACAATGATACCAGTGACGAATAGTGCTCCAGCCAAGTTGCCAAAGAATGTAAGCAACCAATGTCTCAGCATCAACAAAATTGAAGTGCGGCGGTGAAGGGTAGACAAGGTCGTGTACATGAAAGAGCCAGTGCAGAGATCGGCTCCAGTCATGACGATGACAACCAAACCGAAGGGGAAGATGAGGGCTCCGAACATTCTGACCAGTCCGGGTGCGTTTTCGTTGTACCAGGTCGAAGTATTGATGACGGTGTAACAGGCACCGCCGAATGACAATAGACAGCCAGCCATGAAAGAGCTCACAATGATTTTGTCAATTCGCATGGTAGCCTTGTGGGCACCAGCGCGAGAAGAAATCTCAATGGCTTCCTTGGGAGAGTATGCATTGTGCACAACAGGCAATGGTGCTTGAGTTCTAGGCGGTAATTCCATGGTTGCAGATGAATATGAGTGAAAATTGATGCTGAAAAGAAGAGATCGACACAAAGAGGAAACGAGCAGGACTTAAGTAGTAATCAAGAAAGAGAGGAGAGCAGTCAGATGGTCGACGGATGTAAGGAAGGTAAAAGCATGGTGAGTCAAGAAGGAGCGAAAAAATGTGTACGCCGATCTTATCAGAGCATACCGCGGCGCGACATTGATATTCCCGTAACAAGAACGCCTCAAAAGGCGAAGGCGCAATGGTAAACCTTGTATAACCGTCGAATCCACCAATGAATCTCGTAAACTGCTGTGTCAAAAGAAGGCGCGGATGCTGCCAAGGACAACGTGAAGGAATCTAGATTTTTAAGGTTTCGAAAGATGAGGGGTAAGCACAAGTACCATACAGCAAGAAGGTACGAATGACCAGCAACGAGGCTGAAGTCACGTAAGCCAGCAAGTGCTTGGGATGCTTGATTCTCGACGTCTTTTCTTGGCCATGGTGCTTATCTCGACCGTCATCAGAGAACAATTATCAAAGGCATGTATATAGAAGATAGAAGAGAAACAGTTCATGAATCAGATGTCGTTGGGGACAGCTGAAAGGGACTTGTGCAAGGACCTCCTTCTCCACAAAAGCCCTCCGATCGCGGGAAACTTCGAGCCGGGCCAGATCTGGGTGATCGACCAGCACATCCACGAGGACGGCATGCTCGACTCTTGCCGTGTGCTAAAGTTGGTCATCACAAAGGAGAAGCAACTGCAAGCGTTCCACTCTCCGGATCAAGCATATGGTTAGGTACCCCGCCTTTTGTATCTGTAACGTGAGTGGCTTGACAACCGCGATGAACCGGCCTGGGAGATGAATAGCATCGTAGGACGGGGAGAAATTTGATGACTGGGTGTCTCTAATGTAAGAATCTGACAGTGCTCAAGTCAAGCACTGGTCTCTGGTGTCTAATGCTTTGGGGTCCGTCAAGATAGTCCTTTTATTGTGTATGAAGAGGCTGCAACAGACACAACGAACACCATGCGGCTAGGCACCGATTGAGCTCTCGCGTCAAGCGAACCAATATATCGCTGACGCGTTCGTGGACAAGCTTCAACACATGGCAACGTGAAGCTTGTATGTCAAGTATCAAAGTACAAGCTACAAGGTTTGGCATCTCGTGCCGAGGGCATTCATCCACGGCAATTTGATATGGAATAAAGAGAACGTTCGGTGAGGGGTCATGCTCAGAACAGTGATATTGTTTCGTACTCACACATGATAGATAGGGTAGTGCAGGAAAGGCTAAAGCTCAGTAGACTAAACCATCTAAGCTGGGGCAAATACAAAATAGGGAATGGGTGATGAAAGAGAAGGATTGGAGAGACGTGAAGTTGGAAGGATCATCGTGGAGGAGTTGCTCCCGTGAAGTTCTGCCCGAACTTCCATCTGCCTGGCACAAACTTCGGTCCCTCCCGATGCGGTTGAAGATCGATCTGGACGCCAGGCCTGAGAGTATCATGTTCCTGTTCCTGGTTCTAAGAGGATCCGGAAGTGGCCATGGCAGAGCCTAGGCTCTGAAACCCTGCTCCTCTTCCGATTGCTGTCGCACCTCCGAAGCCGGTGGCAGGAGTGGAATTTCCAGGGACGGGACTACTAATTGGCCCAAGGGAGTGCGAGGGTCTTCCGGAACCAGGAGTTCCGGCGTCAGGCTCGAACTTGACTGCAAAGCCACCAGGCGTGGACTTATCGTGGCGAGCATGCAAGAAGCCTCCGCCATTCTGGGCATCACCTTCAGTCTCGCAGATGGCATCGATCTCCTTAATCGTGATCGGGCTGTCAATCATTACTCGATTACTCTCGATCTGGCGCAGCAAGGTCTCAACAGGATGATAATTCTCAGTCGTAGGTTCTCGTGCGTTCAACTGTTTGCATGCATGGCAGACGGCCAAACGAATTGTCAAAGGACGGTTTGGGCCTGAGGAACGGTGGCCCAGACCGCCAAATGGCATGCTGGGCCAGCCATTGCTCGAGTTTGCATTCCAAGATGAGCTGGATGGAGAGAAGCCAGGCTGGGCACCAAACATTGAGGGCGACGTCCAGCTACTGTTCCCGCCAAGGAAGTCCATGCGTGGTTGAGTCACAGGCGAACCATAACCCATACCTGATCCACGAGGTCCGGCGATGGCACTCGCGCGGCGGCTTTCTGGCACCGAAGGTAGCGGATCATCTGTGTCGTCGAGCAGGGCACTACTACCAAGATGCTTGCTCAGACCATCCATGTCAGCGTCGTTGGGTCTGATAGAAGAGGGTCTTTGAATTGGGGTTGGACGTGTGATAGGTGCAGGCGAGCTGATGGAGTCGAATGTATTCTTCTCAGACGAGTGTGTGCGGGAGTGCGAGGCAATGCTATGACGTGTGAGTCCGAAACCAGGTGGAGCAGTGGGCGATCCGACAGGCGGCATCTGTTGCTGGAATCCAGGAGGACTGTCAAGAGGGTATCCTCGACCCTGTGCCATCATACCTAGACCACTCATACCCGGAGGAGGAGTGGGCATTGGGTTAGCTGAGTGCATAGGCTGGAATGGGCCGCTGCCAAATGGACCATTGGCGAAACCAGGCAAGGAAGGACGATGATGCATCATGGGCCCTGGAGGAGCGCCGAAGCCAGAGAACCCAGACATGCTCGTGGGGAAGCCACTGAAGCCGTTGTTCTGGTGTTGATGGAACATTCCAGGTGGGGGCAACTGACTGACTGGTGACATGGGTTGGTGTTGTGCAAAAGGCTGTTGGTTCTGGGACTTTTGCAAGATTGACTTGGGCATGGAGTGGTTGAAGACACCTCCTGGAGACGTCGACTTGGTAGGAGCCATAGCGGGGGCTTGTTGAGACCTGGGTGAAGTAGCGTTCTGGCCCTGGAAGGAGTTCTGTCGAGGCTGTGCTGGAGTAGAGGGCTTTGGCAGAGCAGGCGTGGCCACGGGCACGTGTGGTGAAGGCATGGCGAACGAAGCTTGCTTGGAAAGCAGACCTGGAGGCACGGCGACCATGCCAGCTTGCGAAGGGCGTTTGACCATCTGCGGCGTCTGTTGGATTCGAGCCTCCTTGTCAGCTTTAGCCTTTGCTTCTCGCTCTTTTCTCTCGCGATCCGCTTGGACCTTCTTCTCCTTGGCTTCCTTCTCACGAGCTTCCCTGTCCTCGCGTTCCTTCTGGCGAGCCTCCTCACGTTGCTTCTTTTCAAGTGCCTTCTGCTCACGGAGTTTTCGCTCCGTTTCCTGCTGTCGTTCACGCTCCTCTTGTTGCCGTCTCAAACGTTCGGCCTCCTTGCGTTGTCGCTCTTCCTCTTGCGCCTTTCGCTCGGCCTCCTTCTTCTTGCGTTGTTCTTCTCTCTTCTGCTTGGCCTCCTCTTGCTTTGCCTGCTCGACAGCCTTTGCGGCAGCTTCTTCGGCCGCCTTTTCGGCGTCTTTCCTGGCCTTCTCTTCGGCCTTGGCCTGCTTCTGTGCTTGTTTCTTGTTCTTCTTCTTCTCGGCGTCCCTAGCCTTCTTGGCTTCTCGCTCTTCCTTCTTCTTGTCCTCGTCCTCCAGCTCCTCCAGTAGTTTCTGTTGGCGTTCGGCAGCAACCTTTTCTCGGTAGGCGGTCAAGACTCGTTGTTCGAACATGCGGGCGGCGAAGATTTGGAACATGCGACGGCCCTCTTCCATGCGTTGCTCCTCGGTCATGCCGCCCTGTACCTTGTCAGTGACGCACGTGACCACTTCCCAAGAGTTATCCCGTGTTACCATCTCGTCCTCTTCCTCTTCATCCTCCTCAAACTCATCCTCACTGCCATCCTCGTAGTCGTCATCCTCGTAATCTTCATCTTCAAGCGGCGGGTCGTGTTCGTTAGATGGGTAGGTATGCGCCGGCTGCGTTGCGGCATATTGTGCTTCTTGTTCGCGCTGCATTCTGCGCTCGGCCAATTGTTCCATCATTTCGATAAACTTCTTGCCGTCGTTCTTGAGCAGATCGTCGGCTACAGTTAGGATACCGCCTGATATCACTTCAGCCAATTGAAGGTAACAAATTAGTGGCAAAGCAAACCTACCTTTGACTGTCAGACTGTTGCCAAAGTTGAAGAATTCGTTGCCTATTCCTCGCGGTACTTCGTCTTCGGGGTCCTCATCTTCTTCACTATTGTAGTCCGCGTCGTCGCTGTACTCCTCCTCTTCCTCTTCGCTCATATCCTGACTGTAGACTTCATCGTCCTCGTCCTCTTCTTCTCCTTCTTCGTCGTCGTCATCGTCGTCGTCTTCATCGTCCATTACTTCGTGGACTCGACTTGTCCGATGATGGGGTTGTTGGTGATGGGTGCTTAGTGGCATGGGTACGGCGGAGGAGGGGTGGAGGTGTGGGGGTGGTAAACTGCGCGGAGGTGGTAGCATGCCGTGTCCTGGTTCGCTACCTTGGTGGTGGGCGTACTGTTCAAGTTCGTCGTAGTATGCATCATACAGCACTTCCAACTCCTCTTCTATAGCAATTCGTTTGCGACCACAAACCGAGCACGAACACGAATGTTTCTGTTGTTCCTTCATCTTGCGCAAAACAGCCTCTTTCTCGATTTTCAGCAGCGATTTGCGCTCGTCCTCGCTCAGTGTCAGCCAGAACTGTTTAATGCGCTCCCGCTCTTCCTGGGTCGATGTGTTCCAGATCCGATCTTGTCGAGATGAGCGTTGAGCTGACCTCATGGGACCAGATGATAAGGGCATCGCATGCGGTATAGGCGAATGGTGCATAGCGGGGCGCAAATGGTCGGGATAGACAGAGTGGTGAGAGCTGCCTCGCTTCTTCTTCTTGTTGCGCTTCTTGCGTGAAGGTTCTACTGAATCGTCATTGCTAGGATAGGAGTTCATGCCGTTTAGTGGTGGTCGCGCAGTATATGGAGCGTCGACGTCCTCCTCATCGTCGTCTGACAAGGCTTCGGGCAGAGACGGAGGTTGGCCGAGGTGCGAGTGGTGGTCTGACAAGGCTTCATCAGAGCCGTGATTCAGCTTCGCCTGTTGCTTTGCCCTCCTCTTTTGCTTCTTGCGATTGCCGGTTGTGAGAGGTTGGGAGCGGTCGTTGTTCGAAGGAAGGCCGTTCGAGGGGTAGGGATGCGCCATGTTGTAGTCGAGAGTGTGCCAGAACTAGCAGCGACCGCTCTATAGAGTGTAGCGATTGCGCAGTATCTAGTTGGCGAGTAGTGCTATGTCAGCGTGCCAGTGGCAGATCGGCGTTGCTCGTGATGGCTATGGTGGGCTGCGGGCAGAATAGCGGGATCGGATGTGGTCAAAGCCGTGCTTGAAGCCTTGAAGCCTGGAAGCCTTGTAGAGAGAAGGCGCGGGAGATAGGTCGTGACAATCAAGGCGAACGCAGCGAGTAAACGAGCATTCGGCTATTACAGTCGAGAGGGTTATGCGACTCACTGCCAAACGTACATCTATCTCGAATGAGCCTATTGCGACCTCTCCAGCACCTGCTGTCTTGGGTTGTGTCGACTCTTCGGCAGTAACCGGCCTAGAAGCCCTTGCTTGATCTTATTGGTCACACTTGCCGGGAGGAGCGTCTTGGTAACGAAGCCTCCTGCTTTTCTGTCTTCTGTGTCTATGTTGTACGTGTTGATCCTATGTACACAGAGCAATGAACCTGCGTCCGTAGAACCTAGTGGCTCAAAAAGCGCGGTGACTAAGTTTCAAGCAGATCTGGGTTCAACAAGCATGTTGCGACAGCTATCTCAATGACCATGCAGGCTTCGGACAGACCATGGGTGTTGATACTAGCATCTCCAAGCGCCAAGGCGGTGAGAGTGGGCAGCAGCAAGCCACGAAGCAGCTCCTTCCTTTGTTGTGCCCCACGGACTCGTGTGTTCCGCCTGAATGCCGAGCTTCCTAATGCTGTCTGATCTGTATCTTCCAGCCCTGTCGTGATTCCTCTTTTCTGCATTCTTCCAACATCCCCTGTTCGAAGACTAGTTCCTGTTTGACATCCTGTCAAGACTTGTAGTTCTGCGCTTGAGGCGTCATCAAGACCACATCCTGAAACGCGGAAACCCGAAGCACAGCCCGCTCTGTAACTCAAGTCGCCGACTCCTCAATCTCTCTGCCACTCGTCAACCATCCCGGTCTCAGGGCAATTCTTCCTTCTCCCCACCTACGACCATAAACCAGTCCGTCTACCCACATCGACTCTTGTACCCGCCAGCGACTTCGACTCAACAATTCGCGTCATTCGAGTCCATATTCCCCGACGGTTCCGTATCCGAGCGTATTCCCAGCCTGTCAGCCCACTCAACTGTTGGCCGACACGCATATCTCGAAACTCGACGTGTTTTTCTGCACCCATCAGTCGTCGCGCCATAAGCCACAACTCCTGCTGGACTGCTTCTGCGAGTCTCCACCAAGATGCCTCAACAAGAAGAAGGTGTTATGAGAAGGTGTGTGTTTATACCTGGACAACGACTTCCAAGACAGCGTCTTTGCACCCTCCATACCTCTTCTGCAGCCACAATTCTCGATTAGAGTCCGTCACAGGTCGCAAAACCAAACGGCTCTAGCATCATATCCATTAAGAGCCTATCGTCGGTACAGACAAGTAGGACTCGATGGACATGTGGAAGATTGCTTGGTATTCTGCATGAGACTCGGTTTCGGGAGAGGTGCCTGTGGCATACAAACACCCTTGAATTGAGCTTGGACTAACACACCTCTTCTCTTAGGAAGCTTGTCATCATTGGTGACGGTGCTTGCGGCAAGACCAGTTTGCTAAGTGTTTTCACTCTTGGTTACTTTCCTACTGTGTGTATTGCCATTATCCTAGATTATCTGCACTTGCTAACCTTATTCACAGCGATACGTACGAATTCATCAATCCTACCGTCCAAGATGACTTGCTAACAAGATCTAGGTACCCACTGTATTTGAGAACTATGTGACCGACTGTCGTGTAGATGGCAAATCTGTGCAACTAGCTCTATGGGATACCGCTGGCCAGGAAGACTACGAACGTCTGCGACCTTTGGCTTACTCTCAAGCCCACGTCATCTTGATAGGTTTTTCTATCGACACACCGGACTCTATCGAAAACGTCAAGCACAAGTGGGCCGACGAGGCCACCGAACGCTGTCCCGGAGTCCCAATCATCTTGGTCGGCCTGAAGAAGGACCTTCGCGACGACCCCGTAGCACAAGAGGAAATGCGAAAACGAAGCCAAAAGTTCATCACCAACAAGGCTGGCGAAGACATGAAGGAACTCATCGGAGCACGAAAGTATCTGGAATGCAGCAGTCTGACAGGTGACGGTGTGGACGACGTCTTCGAGGCCGCAACCCGTGCCGCTCTCCTCGCTGTGGACAAAAAAGACCGCGCAGGCTGCTGTGTCATCCTTTAGTCGCCTTCTCCACGCAAAACCAACGGCCTTCTTGTTTCCTAGATTCTATGACCAGCATTGGGACGGCGTTTTCTGTTTGTGGGGTACAAGCGGACTGTCAAGTGGTACCAAAGGCGGGCCTCTATTCTTCTTTTTATAGTCTTTTGCTTTCTGTTTCGTTTGTGGGAGCGGTGTTGAAAAGCCGGGATTGATTCTCTTTGTTTTTATCTGAGTTGTTGTTTCTGCTGGGATGAGTTTAGGCGGTAGTGAGGGTATGTTCTGACCCGATATCCGCTCATTTTGATACCATTTTCTTGAGTATATTTTCTGTTGCTATTTTAGAAGTCTTGCCTAGTCTGCCAACGCAGATTGGTCTGATGGCCCGATATCTCGACCGCTTTGTCACCACATCCATTGAGATGTCGTCCCTCGATCATCATCTCGTTTATATGGTTGAAATCCATGGCACATGGGATGTGGAATATGTTCGATTTTCCCTAACACCGAACTGTACAAATCAACGCCGAAAGTATAATACAATATAGCACAAGGACGGCGAATTCACCCTCTACCTCGTCCAGCCGTGGTTCCAGCCATCGGTACCCGGGCTATCGGTCTGAATGCGCGCGTACTCGATGGGTACACCACCCCAGATATCATTCTTCATCATGGCGATTCTGTACAGTCTTCCGACATTCTTTCCCTGAGCGGCAGCCTCTCCCTCTTTTACGATGTTGGCGTTTCCGTCCATGAGGCGTAGTGCCTCACATGCATCTCTCATGCTCTGATATTGGCGCTCGAGGTCACGCTCATGCTGTGTGCGTTGCTGGGCCTTGTAGATTTGCCATGCGCGATGGATGGTCCAGTGTCTCAAGTAGCGGTCGCGGGAGAATCTGAGAGGACGAGGTGTTGTGGGATGCGACAAAAAGTAACGGATCAATTCTTTGCGCAAGAGTTAGTGCCGAGTTCTGGAGTGGTTATGCTGGTCGAGTGGACTCACGAATGCGAGCGTCCTTCTTTGGGCCACCGCGATTTCTCTTTTGAGGGACGGGTGTGCTACTGAATGATCGTGATTGTTGGACAGCGCGTAGGATAATGCTGGGTTGGGATGTAGCGGGAGAGGCGGTAATCTGGAGAGCAGCACTGCGCAGGCAGCGGAGGGGGAAGAGGCTGTTCATGTCGACTGTTGTATGATGGATTTGGTCGGTAGAGATTGGTGTATGCGACTTGCTCAGCTCAGGCGACGGCGACGCTAGAGACGTATTGGACTATTATTCGTGGTATGGACAGTCGAATCTTTGATGCCAAGAAATTGCGGAGCGGAGCGAGAGTGGCAGGCGCGAAGGAGCAGGGTTTCTGTTTTCTGTGGGAAGCTCGAGCTCCGCAATCTTGACCGCATTTGGCCGAATTGGGTTTCATGATGCGTTTCCATGTCTAATAATATTCCCCTCCCCAAGGCCCACCATCAGCCTCCACTTCGTTTGTCTTTCTTGCTTTGACATCTTGACACATTGTATCAACAGTTGAACATAGACTCAATTTCTACAATGAGCCACGACGAAGCTGTCAAAGAGGCCTCGGCCAAGCACAGTACTCCCGCCGAGCTGGTGGGCAAGTTCCAGTATGGTACTGCTGGTGTAAGACAATGACGAACTGTTGTGATGCTGTAGACACAATGCTGACCATATCCCCAGTTCCGCATGAAGGCGTATGTGTCTGTCCCACCTGATGCTTCGCACTCAAACTCACCATCTCCAGCAACATCCTCGACTCGGTCGTCTACCGTGTTGGACTCCTGGCCTCTCTGCGTTCGCGCAAGCTCAATGGACAAACGATTGGTGTCATGATCACTGCCAGTCACAACCCTCCAGAGGACAACGGTGTCAAGCTCGTCGACCCTATGGTACATTCCATCCCCTGTCCTTTCCATTGTCAACTTACCCTGCTCTGACTGGCTGTATAGGGTGAGATGCTCGAGGCTTCATGGGAGAAGTACGCCACTCAACTCGCCAATGCCGAGTCCGACGACCACCTCGTTCAGGTCTACAACGAACTCGTCAAGACACTCAAGGTCAACATCGACGCCCCTGCCAGAGTCATCTTCGCCCGCGATACTCGTGCTTCCGGTTCGCGCCTGGTCGGATGCCTCAATGATGCTCTGACTGCCACCAAAGCTGAGTCTACAGACCACCGCATCCTCACCACCCCTCAGCTTCACTACCTGGTCCGTTGCGTCAACACGAAGGGAACTCAGGATGAATACGGCGAGGTCAGCGAGAAGGGATACTACGAGAAACTGGCCGCTGCCTTCAAGCAAGCCATGGAACACACAAAGCCTCAAGGTCATTTGACTGTTGACTGCGCAAACGGTGTCGGAGGTCCCAAGCTGCTCGAGTTGCTCAAGTACCTGCCCGCTCCTGCCGATGGTGGTCTCGATGTCAAGGTCGTCAATGACGATGTCCACAAGCCTGAGAGCTTGAACCACCAGGTGAGTCTAATCCACTCTGATGCCAAATGCATCTCTCTAACCTCCACAGTGTGGTGCCGATTTCGTCAAGACTAACCAGCGTGCACCCCCATCTTCCAAGGCTGGACCTGGAGATCGCTGCTGCTCGTTGGATGGTGATGCCGACCGTATCGTCTTCTACTTCCAGGATGAAAAGAACGTCTTCCGCCTTCTGGACGGTGACCGCATCGCCACCCTGGCTGCCTCATTCATTGCCGAGCTGGCTCGCCAATCTGGTCTGATGGACAAGCTTACTGTTGGTGTCGTTCAGACCGCATATGCCAATGGTGCCTCGACCACATACATCCAGAAGAACTTGGGTCTGCAAATAGTCTGCACTCCCACTGGTGTCAAGCACTTGCACCACGCTGCTACCCGCTTCGATGTGGGTGTCTACTTTGAGGCCAACGGTCACGGCACTGTTGTCTTCTCTCCCTCTGCTCTCAAGGCCATCCACACTCACCAGCCGCAATCACCCGCTCAGGCCGATGCTCTCACCACATTGATGGCGCTGACCGACCTGATTAACCAAACAGTTGGTGATGCTCTTTCTGACCTTTTGCTTGTCGAAGTTGTTCTCGCACACAAAGGCTTCAGCTGTGCTGAGTGGCTGCAGACATACACCGACCTGCCCAACCGTCTCGTCCGTGTCGAAGTCGCTGATCGCAACCTGTTCACGACTGTTGAGGGCACTGCTGAGCGTCAACTCGCAAGCCCCACTGGCGCACAAAAGGACATTGAGAAGGTCGTCGCCAAGTACAAGGACGGCAGAAGTTTTGCTCGTGCCTCTGGTACAGAAGATGCTGTTCGTGTGTATGCTGAGGCAAGCACACGCGCTGAAGCCGAAGACCTTGCTGCTGCTGTTGCACAGATTGTGAGAAAGTACGGCGCCAAGTAAAAGTTGGTTATCATATCACGGCTGGAGACTACATAATGAAAAGGGGGCGAAAAATGCATGCATTGGATAATGGGGGTCTCTGGCGTTGTCGATTGTTTAGTTGTTCGTTTTTGACACTTTAGTTCACTTCCAACTTTGGATAGAAACAGAACTGCATTTACCTTGATCACGGAAAACACTGCACCAAACAAACACATTCCACATGTATCTTGATCCGACACATCCAAACATGCCTTGAACCTACCATCAGGTTCGGTAAGAGCGTTTTCTCAATGCCCTGTCACCGTGTTCACGAACGAAGAATGAACATGAGGACAAAAAGATGCATGCGTGGAAACAAGCAGGGTGATACTCTCATCGAGCTTAGTAAGCCCCGATCGGCGAATCTCTCCCGAACAGTTTGCCCAGCGTACTCAGCCCTCAATCTCGTTGCTACCAAGACATGCACCATCTTCTATTTGTAGTAACTTATAGGCAGCCACTTCCGACATGCTGGTTATGATCCTTCGCATCCCTTCTTCTACTGCAGGGAGCCGCTTGTTCTCCCTATCGCAAGATTTGATGAGCACAGCAACGCCGGGCGATAGCAAGTCCCGACGGCTTCTGATTCGAGCTCCAGTCTTGGGACTTTGTAAGTTCCGACGATGGGATGTTATAAGGACACAGCTCCAGCTCTGCAAGGTACAGTGAAACAACTCGCCCAAACAGTTCTTCACCATAACTTGATCATCTCCCGTCAAGAATGTCGACATCACCAAACGTTCTCATCTCAGGCTTTGGCATAGCAGCCAGTGTCTATGCATCCACACTTCTCCGCGCTTACCCAAATGCTACCATCACAATCGTCGAACGCGATCCCGAAATGCGACTCACGGGTGCTAGCGTCGACATCCGCAGCTCGGCCGTTGAAATAATAAAATGGATGGGCTGCGAATCAGAAATTCGAGACAAAACCACAAAGGAAGAAGGAGTGGAAATGGTCGATGAGAATGGCAAGTCTTTCGCTAAGCTCATGGCGACAGGCAATTCCGAAGTCCAAAGTATCACTTCCGAGTATGAGATTTTCAGAGGTGATCTCGCGAGGATTTTCATGAGGCCTATCAAGGATAAGGTCAACATGATCTTCAATGAGACTGTGGAAAGTTACTTGCAGGACGAGGACAGTGTTACTGTCACTTTCGCAAACAGTCAGGAAGTCAAGTCTTATGATCTTCTCGTCGCTGCCGATGGTCTTGGTTCTAGGATACGTGGAATGATGCTCGGCACAAAACCCTCCGAACAGGTCCACGATGAAGGCGCTTACGCATCGTTCTTCGTCATCGAAAAGGATCTTCTCAATGGATCGAAACTCGCTCAGTGGTACAGTACGACGGGTGGGCGCGCCATTTTCCTCCGCCCTGATCCCGACCCGCGAGGTCGCACAAGAGGACACTTCATGAACACGGCATGGGCAAGCGACGTTGAAGGAAGAGCCAAGATCAACGCCGCCTTACGAGGAGGCAACGAAACATACATGCAATATGTTGAGAAGGAATTCGCCAATGTTGGCTGGCTGGCACCGGAAGTCCTCAAAGCAATGCGCGAAACCACCGACTTCTACTGCTCCAAGTTCGCCCAAGTCCGCTCTCCTCGCATTCAAGATGGAAGAGTAGTTCTGCTCGGTGATGCTGGCTTCGCATGTCCAGGCATCGGCACTAGTCTCGCTATTATGGGCGGTCATGTCCTAGCGGGCGAACTTCTGCTCCACAATAACGATGTCAAGTCTGCCACAAAAGCTTACGAGGAATTGATGCTGCGTTTTGCAAAGGCTCAGCAGAGCACGATGGGCGACTACGCGATGCAAGTGTTGAACCCGCAGACTGCCTGGGGACTGTGGATCCGAAACACCATCTTGTGGGCCTTGACAAAATTCAAGGTGGACAAGATAGGTGTCTGGGTTGCTGGCAAGTTGGGTGTCAAGGAGCCGAGACTGAGGATGCCTGATTACCCTTGGCCTGCGCTGAAGGCTGAATGAATTTTGGGTGGAAGATTGATCGACCTTGCATGAGTGAGTTTCTTGACGAAACAGTGATTTGTTAGACTACGCAATCGTTGAATACGAACCCAAGCTCCTACGTCTTTGTACTCGCCTACAATGCCTGAGGTTTAGAATGGTCAATGTGTAGTACGAGTGAGCCGATCTTATCAATCTTAGTTGACCCTGAACCGGCCTAGCATAGTCAGCCTTGGCACTTCACAGAACACCGAAGGGTCAAATCTTGCGACACCACTCCACTTCCCTTATAGGCTCTACTCTTGAACCAGATCATAATGCAGCCCTAAGAGTTCAACGCTGATTGATAGTTGCCTACCCTTATAGTGACCCCGACTTCTCCTGGCTTCTTTTAGACATCAAACCAGTTCTGCCAACCTGTATTAACATAACTTTGCTATACGCACCCTCTTTAAGCAAAAGATCAGCCACCAACACCCATCTATCCCAATGCTTCCAGATCGCATCACATACATTATTTTCCAGCCGAACTCGAGAAGGAAATCGTCATGTTCATCCTTGGCGGGATAATCGCTTCAAATCTTCCTTGGCTTTCGTCTTTCGAGTCTGTGTCTTGTGATGAGTCAACATGGCAGTCTGGTCCCTGCCAATTCCGTGCGCGTAGCTTCACGGTCCGGTAGTCTCTGTATCGGGTCCCAAATATGTACGGCCGTTCAACAAGATGATCGTGCCGTTTGTGCTAGTCGACTTGCTACGACATGTGTGATGAGTTGCAGGCCCTAACTGAGCAGCGCCGAGGTTTGCCTGAATGGGCGATTGAAGCTCTTACCTGGTTGAACCAGCTCACAGCCTTTGTGTCGTTTTGTCCCTTTGAGAAGAGGCCAGGTGAACTGCTGATATCCATCCACAGTGATACGGGCTGTTACGCTGTCGACGACCTTGTTGCAAGGCTCTCCAAATCCCGAAGACTACCTGACTGATTACTTGTGCAATCTTCGACGAAGACTCCAAAACTCGTTCCTCGGCGTCCGTCTTCCAGTCTACTCTCGGAGGTTCTAGGGATCATTAGCCTCTCGCCGTTTCCACCTGACTGGACATTATGCTCAGCCTCACCGCGGACTGTCTACACTCAGAGATCAAGAAGCTCGAGGTCGTTGAGACAGCCCTATCAAGCCGCTGACAACTCTCTTCAGTGGATCTCATCCGGGAGTCTGCCAATTGGTTAGGCACCTTGTGGATCTGGCTCGCTACTTTCTTTTCGCACGGACTTGAACACCGCTGCGTATTTGGCAATATCTGGTATCATCATCGAGTCAGGATGAGTCCTAAAGTGGTGTTGCTGACATCCAAATACTCGCCAAATGGCCATGAGCCAGGAATGATGCGTTGAATAGGAGTTGCGTTCGAAAGCGTGTCTGCTTGGAGAAGCACCAATTGACCTTGCCAGACACACTTCTTGAGCAAGGCCGTCACCACTGTTCTGTCTGAAGTTACACTATGACTTGCAGATCTCTGTCCCGAGGAGGCGCGAATGGCCGAAGTCACAAGTTGGATCAGACATGGAATTGCCCCAGAATGGTACCTCGATTGAGCCCCGACTCCAGTTTCAGAATTTGCTAACGGATTTTCATCATGAGCTTGTTTGCATGACTCTGGTCCTGGATGTTTATCTAGTGGCTGGAGCTTAAATGCTGCTTGCTACAAGACCAGGCGAAGCAACATTGAAAGAGAGTTCAACGACTCTGCCGCAGACCATGATGGATATTCGCAACGAGGCACTACGGTGAACTCCACGTCAGGCGTAGATGGTATGAGTAACATCTATATCATGTGGGTGCCCGCTCGAGTCAACACGGTCCATTATCTTCTCATTCTCTTGTGTACGGACCGGAGGATCATTTCTCCAGACCGCAGTGTGGTTTCTCGAAGTCATGGAGGGAAAGCAGTTGTCACTTTTTCTTTGCACAGTGGTCAGCTTGATCATCACGACACTTTGTGGTCGTGGCAAGATGTCTAGTCCGCAGGTCAATCAAGGGCTTTGGTATCGACGACTGGACGATGTTGGTTGGACAGGTATGATCTGCACCGGTGTTTCAAGTATTAATCCCCACTGACAAGACTGACAGATGCTATTCTTTTCCACCTGCTGCGTCTGCTTGTGGGGATGCAATGAAGGGTTTGGCGTGAGAGATGTCGAACTGACGATGGAGAAACTGGTCAATGCGAGGCATGTAAGTTATGCTTCGAAATCATACCGCAATGAAACAAGACTCACAAGAATGCAAGGCTGCAGCTACCTTCGAATGCGTCTATCTCGCCTCTCTCATCTTCGTCAAACTAAGCATTGGCTTTGCTTTGCTCCGTATCACAACACACAGATCGATTCGCCACTTCCTTTACTTCATCATGACACTTTCATCGATCTCCGGTTTCATCTGTATGGTGGCAATTCTGTCCATGTGTCAGCCTCTCTCGGCGACCTGGACAGGCATGGGGAAATGTGCGCCGCCCAGCGTGCTCAAATGCGTAGCGATCTATTTGACGGTCTCGGCTTGCATTACTGATTTCTCTTGCTCCATCCTGCCTTTCTTCATTCTTTGGAATCTTCGAATGGCCAGGAGACTCAAGTTTACGTTGGCTGTTGTCCTAAGTCTAGGTTTCCTGTAAGTTCATTCTCAACTGTTGCAGATATTTCATTCGCTAATGGTGGACACGACAGTGCCAGTGCAGCCACGGTAGTACGTGCTTGCTACTTCGACCGCTTCCTAGCCAGAGTAGACTATGTGTGGGGCTTCTCTGATCTCGCTCTATGGTCTGTCATCGAAGGTCTCATCGGCATTACCATCGGCAGCGTGCCCAGCCTAAAGCCCATGTTCAAACGCTTCAAGTTCCTAGCCATCACATCTTCCCATCGCAGCAACAGCAAGAAGGCGAGTGATTATCAGCACTTCGATTCATACGCCATGCAGTCTCGAAACAAGGGCAAGAATCAGACCAGAGTCATCACTGTCGCGGAGGAGAGTGACAGTGTCAAGGAGTTGGTCACAGGGGCAAACATCGTTGTCAGTCAGGAATTCAGACATGAAGAGGAGTACGAGTACCATGACAGGAAACCTGCAAGTTCGGTCTAGAGATGGCATTCTGACAGACGTCCAGACGATCTGCACTGTAAATATATTTGACTTCTCGGCCGAGATGGTCCATGCATTCGGGCCAAAGCACCGGCGGAAAATCCGCCGGGCTTGCCGAACAAACCCTCCTTCCTCTTTTATCACCTCATATACTTGAAATCGTACATGCATAATAGCCAGCCAGCATTCTAGAGAGCGAGCCGTGTTTATATTGTACCCTGAGTGGACATTATCAAGCAAGTTCTGGACCGGTGGTATGGCAAACTACCCTCAATCCCAGCACCGAGAAAGGCCCACTTGCAGTTTGCAATGTTGACGGCACGTTCGATGTAGGCATCTGTAGCGAGCTCGTGAGTCAGAGTTTGAGGTTTGTTCTCTCTTCAGAGACTATGACACCATATGAGACCGGGTAGGTATATGTATCACACCGTTCATTCCTCTTCCTGTCTCCTTCTTTGCTTCATCTCCTCCGAGAATTTGCTTCCGCATACAGCAAGATACCACAATGACAATCGCACAACCCAAACCAAGCACAGGCGGCTTTACCGCTATTCAATTGGATGCCTATTACACGCGCATCAACCTGCCATCTCAACATCGCCATACTCCAGAAACAGCAGCAAAGACTCTCCACACCAACTCTACCGCCGCTCTCACCTTCCTCTCCGCCCTCCAACTCCATCAAATTTGCGCCATACCCTTCGAGAACCTCTCCCTCCATTACTCACACAACCCTTCCATCTCCACCTCTCCCACCGATGTATACCACAAACTCGTCGAGAGGAAGCGAGGAGGCTACTGCATGGAAAACACAACTCTCCTCTACCACATCCTCTTGACTTTGGGCTTTACTGTCTACGCCACTGGAGGCAGAGTGTTAAAAGCAGTCCAACCCATTTCCCCCGAGCAAGAATACATCGGCGAACATTGGAACCATATGGTTCTTATCCTCACTCTTTCCTCCCCCTCCTCTGAGAAATATATCCTAGACGCCGGATTCAGCAATATGTCCCCAATCGCACCTATCCCTCTATTTCACAATGCGGAAATACGAAATTCTGGCTTCTCACGCGTTCGTCTGGTTCAAGAGGGGCAGATGTGGAGGTATCAGGTCAAGTATTCTGATCTCGGGGCTTGGATTTCGGCGTATGAGTTTTCCACCTTGCCGTTTACGGCGGCGGATTTTGTCATGATGAGTTACTCCACTAGTAAATCTGAGGGTAGTTGGTTTACTAAGGAGGTGGTGGTTGCGAGGATGGACACCGATGTAGAGGGGAGATGTGTGGGTGATGTTACGCTTTTTGGGGGGAAGTTGAAGAGGAGGGTTGATGGGAAGAGTGAGGTCATAGCTGTTTGTGAGACTGAAAGGGAGAGAGTCGAGGTGTTGGAGAGGGAATTTGGTATCGTGCTTGATCAGAGTGAGAGGGAAGGTATTGTAGGTAGATGTTCGGAGATTCTTTAGACGATAGACTTTTCAATAAGACCGCTTTATCGTGAATATCTATTTATGTAGTATTCGTCCAGCTGTAAGATCTGCTTGGCAAACAATCTAGCTACGGTTACAGTGATTGATACGACATCTTCTGCTGCCTCAGATCCTCGCGCTGACTTGTGATACAGGTGCCGACCTTTCACCATCCGAACCCGCCTCCTCAGAGCGCTCATACTGACAATCCCAAGACCTGCTTATCAAGATGCCTTTTGTATCGCTGCTCGTACTGATCTTCCTCCTTGTATTGTTTCCATTGCTTGCCGTTACCGGCTGCAGCGTCTCTTCCTCATCTTCCTCCCACACAGATGTGCTGAATTGTAATTTCTTGCCCGCCGTAACTCGTGTTCGACTAGTCAAATTCGACATCCGATGGCTTTCGATGGGGTTTGAGCTGCCTTGTCCTGTGCCTTGATTCTCGTCGATACGCAGCATGCCAGTTTCAAATTGATCGAGGAAGCGACTTAGGACAGGAATGGATGTCATGACAATCGCGCTGCACAATACGGCTTGCGACACAATTACCGGAGCAGCCAGACTGCGAGTTGAATCAGCTTTCATGTCCGCTGGGGATGGCATTATGGCTAGGCGCGCTGCAAGCGACACGACGACTATGATGCGAAAGGAGAAGGCGACCAGAATGGTTGTTCGCTTGGCTCTGGATGTTTGAAGAGGCGCAACTACCCAGAATGGAATGAACATCAAGGTCAACTCGACGATGATTGCTACAACGCACTCAATGGTCCAAAAAATATGCTGAGAGATGTATCAGAACAGACTTGAAGACTTGAAGGGAATTTTTTTCTGGACTGACCATGTTGATGCTAGTAGCCGGAAGAGCCCAGACTTCAGGAGGCTTGCTTCGGAAGACAACACACAGTATTGCGACCACTGACCAAGTCAAGTTTCCAACATTCATGTACCGAATGACATTCTGCACAGTCTTTGAAGCCGGTATTGACTCAACCAAGAAGAATGCTGACATTTGGGCCATGCAAAGCGTAGGCACGAAAAAGACGTCTGCGACATAGTTTGCCTAAAGGAGTTAGCATTGAATGATCGTTTTTCAGCATCTAAGAACCTACCTTCTTGAATCGCAAAACCTGAGCATCGACCAAGGAACTTCTATGTTGGCCAAGCCCAGCATCTGCTGCTACTGACACTGCTATGCATTGAGCGATATGGAAAGCCTGTAACTTGATCAGCGGCGTTCAACGGTACTCGGTAGACCTCTCAGCATACAGCAGCAAAGCAAAGACTGATGTCGTCTCGTGCTCGCAGTTTGAGCTTACTGAACCGGAATCCAAGTCTAGCGATGACTGAAAGAACGACCGTGACTGTCAAGAACCATGTAAGAATTGATGCAGTAGCACCAGGGCCTCGATGCGCTGTGCTGGGTGTGATGTGGTGACCAGCAGCCATGATCGCGATGTACACGACGGCAGTTGATGGTAGGTCGATTGAAGCCAATGCGAGATGCTTTTGGACTCTCCCACACCGGACCACTGTGCTTGCATGATACATCCAACCTACCAAAAGCCTCATCTCAGGTGCGTATCGGTAAGCTTGTCGCATGTTCCATCGCGAGAACGCGAAACAATCGGCATAGTGCTAGGGCGCAAAGGAACGGCAGAAACGTATGACCTTGAGGATGAACCAATTGAATCTCGCCATACTTACACTCCGCAATCTCTATGCTCCCTCGTCCTGGCGCTTTTTGTAATCCTCTTCATTTGGGTAAGCGAATTTGATCTTGGTTGGGAGGTTATACAGGAAATCATAAGCGGGACATGCTATCATCTCGACGAGTGGGTCGTAATGTACAGACTAGACGGGCCCTCATGGACGAACGAGCGCGCTCGAGCATTACTAGACAGAACGCCGGGTCAAGGCTTTGGTTACCGAGTGTAATATGGCGTCGCTTGGTTCATCCGGACTGCGATATTTCATCGATTGACAAGGTCGGTATTAGTCGCAGAGCGAGAAGAGACGGCGGACATTGAAGACCAAGGTAAATCTCAAAGAGGGTGTAACGTGCTGCGCTGAGTTTTGCGCGAGTTTGTGCCGCAGAGACTTCGTAAAAGTCCGTTTTGTTTGGGAATATTCGAGTCGCTACGGCCGTTACAGATAGCACGACGCGGCACGCACGCATCTAGACAATGCACGATATTGATGAAGCTGATATGAAGATTGCATGATGGATGCATGAAAAGAGAGGTCGGAACAAGCTTTAGGGAGACGAAACAAGAAGGAGCAAGCACGTCCAAGCTTCGCCAACCGAGGTGCCGAACCTCGCGCAACTTACGCCACTGCGTCCTCTTTCCTTTATACATCTAACTTACAGAACCACCTGCCCATATTCAATTGAATAACCAGGATAGAAACTACAGCAGCAAGAGTAGCTGACGACAAAATTATCATTCACGATGGAGACGAAATGCTTCCACGATATCACAACCAGGACCTTGATCAGACTGCCGTGATCCGTATGTGGCGCTCCTGCTGGACCCCTTGTCTATTCGGACAAATTGTTCCGCATATCGATTCCCCCGAAGCCTCACTCTAGCCAGTACACCACTCCGCCTTCCCATACCTTTCCCTGCAGCACGTTTGAGTTTGCCGTGCCCCAATCCCGGCACTGTGGTTGGCCTAACCAAAGAGCGCAATAAACAAGGAAAGCAACGACTCCCGAACCTTGGGTGCGATCAATTTAACCATGGTATGAAATGATCCTGTCCTTGCACATCGTAAGTCGTCCTTGTAAGCAACAGGAAGGTCGTTCTCGCTTCTGTATATTTAGCGGCAGTAATCTCGAAGACTTCGGCCCTCCAATCTAGAGATCATCTGGTGAGTTCAATGGGGGCAGATCCTATGTTCGAGATGCTTTCTACTTTGGTTGGTATCTCCCCAGTGGATGAGAATCTTTCTTATCTTGACGAGCCAGCCTCACGATCTTTTTTTCCTTTGAATATCCGGCTTCGTCTCTGGTGAATATCTCAATTTCGGTCTTTCTGCTTCTTCTGTCCGACCGACTCAATATTCAGCGATGGAAAACAAGACTTTCGAGCAACAGTCCATCCCTCTCGACGGCAGCGAGATCAGCGACTATGCCAGTGGCGGGGATGGCCAATACTCTCGTGATGAATTGGACATGATCCAACAGGGCAAGACGCAAAGATTCCAAGTACGTCCTCTCCTCACAACCCTCTTTCACCGGAACTGACGAATCGCAGCGCAACTTTGGCTTGGTCTCATTGCTAGGCTTCGGTACTACCATGATGGCTACTTGGGAGGCTGTCTTCACGTCCAACGCAACCGCTGCTCTGAATGGCGGCTTCCCATCCCTGGTTTGGGGATTCCTCTTTTCGTGGATTGGTAATCTGGCTACTGCTGCCTCTCTGGCTGAGATGGCCTCGATGTATGTTTTGAGCAAGTCTGATCCCGACGAACACTAACTGACGGTTTAGGGCACCTACTTCGGGGGGTCAATATCACTGGGTCGCCATGCTCGCCCCCGAGAAGCACAGAGTATTCCTGAGCTGGATAACAGGTTGGATTGCCACAATCGGCTGGTCAGCAAACACGGGTCAGATATCCATGCCTTCTTGTCCTCAGCTACTCTACTCACACAAACACAGCCGCAGGTATATTTTTTAGCGGCAGCATGATTCAAGGCCTTCTTGTTCTCAATGACTCCACCTACGCCTATCACAGATGGCACGGTACCCTTATCATGTGGGCCGCTCTGGGTATTGTCATCCTCGTCAACACTATCGCTGCTAGATTCTTGCCCAAGATCGAAGGCATGATCTTGATTCTTCATACCCTTGGCTTCTTCGCTATTCTCATACCCATGGTCTACCTGAGTGACCACAACTCTGCCAGTACCGTCTTCACGGACTTCGAGAACAGCGCCGGGTGGAACAGTAATGGCCTCGCTTTCTTTGTGGGCTTGATTAGTAACACATTGCCCTTCATCGGCTACGATGGTCCGGCTCACATGGGTAAGTTTTCGGACATGTACTTGCTTTGAATGTACTAACAACTCCATAGCCGAGGAAGTTAAGAATGCAGCGATCAATGTTCCTTACGCAATGATCTTCACAGTCATTGTTAACGGCACGCTTGGCTTCGCTATCACGATCGCATTCGCCTTCTGCGCAACCGACATCCAGAGCGCTCTTGAATCACCGACTGGCTATGACTTCATGTATGTCTTTCAGCAAGCCACGCAGAGCAACGCAGGCACATCGGTCATGACTGCCATTATGATTGTCCTTATGATATGTGCTTCTATCGGTTTCCTGGCCACCGCTTCTCGCCAAACCTTTGCCTTCGCTCGCGATCGAGGTATTCCTGGATCAAGATGGCTTAGTACTGTTGGAACCACGACCAAGATACCCTTCTGGTCGGTTGTGTTCTGCACCTTCATCACCATGCTCATTTGCTTGATCAACATCTTCAGCACTGTTGCGTTCAACGCCATCGTCTCGTTGACTATCGCTGGTCTGTTCATCTCGTACCTGATCCCTGTCAGTTTGATGGCTTTCAAGCGAGCTACTGGAGAGCCTATCAAGTGGGGACCTTGGAAGATGGGATCACTTGGTCTTCCTGTTAACATTGTCTCGATGATCTACCTCATCATCACTATCGTCTTTTCTTTCTTCGCCCCTGAGACTCCCGTCACTTTGGCCTCGATGAACTGGAGTTGTCTTGTGTTTGGTGGCTTTGTCATCATTGGTCTTGTCTACTGGTTTGTCACGGGTAAAAAAGTCTACACTGGTCCCATCAGGGAGAGATGAGGGTAGCGGGTTGACCGAACCTTACTTTCGGTCCCTATGTATGAGCTCTCATGCGCTAGTATTGACAAAGTTATGCAAACGAACTCTAGCATCATGATCATGCAACTAAGAGCACAATCTACGCACAATACATGCCGACCTGACCAACAAATTTTCCTCGCTCCATTGTTCTCGAAACATGGTGCAACGTGTGTCGAAGGGCAGATGCAACGAATCAGAGCCAGCGAAGTACACGGCGTTTCGGTACAGTATACCAAGAAACAACGAGCCAGCACCAACGTGTACACGTGCGCACCTTTGGAATAAACTGCTATATAGTATACGACCACAATCACACACCCATAATCAACTTCCACTCTTCCCGACACAACATCAAAACTTCCACCCCCCCATCCCAGAACTGTTCTGAAACTCTTACATTGAACACAGCCCAAGAAAGTAATCACCCATCCTACGCATCTACCAAGCAGAAAATGTGTGAGTGGCAAGTTATCCAATTTCTAACATGTCTCCACTACAAAAACCACTGTATCCTACGATGCCAACTCATGAGCGGTCGTCCTAGTTGGCAAGCCTGTGTCCCTCCATCGAGCAATCAGCGAGATCTGGCCCGCAGCCATGACGATCGAGATGTCGTTGCCGGAATGTGTCCAGTGTGCAAAGGTCTAACTCCACGCAGCTCTCGAGATTCCATGCAAGCTTAAGGACCAAGTCAAACTATTGACAAGCAAAGACTTGCAATGATCAAGTAGCTTTTCACGAAATGGCCAGAACTCTAGGGAAAGGGAAAAATGTTTCCTCTGATTTTTGCTGGAGATGGAATGGAAAAGGGTAATCTGCGAATGCGCAAATTAATGCGATGATGTGTTGGATAACGTAAGGATATAATAATGTCAATCAATGTGAAAATTCAAATCTGCAAATGCCGTAGACTCAATTCACACCCAATGTATTCTTTTGATTTTTTACCTCTGGTAAAAATGTGCATAGGCAAAAACAATATCTCTCTTTCTCGCCAGCATGGTCTGCCCGAAGACATGTTTCTGGGCAGAGATTAATAGCATGATGAGTATACAGTGATGGTCAAAACACAAAAGGAGAAGAATAGCGATGGAGGAGGGATGATCGGGATTCAAAATTCCTATCCTACAAAGGCGAGGTCACTATAGTCTCGCTAGTAAGTCTGTAGTACGCGAACAACATAGCAAACATTTGAGATGGTACAGTTAGGCGAGCTCTCAACGGACAAGCAAAACCACTGTGCATTGCTACAAGCCGATTGGCAAGCCTGGCTTTGGCTCTGGAAGGAGGGATTGTTTGAAAGTTGTTTGGAATTGTTCGATTTTGATTCCAGACCAAGTATGTCGTTCAGGTATAGAGCAAACAGATGGGAATATGTACAGAAAAAAAAGCAACCAATGTACATGTGAGAATATGTTCCCAGCGCAAAGTAAGAGAAACATGCGCCGCGATATGTGAAGATAGAAAGAACAGATACCCAACTCACTCAAACCTCGGGAGTCACGATTTCATAAAAAAGCAGATAGACCTCTCTCTGCATGCCTAGCACATCACTGGTCTTGGACTCTTTGATCTTGTCATCGCTGATCCTCCACCACCTGTTGTGTTGGTTTCTTTGTTTTCGTTTTAGCCTGCTCAGGTCCAAGCTCTTGCCAGGTTTTGAGGATGTGCGTTGGGTTTGTTGATGTGTGGGTTCAGACGTCGACTTGATGTGACCGTTGGTCTCAGCACCACTGCTGCTACTAACAGTGTCTTTCTCGTCACCATTTGCATCAGTGGTTTTTGAATGCTGGCGATGACGCAAAGAGAAGCGCTTCCTTACTGACGAGGAGCGGGACGATGTGCTGTTTCCACTGCTGGAAGGTGAATGTGTGAGGCCTGGCGTTGAAGGTTCCAGCATCGGGCTGGGCATGCCACTTGCTCTAGGTGTTCCTTGTGCTGAGTACATGCCTTGTGTGCCCATACTAAGTTTAGCACTATACGGCTCAGCGAGGTATTGTCGTCGGAAACTCTCGTAGTGGCCACTGTTATGGCCACCCTTGTGCGTTACTACACCCAACAACCGGTATGAATGTTGGTCCAACAGACCTCCCAGAGGTAGTGTCTCTGGAAAGCTGACTTTGGCCATGTTCTTACTGCTGCTTGAGTTGGGGTCCCAAACACTTCGCGACAAGTGGATGGCGAGAACTTTGGGGAAATTGCTAATGCGCATATGGCGTGATATGCGACGTTTGGGGGCTAGAGAAGGATCCGGCAACTTGATGTGTTTGGGCAAATCCTCCGGATCTGTGGCGAATGCGCGTTCCATTTGAGAAAGCTCGTGAGCAAGTGTGTCTCGTGTCTGGTCGTCTGTCACGCGTGATAGTTCTTTTGTTCTGACTTGGATGGCGTGTTCCAGGCGGCATCGCTCACATTTGTAATCGTCGATATGCTCAACCTTCAGCATGCCATCGAAACATGCATTTAGTGTGGTGGATGAGTGGTGTGGTACATTCAGGGTGAGTGTGACGAAGCCTGATGCTGAAGGCTTGGGTTTGTAGTGGCATGTCATGCATTCAATCTGCGCCTCGATCTTTCCCTCGAAAGGGAAGCCTGGATCGTCTTGCAGGTCATCGTCTTCTGCTTGTGGTGATTGGTGTACGCTCTGGCGGATCTGCTCAATCTCTGATTTTGCTTGGAGGCCGCGGGCTGACTCTTGAGGTCGGAGTGTGTTTGACCGGTTTGTGTGCCCATTCGTCTTCTCATCTTCAGACTCGGGAGCCCTGAGTGTAGTTGTGCTGGGGCTCTTGAGCGACTTTGCCTTTCTTCTGGCATTCCTTCCAGCGTGATATTCCTCGCTCAGCCTCTCGGCCACGATTTGTAGAAACTCTTGAGCATCCTGCTGCTGTCGGCTGATACGTGTCTTGAAGGCCGTCTCCATGACACTGACAAAGGTACGGGCCGAGATGGTCTTCTTGTAGATTGGTCGCTCATTAAGCGCGTCCAGAATATCCTTCAGTCCAGCCGTCACGAGTCCCTGCTGCAGTCCCAAGACCTTCCAACTCGGCTCTTTCGTCTCGTTCATCTTGACAATGTCTTTGCCCTCATTTGGCGAAATCTCGTCCTCATGTTGTTCCACAATGGAGTATATCTCTTTCCCGTCCAGCTTTCGTCGATGCAGTTCCCGGATCAGGTAGATGCGCAGTTCGGGGAGACCAGCCATGGTCTGAAGGACAGAGTTGATAAAGCAGTCATTGGCGGGATTGACGAGGCCGACGACTCCTCTCTTGCGTGTGGATCTCGATGATTGCGCCGCTTCATCGTCGAGCATGAAGGTAGGACCGAAGACGTAGACGAGGGTGATTGCAGCCAGCGACGCGCCAGCTGCGTAGGTCGCAATGGTGAGGGGTTTGTCGGGCATCCTTGCGAAGACGATAGGCCTAAAACTCTGAAGTGCTAAGTGTATGCCTGAATGCTGGTGATACGCGGGGTGAAAAGGAGTGGAGGCTTCGTGATGGAGGTTTGCTGAGGGTTTGGCTCAAGATGATCTATAACATGTCATGCTCTTTCATCGGTACAAGTCTCGCCATGGTATAGACATGAGAAGGAAAGAAGTCGCCAGCATCAGGCTCCGGGGAGCGTCCGGCTAAAAAGGCACACAAAGCGCGACTCTCTCTTGGTAGACTGTGGGGGGAGAGGGCCGTGAGATGTGCATGTCCCGCCTTTTCCCGTTGCTCGTGCTGTTCGCGTGTT